>Ga0134125_10000160_pt1 | contig 97619 bp, 96 predicted proteins | sample KB31751_FD_96464 | JGI IMG/M metagenome (GOLD analysis project Ga0134125, IMG submission 96464) | Terrestrial soil microbial communities with excess Nitrogen fertilizer from Kellogg Biological Station, Michigan, USA - KB3-175-1 | ecosystem: Environmental > Terrestrial > Soil > Unclassified ... | reverse complement strand
CTGCCGCCGAGGCGGGTGAAGGCCCGGCCAAGATCGTCTGCGAACTTCTGCGAGCTGCCTTTCGGATAGTAGTTGCCGAGAAAGTAGGACAACCGGAGCATCGCATCGAAGACGTAGGAAGTGCGGTCCGGAAGCGCGCCCCAATGCGGCGCGTCGCCCATCATGATCACTTTCAAGCGTGGATCACTGAAGTGGTGATCGAGGCGTTCGGCCATGGTGAACTGCTCCAGCTTCTCGGCTTGTTCATTCGCGACGCCTTTGAAGTAGTAGAGCAATCCGTACATGTAGGCGGTCTTCAACTCGGCGAAGTAGTTGTCGATGTTCTGCGCCTCGTGCGGAAACCACTGCTTCAAACGGTCGACATACGGAGCGAACTCCGCCGGCACGGTGAACGGTTTCTCGCCGGGCAAGTGGAACTGGTCGACCGGGTCCATCTTGATCCACTCGGTCTCAATTTCGAGTTCTTTGACAATCTTGCCGGTGAGCGTGGAGGGGTTCCCGAGAAGTGGATAAAAGTGGGTGGCGGCGTCGAAGATAAAGCCCTTGCGGCGGAACGTCGAGCAAAAGCCGCCGAGCATGTAATGGCGCTCGAGCAGCAGCACTTTCATTCCGCCGCGGGCGAGCATGTTGGCGCAGAAGAGTCCCGCGATCCCAGCGCCAATGACGATGGCATCGTACTGGCGGGGGTACTCGCGACCGAAGATTGTATAGGACTCGGGGGGCATGAGCGGTCGATTTTTAGTGCTTTCCCACTCGGCTTCGAGAGCTTCCCGGCCCGGCTGTGGGGCAGATTATTAATCTGCGGCCGGTTGGCACTCGGCCTGATCGTTTGGAACTGACAGACGTGGCCGATTGACAATCGGCCGCAGGATGGCATCCTGCACTACAGGGTCTTGCCGGCATCAGGTCAGACCTCCGTCCATATTCCAGACCTGGCCCGTGACGTATTTCGCATCGTCGCTTGCGAGGTAGCATGCGAGCTTCGCGACATCCTGCGCGGACCCCGCCTTGCCCATCGGGATGCCGCTATATAGCTTCTTGCGCATGGCCTCGTCGATCGAAGCCGTCATATCCGTCTCGATGAACCCGGGTGCGATGGCGTTGACGCGCACTTCGAAACGCACAACCTCTTTGGCGAGCGCTTTGGTGAAACCGATAACTCCGGCTTTGGACGCGCTGTAATTGGTCTGCCCGGCCATGCCGATCACACCGCTCGTGCTGGCGATGTTGACGATCGATCCGCCGCGCCGTACCATCTCGCCGATCAGGACCCTCGTGTAATTGAACGTGCCGGTGAGGTTGGTGTCGATGACATCCTGCCACGCGGAGGTGTCCATGCGCATCAGTGGCGCGTCCTTCTTGATGCCAGCGTTGTTGATCAGGACCGTGATCGGGCCTAGCGCGGCTTGTGCTTCCCTAACCACCTCGCCCGCGCGCGCGAAATCGCGGACATCGGCCTGGAACGCCGCAGCCGATCCGCCTTTGGATTTCGCGCAATCCACAAGCGCGTCCGCGGCTTCCTTGTTCGCGCTGTATGTGAACGCAACCGCGTGTCCGCCAGCCACTAACTCTTCCACGATCGCGCGGCCGATCCCGCGGCTGCCGCCTGTGACCAGCGCGGTCATGTGGGCCGATTCCTTCCATAGCGTTCATGCGCGCCGACGAACTCGCCGGACGCAATCGCCGCGCCCATTGAAACTTCGCCGCCGAGAATCGTCGCCGTCACGATTTCCGCCAGTTTTGCCGCCTTGCCTGCGCCAACGCAGTCGACGATGCGGAGCGCTTCGCGCGGTGTAGGCAAGCCGGTGCCCCCGCCAATCGTCGCAACCGACAAAGCTGGAAGCGTGACGCTGACATACAGGCCCTCGGGGTGCGGCTCGAAGACGGTGACAGCGCACGAGGAGTTCACGACGTTCGCGACATCCTGGCCCATCGCAATGAACATCCCTGCGAGACCGTTCGCTGCGTGTCCCGTATATCCGATCGCGCCCGCCTGCAGGTTTCCGACGACGGTCGATTGCCAGACGCGGAACATTGCGTCCGCCGTCGTGTGCAGGTAGAGGCGCAGGACATCCTTCGTCAGCAGCCCGCCTGCGGTTACGCGCTTTCCTTTGCCCCGCGACATCAGGAATCCGCTGGCGCGCTTCTCGCCGCAGAGGCCGCTGAAAAGGAAGTAGCGGGTTCCCGGATAGTGGTCCTGGATCCATCGGCAGACTGCGTCAGTCGCGCGCACGATCATGTTCATGCCCTGCGCATCGCCGGTGCGGAATCCGAAATTGACGATGACCTGGCGGCCGGTCTGGTAGCATTTCGCGTTGACCAACTTGCCGTGCCGCGTGGTGGATGCCGCGACTTCACGAATCTCGGGGAGGTGCTCGTCGATCCACGCCGGAAGCGCGGCCGCCTGCGTCGTGTCGTCAAAAATGAACGCGGGCGCAGTCTGGTTTTCGTCCGAGAGCATGGCAGCCTGCACGCCGCCCGACTTCGTCAGCGCAACCATACCGCGTTCGTAGCTCCGGATCAGCGCGCCTTCCGTCGTCGCCATCGGAACGTAAAAAAGGCCATTGGCGTTCTTGCCGTGGATCAATATGGGCCCCGCCACGCCCATTGGCACCTGCGCGACACCGATCGGGTTCTCGATGTTGCCGCGGGTCAGTTCGGGGTCCCAGGACAAGCTGCCGATGTGAGGAAGGTCCGCGCCGGTCTTGCGCTCGACCCAGCCGCGGCGCCGCCCAACGCGTTCCAGATCGTAGCCGTTGTCTTTGAGACGCGGCAGAAGGTCGTCCGGACCGATCTCGGTTACGGAAACGGAATCGTCTAACTTTTCCATAACCGGATCACCATGGCCGCGTTGTTGCCGTCGCACGAGAAAGCGTTCACCAACGCATAGTCACCGGAAAACGGCTGCGCCTGAGAGGAGAGCTGAAGTCCGGAATCCGTGCGAGTGAAGCCCGTGGTGGGCGGGACCTGCTGACGCTGGAGAGCGAGCCCCGCGGTGAGCGCGCAGAGCGCACCTGAGGCCCCCATCGCCTCGCCGGTGGCGGCTTTCGGCGCCGTCACTGGAACCTTTGCCAGCCGGTCCCCGAATACATTTCGCAGCGCGTTGGCTTCCATGGCATCGCCGGTACGGCTTCCATTCGCTCCCGCGATGATGCAGCCGATGTCATCGGGGTCGATGCCTGTTTCCTCCAGCGCCTGCTCGATCGCCGCAGTCGCCCCTTCAGCACGCACGCAATATCCCATGATTTCGCGCGCGTCGTGCGCCGCGCCAAAACCGAGAATTTCCAACCACGGCTTCGCGCCGCGTGAATTCGCGGTCTCTTCGGTTTCCATCATCCAGAGCGCGGAGCCTTCGCCCGCGGCTGTGCCGTCCCGCTCAGTCCCGAAGGGCCGCACGGTTCCGGATGGCGAAACCAGGTTCAACTTCCTGAAACCGAGAGAAGCTTCATCGCACACTTCCTCCATGCCGCCCGCCATCAGATACTTCGCGCGTCCAAAGCGGAGAAACTCAGCGGCGTGCTGGATGGCGTAGAGTCCAGAGGACAGGCCGGCGCAGATCGTGGAATTCACACCGCGCAGTTTGTGCTTGATCGCGGCCTGGCCCGCGGGCGCGTTGATGACGGTGTTCGGAAACTCCATCGGGCTGACGAGCGCCGGACCTTCCGTAAGACCGCTCCAGTCAAACGCCGCGATGCTGTGGACTCCGCCGAAGAGCGTTCCGCATACGAGACCGAGGTCGGCATCGCCTTCACCCGCAGGATCCTGCAGCAGGCTGGTCGCGCTCAGCGCCATCTGCGCCGCGACGCAAAGAAAGCGCGTGCCGCGATCGAGAACCCGGACGCCTTTGCTGCCCAGCCATGGGGCGGGATTGAATTCCGCGAACTCCGAACCGACCGTGCCGGCAAAGCGCGTGCTCGGGCCGATGCCGGACCTCCCCGCCCAGAGGGCGTCGGCAAAAGCTTCGATACCCGCGCCGATCGGGGTGATCACGCCGGCCCCGGTCACTACGACCCGAGGGCTCATTTGCAGCTACTCCCTGCGATGCCCCGAAAACGCACTATGGTGGCACAGCATTCAGCCTGTGGCTTGAGGTGATTTATTGGAAAGTTGGAAGACAACAGGCTAAAGCCTGTTCCACTATCGTGTGCGACCGGAGGAGCAAGGGTCGCCAACGGTTCAATCACCATAACTCCCCAAACATAGCGATGCGTTGTTTCCGCCAAAGGCATACGCGTTATTCAGCACCACTTTCGGGTTTATCTCGCGCGCAACGTTGGGCACGATGTCGAGACCACAGTCCGGGTCCGGTTCCTCGTGATTGATTGTTGGAGGAATCCAGCCGGTATCGAGCGCCAGCGCGCAGGCCGCGGCTTCGATAGCGCTCGCCGCACCCATGGTGTGCCCAAGCATGGACTTGATCGAGCTCATCGGCACCTTCGTGGCGTACTCCGCGAACAGCGTGCGCACAGCCAGTGATTCGATGCGGTCGTTGGTCGGTGTGCCGGTCCCGTGGGCGCTGATGTAATCGATATCGCCAATGCCTTTGCCGCTGGCCTTCATGGCGGCGCTCATCGCCCGGATCGCCCCATCGGCCTGCGGATGGGCTGCCGTCATATGGTGCGCATCACAGCTCACCCCGTAGCCGAGAATCTCCGCGTAGATCTTCGCGCCGCGCGCCACCGCCGCGTCGAGGGTCTCGAGGACAAGGATCCCGCTTCCTTCTCCCGGCACCATTCCCTTGCGGTTCTTGTCAAAGGGCTGGCAGCGCTCGGGAGCGATGGCGCCAAGCCGCGCGAAACCCAGATATGGGATGCGCGAGAACGCATCCGCGCCGCCCGCCAGCATTACGTCGGCCCGGCCGGTGCGAATCAAATCCGAGCCGTAGCCGATCGCATAATTTCCCGCCGCGCACGCTGTCGGGATCATCAACGACGGGCCGCGCAGATCGAACTCCACCGCAATGTGCGAAGGAATGACATGGCACGGATAGAGCGCGAGGCAGTCCGCCGGAATCGCCGCTTCCCCTCCCTTCTTCTTCGCGTCGTTATACTGCTCAACGAAAATTGGCTCACCCGAGGTCGTCCCCATCGATACACCGGCACGCCGCCGCGGGATGGAATCGAGATTGAGCCCCGAATCCGCGAGCGCCAGCCGGGCGGCTCCGATGGCCATCTGCGAAGCGCGGCCCATGCGCTCGGGCCGCTGTTTCTTCACATGGCATTGCGCGTCGAAGTCGCGCACCTCGCCGCCGATGTGGGCGGCATAACCGGTGCTGTCGAAACTGGTCACCGGACCGATGCCCGACGTCCCCGCCAACAGCGCCGTCCAGAATGTGTCCTTGCCGGTGCCGATCGGCGAGATCACGCCGATGCCGGTGATGACGACCCGCCTGTTCATGCCGTCGCGGTCGCGCTATTACGGGCAAGCCACTCCTCAACCATCGCAACCGACTCGTTCACGTTGGTGGCTTTGTTGAACTCTTCTTCCGGAATGTCGATCTTGAACTTCTTGTCAACCGCGATCATGACCTCCATCGCCATGAGCGAGTCGACTCCGAGTTCGTCCATGTAGTGGGCGGTGTCGGAGATTTCCTCCGGCTCGCGCTCGGTCACATTCGCGACCAGCCGTTTGATCTCGGCCCGAATTTCATCTGCAGTGTAAGTTGGCATGTTGGGTCTCCGATTACTTTTACGTTCACTCAATCCAGCACTCAGTCCAGCGGGCGCAACAGGCGAAGCGCCGGTCTGGTGTTGTACTTTTCCTGATACTCACGATGGACTGCGTCGCCCGGATACTGCTCGGTCGACGGATACGGATAGGCGCTCATGCCGTGGAACGGCAGCGGCTCGACAGTCTTCGAGTACGCGGTGTTGGCGTCGGCGTCTTTGGCCCAGCCGTCGACCATCAGCAGGAAGTCGCGCTTCCAGCCGGGCTTCAGCGAGGGGAATCCCGCGGGGTCGAACTGCAGCGTGACTTCGTCGCCCGCGCCCATGATCACCATCCGGTCGTCGATCGCGTTCAGCAGGTCGCCCACATCGCCGTAGCGCGTGTAATTGCCGGCCGTCGGATTCCACGTCGAGACCGGCGACACCTGGCCGTAAACGAACGTCTCAGGCTGCTTGCGCTCCGGATGGATCATCGGCCGCGAAAATCCCCGGAAGTGCAGATCGGCGGATTTCGCATCGAGCGATGTGAGTACAGTATCGGGCGCGCCGGTCTCTTCGCTGAGGAATATCTCATCCCAGTAAACACAAAGGTTTGTCACGATACGCACTTCGCGCGATGCTGAGAGGAACTTGCCGGTCAGATCGACCGAGATGGTCTTCGGTTTTCCCGCCGGAATCCCCATGTCCTGAATCACTGTTTGCCACTCGCCCTTGGCGTTCCTCACCTGCAGGTAGGGCATGATGAGCCCTTCCTTCGTCTCCTGCGAGGCGTTGAGGAAGGTGCTGCCATCGGCCCAATCCGTCCATCCGCTCATCACGAGGACGGCTTTGTTTGAAGCCGCCGCGTTTCCGAAATCGAGGTCGAGGTGGTGAAGAGAGGCTACGCCTGTGTAGTCGCGCGAGAACGAGTCTGGATACTTTTTATCCTTCTTCAGCAGCAGCGGCAGGATGTCGTTCCCTTTGTCGTCGCGCGCCGCCTTCGGATGGATCGGCTTTGTAACGCCGAACAAGCGGAATTCGGGGAACGGCGGCGACTTGAACTTGTCATTCGTATAGATGGCCGTGGTGGCGGGATGGTCGACCGCAATCAACTGGATCTTGTCCAGATAAGACACCTCGCGCAGTTCCTCGCTGATGCGGATCTCATAATTCCCGTCTTTCTGCACCATGGATTCGCCCGGGATTTGCACGTACTCGTCGTGATCCACCGGGAAGTAATTGCCATCTCCGGAACTCGCCCCGAGCGGCGCGACGCCGAGCACATCCGTCAGGAAATTGAAGCTCTTGCCGTCCCAGGTGAAGATCATCGGGCAAGAACCGGAGAGCCGCTGCGCTTCCTTATAGGCGTATGCTTTGCCGGCGGCCTGATGCACTTCGTTCTGGATCAGCCCGTTCGCCCAGGCGGTCCGCACCGTCTCGGCCTCTTTATAGCCACGCATGCCGAAAACGATCGGGACGCCGAGGTAGGTGCGCTTCTGATAATGCGAGCCTGCTTTCAGCTCGATCTTCGATCCATAGGCCAGCTTGAGATTCTTCACGCCAAGCAGTGACGCGCGTAGCCAGCCATTAGAAGTCCCGGTTTCGTTGCGAAGAAGCTGCAGAGAGCCGTCGGCGAGCACCGCGGCGAGATCGTTCTTCCCGTCGTTGTCGAAGTCGGCGCTGGCCAGCGCCACCGCGTCGCCAACCGCCGTCTTGTTTTCCGTGAACTGCCCCAGACCTTCATTGCGGAAAACAGTGCCGCTCAAAGCAATGTCCTCAAGACCGTGATTCTCGAGATCGGCCAGCGTAAATACGCCGGACTTCGCTGCCACCGGCATCCCCTTGTCAAACGATCCGCGCCGGTTGTAGATCGGGAAAACAGCCGCTTCGCCCGCGATCATCAGGTCGGTCGCGCCGTCGTTGTCGAGATCCATCGCGGTGATTGACTTCGCGCCTGCCGGAATCAGATCGAGGTCGTGCGCCTCGTAGCGTCCACCCAGTTTGTCGACATACAGAATGCCCGGATGGTCCGAGTAGGAGACCACCAGGTCCATGCCGTCGGTATCGGGCGTGACGTCATAGAGCGCGCCGTCCAGAGCCTTGCCGGCGACGAACGGGAAGTTGTTCGAGTAGTTGCTGAATCCTGCCGTGCCGTTATTGCGCAGCAGCGCGGACTTGTCACCGAGCAGGAACAGATCGAGATCGTAGTCGTGATCGAAATCCAGCCAGACGGCTTTATTGTAAGCGCCTTCCGGAATCATCACGCTCGCTTTTTCGAACTTGCCTTTTTTGTTGGTCCAGATCTGTGCGTCGGCCTTCGTCAGGATCGCGAGATCGGCGAGGCCGTCGTTGTTGTAGTCTCCGGCGGAAATCGAGAGCACGTCCTTGATCGCGCCGAGACCGGCATCGAGCGGAGTCGTTGAGCCATTCCTGAAAATCGTAATGCCGCCAGCCGACCACGCGACCACTTCGGGATTCCCGTCGCCATCGACATCCGCGAACGTCACTCCGGCGCTCTTCGCGTCCACTCCATCGGCCAGTTTGCGCGCCGTTAGCTTGAGAGGCCTCGCCGGATCCGTCTCCTTCGCGTTCGTTGGGTTTGTGATGTCGTAGACCTCGGCATAGAAGCTCCACTCGAGATCTTCGGCCACGGCCGCGCCCTGCTGCGCCTTCTTGATGTCGTTGAAAGTCTTCTGCTCGCGGGCCGCGTCGTCCGCGCGATTCATCGTCCGATAGGCGTTGTAAAGCGCGAAATGCGGACCGGCCAGCCGCGGATTCAGCTTCGCGCTCGCCTCAAATTCGCGTACCGAATCTTCCGCCTTGCCGTTCAGCTTGTAGAGCACACCCAGGTTGTAATGGGAAATCGGCTCGTCCGGCACCAGCTTGATCATCCCCTCGAACTCCGTGATGGCCTGATCGTACTTCGCGTCTTTCTTATAGGCAATCCCGAGGTTGAAGTATGTATGGGGAATTTTCGGGTCCTGCTTCTGCGCCTTCTCGAGTTCCGCAATTCCCTCGGCAGTCTTCGCCGCGTGAATCAGGGCGATCCCGTAGTTCACGCGCTCACGCGCCGAGTCCGGCTGCATATCGAGAGCCTTTTTGAACTGCTCGACCGCCTGAGCTTGCGTGGTCGGATTTTCGAAAAAGGCCTTCCCCAGGTTCCGCGCCTGCTCGAGCTGATCGACCTGAGCTTTTGACCCAGCCTGGAAGCCGAGCAGCAGGAAGCCCGCAAGCCCGGCCACTGCGCAACTCACGGCGACCTTCAATTCTTTGCCACCTTCCATGCGGCCTGCTTGTGCCCGGACCCTTCCGTCAGCTTGTTCAGCTTGTTGATCTGAACGCCGTCGAATGACTCCACCAGTCCGCTCGGCCAGTGCACTTCAACCGAATCGACCTTCGACGCTTTCCCGATTCCGAGATGGGCCTTTTTCGTGCTCTGTCCGGCATATCCGTTGCCGCCGTCGATCTCATGGATCTGCGTCAGCCCGCCGGCTTTCAGGGTAATGCGCGCGCCGATCGCATCGCGATTCGACTTCGTACCGGTCAGCTTAATTTGCACCCAGTTCCCCACGCCCTCGGAGTTGTTGCGATAGAGGTAGGGCAACTGATCGGCGTTGGCCTGATAGAGATCGAGCTTGCCATCGTTGTCGAAGTCCCCCATGCCGATGCCGCGGCCGTCTTTGTCGTTGTCAACGCCCGCTTCGGCGGAGATTTCCTTGAAGGCCGTCCCTCCCAGATTGCGGAACATCTTCTTCTTCTGATATCCGCTCCAGCTCATGTTGCCGATATTCGGCCAGAGCCGCGCGTCGGTGAAGTCGACTCCGGGCGTCGTGATCAGATTGACGACCACCGGGATGTAGTTGTCCTTCCCCGCCGAGCGCAGACCATCGACCACAAACAAATCCTTCCAGCCGTCGTTGTCAAAGTCGCCGAACTTCGCCGACCATCCCCACAACGTCTCGCAGGTGTTCGTTTCGCGCGATACGTCGGTGAAAGTCCCGTCATGATTGTTGTGCCAGAGCATATTGCACTCTTTCATGTACTCGTCGGTGATGTTCGTGACGTAGATGTCGAGCCAGCCGTCGTTGTCGTAATCGGCCACGTCGGCGTTCATACCCTTGCGCGTGTCGAAGCCCGTCGCGGTTTCGGTCTTTTCGGTGAAGGTCCCGTCACCGTTGTTGAAGTAGATGCGATCAGTGCCGTAGTCGCAGGCAAGGTAAACATCCTGGTATCCGTCGTTGTTGAAGTCGCCGTGCCCGATATCGAGGGTCCAGCCGGTGTGTTTTGCGAAACCGGCTTTCTGGGTCACTTCGACAAACTTTCCGCCTCCCTGGTTATGCCAAAGCGTGACACCGCCACCGTTGACCGCGTTGTCGAGATCGTTCGGCAGCACGTGGGGATCGCCACCGGTAATCAAATTGACCGGCTTGAAGTAATTCCCGAGCATCACGTCGAGCAACCCGTCGTTGTCGTAATCGAACGCAACGGACGCAATCGTATTCCCGAATTTCGTGAAGCCCGAGTTGGCGGTCACATCCTTGAACTTTCCGCCGCCTTCGTTGTGATAGAGGATCGGCGTGCCGAAGCGCCCAATGAGAAGGTCTTCTTTGCCGTCATTGTCGTAATCGAACCAGAGCGCATCGGCCACGATCGCGTCCGGATCGTTGCCCTTCACCACGCCCGCCGCGGCGGCAACGTCGGTGAATGTCATGTTTCCGTTGTTGTGAAAGAGGTGATTGGGCTTGCCGGCGTCGGAATCGGTGACAAAAATATCGTCAAAGCCATCGTTATCGTAATCGCCGACCGCCGCTGACGACCCGCCCGATGTGAACATGTGCAGGACGTCGCCCGTCGAACCCTTGAACTGACGGGTATGATGCACAATGTTCACGCCGGCCTTCTGCGTCACGTCCGCAAAGCGAATCTTCGCCTCGATTCCCTCGACCGCCAGGACGACGGCCGGAAGACCGAGCGCGACGGCGATCCAGGCTTTTCGCCAGGGCTTAAAGTGAGGAGGCCTCACTGAATCCTCCAGAGCTCTTTCAGATCCGTGTCGACGCGCTTGTTGGGATCGAGCACATCGTTGATGTACTTTTCCAGATCTTCACCCTTCTTCGACAACCGCGCCTTCAGCCCCGGATCGTCCGGGAAGGCCGCCGCGCCTTCCTTCCAAATCTCGATCGCCCTGTCGAGCTTGTCCGTCTTCCAGTAACCGTCACCCAGCGAGTTGTAAACACGAACGTGGTAGCTCCTTTTCGGCTCCATCTTCTGAATGGCATACGCCTTCTCAAGATCGTCCACACCCATTTGTGCGCGCCCGAAAATCTTCGGCCAGTAGAGATAACTGTTGCCGCGGGTGTAGTAAGCGATCCACGTCGGTTTCAACTCAATCGATTTGGTGAACTGCGTCAGAGCCGTGTTGGCGAGAATCACCTGAGTAATTGAGCCCGCGGCCGCGATTTTGTCAACATACGCGAATCCGAAGTTCAGAAACGCGTTCGCCGACATCGGATGCGCCTTCGTCACTTGCTCGAAAAATGCGATGTCCTTGTCGAAATCGGCCGTGGACCCCTCTTTGGGATGCGCCGCGATCGTTTGCCGGAGCACAGCCTGACGCAGTTCGCTGGCATTCCGAAGATTATCCGGATCTGCCTGCACAGCCTGTTGCAGCAGCGGGATTGCGGTGTTGTAATCTTTCGAGGCCATCGCCTTCGCGGCCTTTTCGTAAAGCGCATTCCCGTCTTCGGCGATCACTGAGCCAGTCAGGGCCGTCAATACCGTTGCGAACAGAATGATTCTGCGGTAGCTCATCTATTTCCTCTTGCCGCTCCCTTCCACGATCTTCTGGATCTTGTCGACGGCCGGGACACTGAACACTTCCTTCTCACCCGCCGGCCAGCGCACTTCAATCTGATCGACCTTCGCGACATCTCCCAGGCCGAAATGAACTCTGTTACTGGACTGCCCCGCGAAACTGTTGCCGCCGCTGATGAACTGCAGCCGCGTCATGCCGTTCGCCGTCAGCCGGACCTGCGCACCCACGGCGGTCTTGTTCGACTTCGTCCCTTCGAGCGCGAACTGCACCCAATGGTTTCCGGTCGGCTCGGTGTTGCGGTAGAGGTAGGGCTCGCCATTGGCATTGGCGACGAACATATCGAGGCGGCCGTCATTGTCGAAATCGGCAATCGCCACACCGCGCCCGTCGCGTATCGAATCGACGCCGTGGCGCTTCGCCTCGTCTTTGAAGATCTGGCCCTTCTCATTGTGGAAGAGCTTCTTCTTCTCATACCCGCTCAGGCTCTTGTTCCCCATGGGAGGCCAGCTTCTCGCGTCGGCGAAATCGATGTTGGGCGTTGTCACCATCTTGAAGACATCCGGGACGTAGCTGTCTTTACCGGCCGACACCCAGCCGTTCGTCACATACAGATCGAGCCAGCCGTCGTTGTCGTAGTCGAAGAACTTCGCGCCCCAGCCCCAGCCAGTCTCGGACGTTCCGGTTTCGCGCGACACATCGGCGAACGTCAGGTTTCCGTTGTTATGCCAGAGGAAGTTCCCCTCTCGCATGTAATCGTCGGTGATGTTGGTGACGTAGATATCGAGCAGTCCATCGTTGTCGAAATCGCCCCAATCGACATTCATGCCCTTCTTGGAGTCGATCCCGATGGCCTTTTCTGTCATGTCGCTGAAGGTGCCGTTGCCATTGTTGCGGAAGAAGTGGTCGGTTCCGAAATCGCAGGCGACGTAGAGGTCATCCCAGCCATCGTTGTCCGCATCGGCATGTCCGAGGTCAAGAGTCCAGCCGCTCAGCTTGTGGAACTTGCCTGCCTCGTCCCGGGTCCCTAGTCCGACTCTTTCAGTCACGTCGGTGAAGGTCCCGTTCCCGTTGTTGTGATAGACCGTCACGCCGCCGCCATTGTTGGCGGTCTCAAAGCTCTCCGGGAAAAGCCGGGGTGTATCCGGATGGAAGATATCGATCGACTGGAAGTACGATCCGACGAACAGATCGAGTTTGCCGTCGCGGTCGTAATCGAACGCGATGGCTGTGATCGAGTTCCTGTAGCTGTCGATGCCGGCCTGCTTCGAGACATCCTTGAACTTCCCGTTGCCCATGTTCTGGAACAGTTGGTCGCGGCCAAACCGTACCACGAAGAGATCCGGCTTGCCGTCGTTGTTGAAGTCGAACCAGAGTGCGTCGGCGACCGCGTCGTTCTCATCGTTCGAGTTCGCCACACCCGCCTGTTCCCCCACGTCGGTGAACGTGAAGTTATGGTTGTTGTGATAGAGGTGGTTCTTCCCGCCCAGTTTCGAGTCGGTGACGTAGACGTCGTCGTAACCGTCGCCGTCATAATCCGCGACGTTTGCCGACGCGCCCAGCGCCGTGTAACCCTCCATGATCCTGGCGTACGGATTTTCAAACACGCGGTTACTGTGCCGCGCGTTGACGCCCGCTGTCTTCGTCACGTCTTGAAACCAGGCCGGACCGGCGACTTCCTCCGCCGCCACGGCAACAGCGACGAAGGCTAGTAAACCCACTACAAGTCCGACAGCCGACTGTGGCGCTGGCGGTCTTTGCCGCCGGCGGGCCGCCGCACGCTTCGATCGAACGCCGGCGACAAGATCGCCAGCGCCACATGACTCTGACTTTCTCATCGGCGCGCGACCTTCGCCAACGCAACCTTTGGCAGTTCCGCTTTCGCCAGGTCCACGTGCGGATAGTGCTTCTCGACGATCTCGTCTTTGCCTTCCGTAATCTGGATGACCCGGTTACCGGCCACGTTCTTGAACGTCTGGACGGTCTTCGAGGCGGGCCACTTCACCGTCAGTTCATCAACCGTTGTATCCGGCCCCAGGCCGAAGTGCTCGCGCAGCGAGTTCTCCGAACCATAACCGTCGCCCAGCATAATCTCTCGCATCTGCAGCTTGCCTTTGACCTTGATCGTGATTCGCGCACCTACCGCGTCCCGATTCGATTTGGTCCCGACCAGCTCTACCTGTAACCAGTGGCGGTCGACGCCGACATCGTTACGCAGCAGCGCGTGCTTGTCCGTCGAGGCGGATACCGCTATGTCCATCACGCCACGATTCCAGAAGTCCGCCACGGCCACGCCGCGGCTGTTGAGCAGCAGATCGTTGCCCGCCGCGCGCCCAACTTCTTCAAACGAGCCGTCGCCTTTGTTGCGCAGATACCGGTTATGCTCCCAGCCATGCCAGGATGTGTGCCCAAAGTGCGCCGGGTCGAACAGGATTCCGGTCTTGTACATTTTCTGCTCGCTGACGACGTTGTTCAGGAAGTCGAGCTCGATCTCGGTGTCCCTGTCGTTGTAAACCCAGCCATCCGCGGCGTAGATATCCTGCCAGCCGTCGTTGTCGAAATCGGCGAAGCTCGCGCCCCAGAACCAGCCGAGGGGGTTCGCATCATTCTTCACGGTTGTGTCTTCGAAGGTCCCGTCACCCTTGTTCCGCAGCAGGTTGTTTCCCGACGCCATGTCCTGGAACACCTTGATGAAGTTGAAGCCGGACTGCCGAAAGATTTGCATGTAGAGCGGCATGTCCGTGACCCAGACGCCCTGCCGCCAGGAGTTGATCATGTAACGGCCAACGGTCGGCCATTCCGCGTACCACGCGTCCTCCGAACGGATGTTCGTAACGTAGATGTCGAGCTTCCCGTCGTTGTCGTAATCGCCCATGCTGGCGTTCATGCCGGCGCCGTAGGCCAGCGTCCCGGATTTGACGGTCACATCGGTAAACGTGCCGTCGCCGTTGTTCCGGTAGAGCGTTTTACGGCCGAAGTCGTTCACGACATAAAGGTCCGGCCAGCCGTCATCGTTGTAATCGCCCCAGACGTTACCGAGGCAAAGCCCGACTTCGCCAACGCCGGCTTTCTCGGTCACATTCGTGAACGTGCCGTCGTGGTTATTGTGATAGAGCTGATTATGCTCGCCATTCCGTGCGTAGAACGTTGTCGGAATGTCAAGGCGCGGATCGAGATAGCGCCCAACGTAAAGGTCGAGATAGCCGTCGTTGTCGTAATCCGCCCAGGAAGCCACGGTCGTGCAGCAGTCCTCGGCGATGCCCGATTTCTTCGTGACATCTGCAAAAGTGCCATCGCCGTTGTTACGGAAAAGCTGGTTGGGCTTGAAAGTCCGGCTGACGAACAGGTCTTTATGCCCATCGTTATCGAAGTCGGCGAACAGCGCTACACTCACGCCGTCCAGACCTGACAGACCTGCCTTCGCGGTAACATCTTCAAACTTGCCGTTTCCCGTATTACGGAAAAGCTTTGACTCGACCCCATCCGGAATGAATAAGTCATAGAGGCCGTCATTGTCGTAATCCGCCGCCGTAATCCCCGCCGGGCCGTAGCGGATCATCGCGAACTTCAACTTCTGATTTACGAACCCGGGATAGTATTGATTCCTGAAGTCCACTCCAGCGTTGGCAGCCACGTCGATGAAATGCGGCTTGTCGCCGATCGACCGGTCGCCGGAAACCAGGGATCCGGACGTAATCGTGTAGCCCTTGTCGCCGCCCTTGAAGCCCATCCGGAAGTAGCCGCGGTCGATCCCCGCATACTCGGCGCCGTGGGGTTTGCCAATCAACTCAAACCGGACCACGGCGCCCAGGTCGTCCCGCGTTCCCCACTTTTCCAGACGATGAATGTGAAAGGTCAGCTCGTCAATCGAATCGAAGCTGTCGAGGTAGGCGCGCCATTCCGAGAAAGCGCCGGCGTGATCCACCGTGTTGCCATCCGAGCTGAAAAGCTGCTTGTGGATGCCATCCTTCAGTGCGACTTCTTTCAGCGTTCCGATTCCCAACCGGGACCCTTGGTACTGCGGCGAAAAGTACGCCTCGACCGCCTTGTAGTCGCGCGCCTTCATGGCGTGACCGAGATCGGTCAATGTTCCCAGGAGTTCTTTGCCTTCATCGAAAAACCGATTGCCCGTCGAGTCCATGTACTTCATGGTCACGACTCCAGCGCCCGCCACGAAAAGCACCGGCACTAATCCAAAAAGAACGATCCCCCTCGCCTTTGCCAAACCTGCCTCCACCCTTCCTTACGGACTCTACGAACGATTGGAACAACCGGTAAGCCGCCGGTCCCGAGTACCCAAACCGCTAAGCGACTGCAACAATGGAGCGTTCCAGTATTCTACTGTAATTAGTACTGTGAAAGTACTACCTATTTCGTTTCTTAATCCATTGATAAAATTGTGGATGCTAACGCACGTAGTGCGTAGCGCGATCGCAACAATGGTGAAACCGGCGGTAATATCAGAGCCGCTTCGCGATTCCTTGACCCTCAACGATAGAGTACCGGCCAGCCTTTAGATTCGAAAGGATTTCTTTCATTCCACTGGGCCATTCGATAACCACGCGATCGATGCTGTCACGGTTTCCTAAACCAAAAGTCAAGGCTAACTCGGATTGCGAGAGATAGCTCGATCCGCTTTTCACAGTAAGAGCGCTGTAACGACCGGCATAATATAAACGTACTAGAGCGCCAATGGCATCTCTGTTGGAGCGTGTTCCAGTCAATTCGAAACGAATACTGTGGTGGGGGCCAGCCGGGGCAATCGGGTCGTTCCGATAGAGCCGCGCCGGTCCGTGATTGGTGGTAATCGCGACGTCCAGATCGCCATCGTTGTCAAAATCGGCGAACGCCGCGCCGCGCCCCACTTTGGGCGCCACGAACGCCGCCCCGGCCGCCGATGCGCCATCGTGGAATTCCCCGCCCCCGGCGTTCATGAACAGCCACGGCGCCTGCTCATAACTGACATCCGGACGGATATTCCGCACAGTGTCGTCGATGTGCCCGTTCACTACCAGCAAATCCAGCAGCCCGTCCAGATTCGCATCGAAGAAAAAACAGCCAAACCCCAGGCTGTGGCGCGAAAGACGGCCGACTTCCGATTGCGGCGCCCGGTCGGCGAAAATCCCTTTGCGAGTGCCCCGATAGAGCCCGACCATCTCGTCGTCGAAGTTCGTGACCGCGATCCCGGGAATGCCGGAGTTCTCGTAATCGGCGACATCGACTCCCATCCCGGCGCGCGCCTTCCCGTCGTCGCTGAAGGCCACACCCGCTTCGATTGCGACGTCACTGAACGTCCCGTTGTGATGGTTTCGATAGAGCTTGTTCGGTTGGGTGTCGTTGGCGACGAAGAGGTCCGGCCAGCCGTCGAGGTCGTAGTCGAGCATAGCCACGCCGAGCGATTTGGAGGTGCTGTCGAAAATTCCGCTTTTCGCGGTCACATCTTCGAAAGTGCCGTCGCCTTTGTTGTGGAAAAGCCAGCAGGTGGTTCCGCGATACGCCTCCGGAGTGCAATAGGACTTGTGGCTGCCGTCCAGGCTGCAGAACACGTCCTGCGCCGGCGACCACCGGACGTAATTTGCCACGAAGAGATCGAGCTTGCCGTCGCGGTCGTAGTCGAACCAGAGCGCGGACGTGCTGAACCCGTTGTGTCCTGCGAGATGGCTGCGCTCGGTGACGTCGGTAAATCCTCCGTGCCCGTTGTTCTCAAAAAGCCGGCTTTGGCCCACGGCCGTGACGAAGACGTCGGGAAATCCGTCATTGTTGAAATCACCGGCGGCGATGCCCATCCCGTACATCTCGACGTCCAGACCGGCGCGGTGAGTGACGTCGGTGAACGTTCCGTTGTGGTTGTTCCGGTAAAGCGCCATCATCGACTGCCTGACCCGATGCCCGGGCCAATCGGCGCCATTGACCAGCAGGATGTCCTGCCATCCGTCTTTGTCGAAGTCGAGAAAGGCGACGCCAGACCCCAGAGTCTCGGGAAGATATTTCCCCCCGAACGCGCCGTTATTGTGTTTGAAGGAAATACCGGCGTTGGCCGTGACGTCAACCAGCCGGATGCCCGGGTCGACCGCGCCAAACATCACGCTGCACGCAGCGAGCGCCACCGCTATGCATGTAGCGCCCGCGGCCTTTACCGCCGGTGTTTTTTCGACCGCCCGGCGACAAAGCCTGCACCTCATGGAATCTGCGCGATCCCGCTTCTTACCGCGTAAAGCACCAGTTCCGCTGTCTTATGTACCCCGAGCCGGTCCATAATATTCGCCCGGTGGACCGCCACCGTATTCACACTCAAATCCAGCAAACTGGCAATCTCTCGTGTGGACTTCGCCTCGGCGATCAACTGCAGGATCTGCCTCTCGCGCGGCGTAAGCTGCGCCTCGGTTTCCATCGGAGCTTCATACGGCTGCTGCAGCTTTTCATCTATGACCTTGCGCCCGCGCGCGACGTTTTTGATCGCGGCCGCCAGATCCACTTCGGAAGCATTTTTCAGCAGATACCCGCGAGCGCCCGCCTTCATGGCGTTACGCACGTAGTTGGCTTCCTCATACATACTCAGGATCACCACGCCCACACCCGGCAGGAACTTCAAAATCTCGATCGTCGCCTGATTCCCGTTCAAACCCGGCATCGACATATCCATCACGATGACATCCGGACGCAGCGAGCGCGCCATGTCGACGGCTTGCACGCCATCGCAGGCTTCGCCGACGACCCGGATGCCCGCCTCATCCTCGAGCAGCCGGCGGAAGCCCTTGCGCACCAATGAGTGATCATCCACCAGCAGGACTCTGATCTCGGAAGTCATATTTCCGTTGTCAACACACGCGCGCTTGCTGAACGCGCACCCTTTCCCGCCGGCGTCGCTGTCTCCAGCGGCACCCGCAGCCTCACCAGTGTGCCACCCTCCTCGGGCCGCAGAAACTCGATTTTCCCATGCAGTAATTCCGCCCGCTCGCGCATTGCCACCAGCCCCATTCCCCGCGACTTTGTCTCGTTCGCGACAGGCAGCCCGACGCCGCGGTCTTCGACTTCCAGCTCGAGCTGTTCGCCGGAAAAGTGAACCCGGACCCATGCCGACGTGGAGCGCGAATGCTTCGCCAGGTTGTTCAGAGACTCCTGCATCACCCGATAGACGTGTATTGGTATCTCCTCACCGAGCTCGGGGCTTAAGCCGGATTTTGACAGATCCACATGGATGCCCGTCTGCTTTTCGAAGACGGAAAGATACCAGTCGATGGCTTCTTCGAGACCGCCGTCGTCGAGTATCGCCGGATGCAGGGTCTGGGTCAGGCTCCGCGTCTTGTCGAGCGCGTCCTGCGCTATTGCGCGAACCTCGTCCAGGTCGCCCGTAAGCTGCGGAGGAAGTTGTTGACGGCGCACGCGGCCGAGCAGCGCTCCGACGGCGGTCAGCATCTGGCCGAACTCGTCGTGAAGCTCCCTTGATATCGAACGGAACATCTCCTCCTGCATAGTAATGAGTTTCCGGGCAAGGCCGCTTCGTTGCTCGGAGAGTTGTTCAATGCGGCGGAAAATGGTTCGATTCGCCCGGATGATCATCAGGCTGGTAAACGCGATCGCGAGCAGCGCCGCGGCGAAAAGCCAATAAATTTGCCCTTCCACGCGATCGTAGATGGCGCCGACCCGGGCGGCGGTCTTCTGCTGCGTCTCGTTGTTTTCGACCAGCAGCCGCGAGACGGCCGTCATCAGACTGGCTTGCTGCGGCTCGAGCGAATTCTCGACCAGCTCCCGCCCTTGTGCTTCCTTGCCGCCGCGGGCCAATTGGAACACCTGGCCGGTCGAGATCCAGAACTGCGCGAGACCGCGGCGGAAAGCCGCCTGCCGCTGCGGGCTGTTGACGAATGACGTCAGTCCGCCTTCGATCCGGATTGCGTCGTTAATATCCTGGCGGATCCTTTCGAATTGCGCGCTGTAAGCATAGAGAGGATATGATTCGCTGCCGCTCAACATGTCGCGCATGGCGAGCCCGAGCGCGCTGAGGTCGTTCTGGGTCCGAAGCAGTTGGAGAGAATCCTTGCGGTTACGCTCGATGGTCTGGTTCTGGAGGTCCCGAAGTCCCGCGACTTGATAGAGCGCGTAGAAGCAAAACGCCGCCACGACCGCGAGAGTAATCGCAAGGCCGCCGAGCAGCCGCGAGGTCGGAGACCGGAACTTCTTCCGCAGTACGGTACGCTTCACGGGCTTCCCCCGATTATCGTCGATTCCGCCGGAAAAAGGGCAGTTAGGCCCAGCACGCGCTTTCGCCTGCCGACCTTACCGGATTTAAGCGCGACTGGATTGCACGCGCCGATCGAATCAAATCGCGTGGTAGCTGTATCGCGGACGCGCCAGAACACGCGTTTCCCGTGCCAGCGCTTCAAGCTGCTCGATCACGGGCTTAAGGTCGAAGGCGAACGGCAGGAACTCATCGGCCAGCAGCCGCGCTTCAATACCCCAGAGCTGGAGGATGAAACTCATCTGCTGCTCGAACAATCCAAGCGACATATCATCGGGGTCGCTGGCCGCCTTGACGCACTTCGCTGTGGCGATCGCGTAGAGCCGGTTGAAATCGCGTGAAGCGTCGCGCAGGTATTCCCGCAGCAGGTCGCGCTGAATCTTCCGATAGCATTTCGCCAAAGTCTCGCCATGCGCCGAAATCAGGAACTTCCTGTCCATCTGCGAGGCCAGCCGCAGCATGGGCCGGTATGGGGACAAAGAAAAGCCTTCGAGGAAAGCGATGTCCGACCCGTAGAAAGACGTGGGACGTTCGGATTCCGGTGCAAACCGCGTCATCAGCGCGACCGCGGCGACCAGCAACAGAACGAGGGAGAGGCCGACGATCAACGGCGGTTCTCCATCCTGATGTTATTGTTCACGTTACTGAACAAGGTATCTTCGCAATCCAATCCGCACAATATTGGAAACCGTTATATTGAAAAATATTAACCAACGATAACTGGTGAAATCTTTATCCCCGGCCGCGAGCCGCGCGCGAGAGCATCCGGTTGATGTCCACAAGTTGTTGCTGCAGCCGTGCCCGGTCGGCAGTGGAATCGGCTTGCTCCAGTTGCACCTTCGCCTCTCCCTCCTGCGATAACAAACCGGCGCCGGCCAGCAAAATCACACCGGCTCCGACCACGATCCACAGATCGACCGAGTAAACGACCTTGATCCCGAGCGCGGTGTAAATAATGTCCTGCGCCACCCCCACCCCGAAGTAAAGCGCGTATCCCGTGGCGTAAATCATTCTATTCGGGGAAAGCCGAAGCCGGTATCGGAAAACGAATAATTGAATGAGAACAAGGAAAAGCAGAAGCCCAAGCACGATCGACCGCTCCGCAATGAAATAGAAGCGCAATACCGGAAATTTTCCAGTTGTCGTTCGCAGATCGGGGATCGCGTAGAGCGCCGACAGCGCGACCGCCAGTCCCAAAGACCACGAAACGGCTTTTCGGCCAATACTGGCGATGCCCGGATAGGCTTCTAAAGTCAGGCGGTACAGCTCGAGTACAACGAGATAGGCAAGAATCCAAAGGACCGGCGTCGACAACATATAAACGCGGCCATAAAGAGTGGATCGCGGGCGTATCGGAAGGATAATGATGTTCTGAATCATCTCGGCCCCGAGGAATAACGTGAGGGCGAGATACACTCCGGCGAGCTTCTGCGACCACAGCCGCCACAGTAAAACCAGGTGGCAAGCGATCGAGAAGATCAAGACGCGTTCTTGCCAAACCTCCGATTGCATAGCCGGAGAAGCCGGAATCCGAAGTGTAGCACTCTCCGGCTATCGCAAATTCAGAGAATTTTTAGCGAACGTCGTCGCAGGGATAGCAGCCAGGAGCCGGCGAGTATGCAGTCGCCATATTGGCAACCACGGAAAACTGCAGTGCTAGCAGAAGGGCGAAAACAACTTTGCGAACCATGTACGATCTCCTTGATGTGAATCCAGCCCTGGTACCAACGGTACTGAATACTCAAACAGTGTACCTTGGGTTACATTTGCGCGCATCAGACAAATCCGGGAAATCGACGATTTCTTAGTAAGATTCAGCCCCGTTACTCTTCCTATAAACTTCTGACTGGCAGCTCGACTACATCGTCCACCCGCATGGTCTCCTTGACAACGAAAGGCTCGCCGAATCTCACTCCAATCAGGTTTCCGTAAAAGCGGGCCATGGCCGCCAGGCGCTCCTGGATCTCCGCCTCATTCGGAAAGAGCGTCGATCCCTCAATTACTTCCGCGTATTGCGAGCGATAGGCCAGCAAAGACTCCATACGCCGGTCGAAGTGCTGGCTAATATCGACGACAAATGACGGCGTGACATTCGCATAAAGCGAGGAGTAGATGATCTTGTCCGGGCGATGAGGGTCGGTGTATTGATCTATCTTGCGAAGCCCCGCGAGGAAACAGGCCTCGTAACCCATTTCGCCCGCGCGGTAATGATCGGGATGCCGGCCTTCCCAGTAAGGCAGGATCACGGTACGGGGACGCAGTTCACGCAGCCTCTGGGCAAGCGTCATTCGTCCAGCCAGTGAGTTCTCGAGTCGCGCGTCGGGGAAATGCAGGTTCTCGCGATGTTCGACTTTGAGGATCTTCGCGGCCGCCGCCGATTCCGCCACGCGGATTTCCGGAGACCCGCGGGTCCCCATATCGCCGGCGGTCAGGTCGATGATCCCGGTTCGGTATCCGGCCTCGGCCATGCGGAGCAGCGTGCCACCGCAGGTTTGCTCGACGTCGTCAGGATGGGCGGCAATAGCCAGCAGATCTACCATCTGGCCATTTTCGCAATGTGTGGTTCCGGGACGCTGGCTCAGGCGCGATCGCCCGCCATCTTTCTACCAGTAAATGTCGCGCCGCGGGAAATAACGCGAGCGCACGCCCATGAACTGCACGAGGATGATCCCCGAGATAAAACCACCGATATGGGCCGCGTATGCCACGCCGCCGTTCCCGACCTGGGTGCGCGCGATCGACCCATACTCGCTGAAAAGCTGTGTGAGGAACCAGTAGACCAGAAAGAACAGCGCCGGAATGTCAGCCATGGTGACGAAGAAGAACAGGAAGACCAGCGTGTGGATGCGGGCCCGTGGAAACTTTATGAGATACGCCCCCATTACGCCGGCGATCGCGCCGCTCGCCCCCACTGTCGGCGCCGTTGTGTACATGTTGAAGAAGGCGTGGGTGGCTCCCGCGGCTACCCCGCATGCCAGATAAAAAATCAGGAATTTCGTGTGCCCCATCGCGTCCTCGAGGCTTTTGCCGAACGCCCAGAGGAACAACATATTCCCGATGATGTGGGTCCAGCCGCCATGCAGGAACAGCGAAGAGAGAAGCGCCGTCGGACGGAAATGCGCGGGAATCAGGCCGTAGCGGGTGATGAAGTATTCGCGCGAAAAATCGTCGAGCGACAACTCGTACAGGAAAACCAGCGCACAGGCAATGATCAGCAGGGTTGTGACGATCGGGGCCGTATACGTCGGCCGGTCGTCTCGGAGCGGAAACATCTAAGAAGCCTTGCCGGTTTTTATCTGATCGGCTACTATACGAGCCAGGATCGCCCGATCCGCCCGCCGTGCTACACCGGATTCCATCAGCCGGTGGACTTCATCCGCCGTCGCAATCCGCCCGCGCGCTCCTCGTGCCGTGCAGTTCAGCGCGGCCATCGCGTTGGAAAATTCGAGCGCGGCGCCGATAGGCATGTGCTGCAAAACAGCATAACAAAAGGCCCCGTGGAACACGTCTCCGGCGCCGGTCGTATCGACACAGTCGACCGCAAATGCCGGAGAGTAGTGAAACGCTCCATCCACCAGTGCCAGCGCGCCGTGTGCCCCGAGTGTCATTGCCGCAACCTTCATGCCGTGCGTGCTCTGAATTTCGCGCAGCGCTCCCAGCGGGTCTTCGATCTTCGTCCAGCGCCCGGGGAATTCGGCGCTCGCGATCAGATAGTCGACCAGCGGCAGCACGCGCTCGAAGCCGGGATAGATCGTATCCACATCGACGGTTACCGGAATTCCCGCATCTCGCGCGAGGCGCGCGGCATGCTCCACCGCGGCAGTGTCATGCCCGTCGATATGAAGCAAACGCGCGCCGGTGATCTGCTCAGCCGAGATCTCCGCCGGCGAAATGGCCAAACAATCGGGCCGGCTCCAGAAAACCGTGCGTTCGCCGGTCGATTCGTCGACGATGATATAAGCCGACTGGTTCGGGCAACCTGTCCGCTGCTGGAGGTCGGTGAGGTCGATCCCGGAGCCTCGCAGGCTCTCGACCTGGATGCGGCCGCGTTCGTCGTCCCCTACTGTTCCGATGTATTTCGCGCGCAGCCCCAGCACTGCACACGCAACCATCGCAGTCGCTACTTGCCCCCCCGGCGAAAGGAATTCGCCGGTAAATGGGGTTTTCCCGCCGTATGCGGGGAATCGCCGGACGGTCAGGATGGTGTCTGTCGCATTCAGCCCCACACCCACGACGTCGAACTTTTGACCGCTCACAACGACCCTTCGGCCTGTGCGCTCAGGCTCGGCCATTATTCAATCGTGACCAGCACGGCGCCCGCGTTCACGCTTTCGTTCTCCCGAACTTCGATTGCGGTCACCCGCCCTGCGCGGGGAGCCTTCATCTCGTTCTGCATTTTCATGGCTTCGATAGTCATGATGCCTTGCCCGGCCGCGACCTCATCGCCCGGCGCGACGAGCACACGGACGATCTTGCCCGGCATGGCCGCGGTCAAGGAAATGCGACCTTGTGGTCCGTCAGCACGCTTCGTGCCCTTCCAACGTCGTGGATCCTCGACCTCGAACACGAATGTCTCGCCCGCGATGCTGATCGTGTCACCTGACACGCGGGCCTCCCTCGACAACTTTTCCGTAATTACGGAGTAAACGCCGGGCTCCGTTTCCACAATGTCTGCGCTTGCGGGCTCGACTACCTCGCCGTTGATTCGGATAATCCTCTTCACCGCAGCAGATCCTCGCGCCCGGCGGCGAGCCATCGTGACTGGCCGGTGGCCATCGGAGCCGCTTCGCTCTCCGGTATCGTTTCAGAGGCGACGAGCGCCGCGATTGGGGCCAACTCCGGCGCGGCAGGATGTTCCCACGTCACCGTCTTCAGCAGCGCATCAAGATATCCCGTGTGCAGATCGCCCGCCCGGAATGCGGGGTCGCTCAGAATCATGCGGAACAACGGGATATTCGTCCTGATCCCGCCGACGTGGTACTCGCTCAGCGCCCGTAACATCCTCTCGACAGCGTGCTCACGGGCGCCGGACCATACGACCAGCTTCGCCAGCATTGGATCGTAGTCGAGCGGCACTGTCCAGCCCGGATAAATCCCCGAATCCAGCCGAACGCCGGGACCGGAGGGCTCCGACAACTGGGTAATCCGTCCCGGCGACGGAAAGAAATTGTTCGTGGGGTCTTCGGCGTAAATCCGGCACTCGATGGCGACGCCGCGCAGCGCGACCCCATCCTGGGTGAACGGAAGCCGTCCGCCCGCGGCAATTTCCAGTTGCAGCCGCACCAGATCAAGCCCGGTAACCAGTTCGGTCACCGGATGCTCCACCTGCAGCCGCGTGTTCATTTCGAGGAAATAGAAGGTGCCCGAGTTGTCCGCCAGGAACTCGACTGTCCCGGCATTGTAATAATCCGCCGCGCGCGCCGCGCGGATGGCGGCTTCTCCCATGCGCTCCCGCAGACCTGGCATACGGGCAACCAGCGAAGACGGCGACTCTTCTATAACCTTCTGGTGCCTCCGCTGCACCGAGCACTCGCGCTCGCCCAGATGCACGAGATTACCGTGCTTATCGCCAAATACCTGGATCTCGATGTGCCGCGCATTTTCGATCAGTTTTTCGACGTAAACCCTGCCATCCCCGAAGGCGCGCAACGCCTCACTCGAAGCCGACTCGAATGAACGGACGAGATCTTCCGCGCGATCCACGCGCCGCATGCCTTTGCCGCCGCCGCCCGCGACCGCCTTGACCATCACGGGAAATCCCGCTTCGCGCGCAAACGCGAACGCCTCGCTGGATGATGTGAGCCCTGCGTCTGTGCCCGGAACGATCGGGGCGCCACCTTCCCTGGCCACGCGCCGCGCTTCCGTCTTGGAACCCATCAGCCCGATTGATTTAGCCGACGGGCCGATGAACACAAAGCCCGCATCCTCGCACGCCTGCGCGAACCGTGCGTTCTCACTGAGGAATCCATAGCCGGGATGGATGGCCTCGGCCTTATGCCGCCGCGCCGCCTCCAGAATGCGGTCGATGTTGAGATAACTTTCCGAGGACGCTGCGGCGCCGATGTGCGCGGCCTCATCGGCCTTGCGGACATGAAGGGCCGCGCGGTCGGCGTCCGAGTAAACGCCCACCGAGCGGATTCCCATCTCGCGCAAGGTGCGGATCACGCGCAGCGCGATCTCGCCGCGATTGGCAATCAGAACTTTGCGAAACACTCAGGTCGATTGTAGCGAGCGTGCAGGCTAACCGCGGGCACAAGAAAATTCACTTCCGAGATGTCTACCTCACCGTCACTGGAGTGCCGGAACGTCTTCGAGGGCTTTCTATCAGGGCCGCTTCGAAATCCGCGAGCCGCCTCCATTTCGGTGATTAGTATCTTCCGGTTAGTGCCTTCGCGGGTGGGCGGCTCTAGAATAGTCGCTTATGATTGATTTCGCCGCAATCAGCAGCGCTCTCACTGCTTCGCTTCGTCTCACGCGGCCGCCGGTGGCGATCCGGTTGACGGATAGCGTGCCCGAGGGGGTGGCGCTCTGGTCAGGTTCATCGCCGGCGGGTTGCCGCTTCTGGCAGGAGGCAATGCAGAGAACCTTCGCGACAGCGCCTCGTGATCACGATTTGTGCGCGATCGGCATTCACACCCACAACTTGAATCGAACCGAATCCAATCAAGCCGATCTGCTTTCAGCGCTTCAGGTCTTCGCGGCGTTGTCTTACGTACGGCCTGAGGATGTGGCGCAAATTCCCGTCCTGCAGCAGAGCCCGGAATATGTGGTGTACGGGCCGCTCGCAGAGAGCATCGCACGGCCCGACATCGTGCTGTTGTTCGTTCATGCCGGGCAGACATTGATTTTGTCGGAGGCGGCGCAACAGCTGGACCGAGGGTTGACGCCGGCAATGGGGCGTCCGGCCTGTGCGGTGATTCCACAGGCGGTGAATTCGGGCAGTGCCGCGATCAGTTTTGGATGCTGTGGCGCGCGCGCCTATCTCGAAGTGCTGACCGACGATGTCGCTTTGTTCGCGATTCCCGGTCCGAAACTGGAAGCCTTTACCGCCCGAATCGACGCGCTGGCGAAAGCAAATGAAACTCTGAACCAGTTCCACAGCATTCGGAAACAGCAAGTGGCGTCGGGGAAGAGGCCTTCTGTTGCCGACTCGTTAGCGGCTTTATCTGCTTAGATCCGTCGTCACGGGGGGCCTTCAATGCAGAGGCCCGGCGGACGCGAGGCCGGAAAGCTCGTTACAGCCTTTACATCGCCCCTTGTTCGTGATTCGATATTTCAAACAAATGTTTGGCAAGGTCGGTCTCATATCGGCTCTCCTCGTTGCAGGCGGAATGGGGACAGGCGGAATCGGAATCCTGCAGTCCCAGACCAACCCGGACCGGCCCTTCAAGCTCATCCGCCTCGATTCGGCGCTCGATAACCTCATCGCTCCGAACGCCCAGCTCGAAACGCTCGGCGAGCATTTCGGACTCACGGAAGGCCCCGTCTGGGTTCGCGACGGCGGAAAAGGCTATCTGCTCTTCAGCGACAACGCCGCTAATGTCATCTACAAATGGTCTCCCGATCGCCCGCTCTCGGTCTTCCTCGAAAAAAGCGGCTACACCGGCGCAGACGTCAAAAACGTCGGCGATCAAACGATCAGCGGCCGCCTTGCCATTCTGCTCATCGGCTCAAACGGGCTCACACTTGACGGACAGGGACGCGTGCTCATCACCGCGATGACCGACCGCAACGTCGTCCGCCTGGAAAAGGATGGACGCCGCACTCTGCTCGCGGATCGTTACCAGGGCAAACGCTTCAACGGCCCGAATGACATCGCATACAAATCGGACGGAGCGGTCTATTTCACCGATACGGTTTTCGGGATGCGAGGCGGCGCTGACAGCCCGTCGCGTGAAATCCCTTTCAGCGGCTTTTACCTGGTTAAAGGTGGCAAAGTAACCCTGCTCGGCAGCGACAAAGATCATCCGGGTGAAATCCCCAACGGGATCGCGCTCTCACCCGATGAGAAGTATCTCTATGTCACCCAGGGATTCCGCAAGACGATGCGCTACGACATCCTACCCGATGACACCATCGCAAACGAACATCTCTTTATTCCAATTGGCAACGACGGCATGAAGGCGGACGTGGAAGGCAACCTGTATTCGACCACAGGGATTGCGAACGAAGTCTGGATCAGCTCAAAAGAGGGCAAGCACCTCGGGACGATCCAACTCCCGCAGATCACCAGTGTGGAACCGCGCCCGCGTATCGTCCCGACCAACGTCGCCTTCGGCGATGCCGATGGCAAGACGCTCTACATCACCGCGTGCACGCACCTGTATCGCATTCGCCTGAAAATCGCCGGTCCCCTGCCCGGCCCGGCGTAATGTGGCCGGCGCCACTTATACCGCGAGCATTCCCCGGTATCTCATTTCCTTCAGGTCGAACCGCGCCCGGATCGAATATCCGTCCGTCACCAGCGAAAAGATCACCTCTTTATCCTGCGCCGTCAATGGCAACAACTCCTTCGAAAATCCGAAGATCGCGACGGTGCCGCCACGCAGGACGCCGGCAGCGCCTGCATCCACCGAATCCCGCCCTTTGGCCAGATTGGCCGCAATGCCCTCCAGCGCCAGCTTCTTCCCGCGTCCGGGTGAAGGCAGATCTTCCACGCCGACGACATAATGGTTTGCGAAGTTCGAGGGGAACGCGGTTTTGAGTGCGTCGACCAGCGGTGGTGCGCTCTCCCAGACGACCCTCACCTCCTCGACTGCGACCACGGATTCTGGACCGGTTCCTCGCCCTCCGCCGCGGCCGCCCGCTACGTCAGGTCCGAATGTCCGAGTACTTCCTTTGTCGCGCCCTGCTTTCGGCAGGACTCTTGCCCGCGTTGCCCAGGGCGATCTCGTGGCCAGTTGCAAAACCTGATCGGGAGTCCATTCCGATGCCGGTTTCTTATTCCAGAAGTCCGACGCGGCGCTCAGGGGGCGACCCGCGAAGAACAAGGCGGCCGCCGATATCCCAGAAGCCATCCGCGATCCGAACTGCCGGCGCGAAAAAATCTCCATACTTCATTTAACGCACCCTGCGGCGCTCCGAGTGCATCAAAGTGATTTGCGCACAACGCGCCAGCCGTTTGTGCGTGCGAATTCCGGGATTGCGCGGCGTTATTTTTATTACCTATTTACTTGCCCCGCGGTCCTGGTGGAAGCTAGATTTGAACCGGTGGCCACACCCAACGCAGACAGCAACTCGAAGCGGACCGTCCTCGTCATCGACGACGAGCCTGATGTTGTCCGCCTGATCCAATCCATCCTCAGCGAGGAAGGTTATCAGGTGCTCACGGCCACAAACGCGGAGAGCGCCATCAAAACATTCGAGAACCTCGAAAATCCCCCCGATCTTGTTCTTACCGATGTCGTGATGCCGGGAATGAGCGGCCCGATGCTCATCGACCGGCTGCTGGGCATGCAGCCGTCACTTCGGGTTCTTTTCATGTCGGGCTTCGACGACCGCCAGGTGGTCCAGCGGTACGTGGTGGAGAAGGGCTTTCGCCTGATCCCCAAGCCATTTACAATCAAGAAATTGCGCGCGACGATTGAAGCGGTGCTTGCGGAATCCAAACCGGACGGAAAGCCGGAGCCCCCACGCTGAATCCGGCGACGGTGACCGCCCGCCGCTGGTTCGTCTCGGGACGCGTACAGGGCGTCGGATTTCGGTGGTTTGTCGAGAAAGCCGCGACCGAAATCGGCCTCCGGGGCTGGGTTCGCAACGAGGATGACGGACGCGTCCAGGTTTACGCAGTCGGGAATACCGAATCCCTCAACAGGCTCGCGGCCCTGCTGCATCGGGGACCACGCGCGGCCGACGTGCGTGGAGTTGAAGAGCAGGAAGCGCCCGTGCAACAATTGAGTTCCTTTCGGACTCAATAACTTGGCTGCCCATCTGAAGCAATTAATCCGCGAGATTCCCGACTTTCCCAAAGCCGGAATTCTCTTCTACGACATCACCACCCTGCTCAAGGACAATATCGCCCTGCGCTCAGTCATTGACGGGCTGAAAGACCGCTATAAAGGTATGGGCGTCGATGTCGTGCTCGGGATCGAGGCTCGCGGCTTCATTTTCGCGCCCGCGCTCGCATATGCGCTGAGCGCGGGCTTCGTCCCTGTGCGGAAGCCGAAGAAGCTTCCGGCTGAATGCGCACGGGTGACCTACGACCTTGAATACGGTTCGGATACGCTCGAGGTCCACAAAGACGCTATTCCAGCCGGAAGCCGCGTCCTCATCGTCGACGACCTGCTCGCCACCGGCGGCACGGCAAGAGCGACCTGCCAATTGGTCGAAAGCCTCGGGGGCACGGTGACCGGGGTAGCTTTCGTCGTCGAGCTGACGTTCCTCGGCGGACGCCAAAAGCTCGACGGCTACAACGTGTTTTCTTTGCTCCAGTACGACAAGTGAGCGCACAGGCAGTGCCGGTTGGACGCGAGCCAATAGAAAAGTCTGTCCGGGTCCCGGCCTTCGCGAAACTGAACCTCGGCCTTCGTATTCTCTACAAACGCGCTGACGGTTACCACGAACTTCGCACGGTATTCCAGACCATCTCGCTCGCCGACCGGCTCGAGATTACCTTCGCCCGGACCAAAGCTAGACGCATTCGGATCGAGGGGACGCCCGAAATCCCCGACAACCTGGTGGAAAAGGCGGCCCGTCTGGTATTGGAAGCCCTGCAAATTCATGGGGATGTCGCGTTTCATCTCACGAAGAACATCCCCGCCGGCGCGGGGTTGGGTGGGGGGTCCTCGGATGCCGCGGCAGTCGTGCTGGCGCTCCCGGTCCTCGTGGGAAAACCCCTGCCACCCAATACGGCGCACCGCATTGCGATGCAACTGGGGAGCGACGTTCCCTTTTTCCTTCAGGGTGGAACGGCACTGGGTCTGGGAAGAGGCGAAGAACTCTACCCCCTGCCGGACCCGCCACCTGCGCGCGCACTCCTCGTGGCTTCAGCAATCCACTCCTCGACGGTGGAGGCGTACCGGGACCTCTCCCCTCGATTGACATCAATTCCGTTACAAAATAAACTAAATAGTTTCCAGAAAGAGATTTGGCAAAGGGAGGCGGACAGGGGTCTTTCCGGCAGGGGTCGTCTCACCAGCGGAAGCGCGGCCAACGACTTCGAGGAAGTTGTATTCGCCCGTCACCCCGAACTGAAGCGGATCAAAGTGCTGCTGGAGCGCTTTGGCGCAAACCCTGCGGCCATGACTGGAAGCGGATCCGCAATTTTCGGTGTGTTTGAAGAAGCCGGACAACTGAAGCGCGCGGCGGAATCGTTCCAGGCAGAGTCAATCAAGGGAGCGAAATCCACGATTCATGCAGTGTTCCCGGTGTCGTTCGTCAGTCGCTCGCAGTATCGATTCGCCTGGAGACGGGCGTTAAAACTCCACGTCGAAGGTACCGAATGGCCTCCCCGAAGCCGATACGCCCAAAGCCAGTCCGCGCGATGAACCCCGATCGCATCAAAATCTTCACAGGCACTGCCAATCCATCGCTCGCCGAGGAAATCTGCCAACAGCTTGGCATCGACGTCGGTTTGATGAAGCTCAAGCGATTCTCCGATGGCGAGATCAATCTTCAAATACTCGAAAACGTCCGCGGCGCCGACTGTTTCGTTATTCAGCCCACTTGCACGCCGGTCGACACACACCTGATGGAGCTCCTGATCATGATTCAGGACCTCAAGCTCTCCTCGGCCGAGCGCATTACCGCGGTGTTACCCTATTATGGATACGGTCGTCAGGACCGGAAGGATAAGCCGCGGGTCCCGATCTCGGCCAAGCTCGTCGCCTCGCTTCTCGAAACTGCCGGCGCGGATCGCATCATGGCTTTGGATTTGCATGCGGCGCAGATTCAGGGCTTTTTCGACAAGCCGGTGGATCACTTGTTTTTTCGTCCGGTTACGATCGATTATTTCAAGCCGCAGAACATCGCCGACCTGACGGTGGTTTCGCCGGATGCGGGGGGCGTGGAACGGGCACGGTCGGTCGCCAAGCGCTTGAACGCGCCGCTGGTGATCATCGATAAACGCCGGGAAGAAGCAAACGTGGCTGAAGTGATGCACGTGATCGGCGATGTGCAGGACCAGAACTGTTTGATCGTGGACGATCTGATCGACACGGCCGGCACTCTGGTGAAAGGCGCGGACGCGTTGATGGCGCACGGGGCTCGGAGTGTAACGGCTTGTGCGACTCATGCGGTGTTGTCGGGTCCGGCAGTCCAGCGGATCCAGGAGTCGGTAATCAAAGAAGTGGTCGTATCGAATTCGATTCCTCTGTCGGAGGAGGCGAAGCGATGCGGAAAGATCCGGACGCTGTCGGTTGCGCCGTTGCTGGCGCGAGCCGTGCAGTCGATTCACGAGGAAACCTCGATCAGCGTCCTGTTTTTGTAATTGCGCTCGCAAAGACGCGAAGACGCAAGCCGGGAATTTTTTAGCGGCTTTGGGCCTTTGCGAGCGCCAATATTTGCAACCCACGACTCGAGCTCCACTCGAAACGGACTTGCGATAAGGAGATAAGCACTTGAGAATCGAAACGGTAGTTACCGCCGAGGCGCGCGAAAGCCGCGGCAAAAACGAAGCACGTCGTCTTCGCGTCAAAGGCCAGATTCCGGCCGTTATCTACGGAGCATTCAAAGATCCCCGCTCCGTCAGCGTGAACCCGAAAGACATTCTGAAGATCATCCACAGCAAGACCGGCCACAACTCGATCTTCGACGTGGAAATTTCCGGCGCCGAAAAGACGCCTGTGATCGTCGCAGATGAACAATATCATCCCGTCAAGGGCAACCTGCTGCACATCGACCTGAAGCGTATCGATTTGGCTCGCAAGCTGCGCGTATCGATCCCGGTTCACGTGAGCGGCGATGCAAAGGGCGTCAAGCAGCAGGGCGGCGTGCTCGACGTGGTCACCAAGGCGATCGAGATCGAGTGCATCCCGGACGACATTCCGGACCAGTTCGATGTCAACGTGTCCGAGTTGATGATCGGCAACAGCATTCGCGTCTCCGATCTGGCGGTGAAGGATGGGGTTCGCGTCATGACTGCTCCGGATGTCGTGATCGCACACGTTGTCGGTATCAAGGAAGAAGCTGCTCCGGCCGCTGAAGCGGTAACGGCGGCTCCCGAGCCTGAAGTCGCGAAGAAGGGTAAGAAGGAAGAGGCTGCACCCGCCGCTCCGGCCGGAGACAAGGGTAAGAAGAAATAACCGGGAATGTTCCTGGTGGCCGGCCTGGGCAATCCCGGCGAGGAGTATGCCGCGACGCCCCACAACATGGGGTTCCTCGTGGTCGACCGACTCGCGGCGCGTCACGGCATTCGCGTGACGCGCAAGGAATGCCAGGCGCTCATCGGCCAGGGAACGATCGCGGGCAAATCTGTCCTCCTTGCCAGGCCACAAACCTATATGAATCTGAGCGGCGTCGCGATCAAACCCCTCATGGAGCGGAACGAAATTCCGCCGGCGGAACTGATCCTCGTCTATGACGATCTCGATCTGCCGTGGGGAAATTTGCGCGTGCGGCCGAGGGGGTCCGGCGCTAGCCACAATGGCATTAATAACGTGATCGACAAGCTCGGCACAACGGATTTTCCACGAATTCGGCTGGGAGTGCATCCCGGTCATCCCTTGCAATCCGGCAAGGACTACCTGCTGTCGCGTTTTACCCGGCAGCAAAACGAAACACTGGACGCGTTCATTGACCTCGGGGCCGATGCGGCGGAGTCCGTAATTGCTGAAGGCGTCGAAAAGTCCATGGCGAAATTCAATCGTCGCGCCCAAGGCGTATCAACAGAGGACGAATGAGAATCTACGAGAATCTGTTCATCGTGAAACCCGATGCGACAGAAGAAGAGATCGACCACCTCGTTGACCAGATGTCGAAGAGCGTCACCACAGCTGGTGGCACGATCGACAAGGTCGACAAATGGGGAAAGAGGCGGCTCGCATATAAGGTCGACAAACATCGCGAAGGCAGCTATATCCTGATGCAGTTCACGTCCGAAGCATCGACGGTGAAGGAATTCGAGCGCCGTCTGCGCGTGCAGGATTCCGTGCTTAAGTTCATCACGGTGCGTATCGATGAGACGCTGAAGCGGCTCGACAAGCGGAAGAAGGAACGCGAGAAACGAGCGCATCGGCGTCCGGCGCCTCCCACGCCGCAGCCGTCACTGGCTCAGGCGATGCTTGGCGGCGGAGAGGGCGCGGCACACCCCGCTCCCGGCGCGCCCCCTGCTGCCCCGGCCCACCCGGCGCCCGGAGCGCCAGCGGCTGAACCCGAATCGAAAGCGAGCGAATAGGAGATCTCACAATGCCTGAACAAAGAGGTGGAAGGCCGATCGCAGCATCGCAGCGGCCGACGGGTGGCGACAAGGCCGCGGCAGTCGGAAAGAAGCAATATTTCCGGCGCAAAAAAGTTTGCCGTTTCTGTGTCGAAAAGATTGACGACATCAATTACAAGGACGTCCGGATGCTCCAGGCGTTCATCGCCGAGCGCGGCAAGATCGTGCCCCGGCGTATTTCCGGCGTCTGCGCCCCGCACCAGCGCCGTCTGACCGACGCCATTCTCAAGGCGCGCAACATCGCTTTGCTGCCTTACGCGGCGGCGGTGTAGGAGATTCGACCCATGGAAATCATTCTCAGGGAAGATATCGACAAACTCGGTACGCGCGGCGATGTGGTGAAAGTAGCGCCCGGCTACGCCCGCAATTTCCTTCTGCCGAAGAAACTGGCGGTACCAGCCACCGACGCCAACAAGAAGATCGTCGAACAGGAGCGCCAGGCGCATCTGCGTAAGGAAGCCAGGCAGGTCGGCGAAGCGCAGGAACTGGCCCGGCTGGTCGGTTCGGTGACTGTAACCATAGCGCGCAAGGCCGGCGAGAACGATCAGCTTTTCGGCTCGGTCACGGCGGCGGATATCTCAGATGCTCTTGCAGCACAACACTACAACGTGGAGCGCCGCAAGATCCACCTGGAAGAGCCGATCCGGACGCTGGGCGAGCACAAAATAACGGTTCGCCTGCATCGCGAAGTCTCGACGGAAATCGCCGTCAACGTCACGCGAGAAGAGTAGTAGTAACTCGCGGCGCGGACACTCGTGGCCAATGCCGGTTCGGCTGAGTGCTGTTGCAGACAAAGCTCCCCACCGGCTTGGCCAGAGCGCAAACCGCCGCGCACTTTATTCAGCCTGACGGGCCGCCTGTATGGGGGCCTCAGCGATGACAGGCCCCTTTTATGGGGGGCTCAGCAACAAGCCCGACTATGCCGGGAGCTGTGAGCCAGGTGGCGAAAGTGCTAAAACCCTACAGAAACGAGCCGTCAAAGGCGCGCGGGAAAAGTGTGCCGAGACGCAAGGTCTCCGATTTCCCTGCGAGGTTCGCGAGCACGATCTCGACATCCCCGCAGAACTCCCACAGGATCTGCCGGCACGCCCCGCAGGGCGGAGTCAACGCGCCGGTGTCGGCGATAACAGCGACACGTTTGAATCCGCGGGCGCCTTCCGAAATCGCTTTGAAGATCGCGACCCGTTCCGCGCAGAGCGTCAGTCCATAAGTTGCGTTTTCGACGTTGCAGCCGGTGTGGATACGGCCGTTCGAATCCTCGACCGCGGCCCCTACTTTGAAGTGCGAGAACGGCGCATGAGCATTCTCACGGGCGGCGATGGCGGCGGAAACAAGCGTGTCCATTATTAACGCAGGCGCGGCAGCACACGCCGCAGCAACTCGACCATCGTACCCTTGACGCGCTCGCCGACTTCGAGCACCTCTTTGTGGTCGAGCTTTTGCGCGGTCACCCCTGCCGCGAAGTTGGTCACGCAGGAAATGCCGAGAACCTTCATTCCCATATGATTCGCCGCGATCGTTTCAAGCGCGGTCGACATCCCAACCAGATCGGCGCCGATCGCGCGCAGATACCGGATCTCCGCGGGCGTCTCGTAGCTCGGACCGGGCACCGCCGCATACACACCTTCGGGAAGTTCCAGCCCGATCTCTCGTCCGGCCGCGCGCGCGGCTTCCCTCCACGCCTTCGAGTAAGCCTCGCTCATGTCGGGGAAACGGGGACCAAGAGATTCATCGTTCGGGCCCGTCAGCGGATTCTGGCCGAGCAGATTGATGTGGTCGGAAATCAGCACAAGCTGTCCGGGTCCGAAGGACGGATTTATCCCACCCGCCGCATTCGTCAGGACAACCGAATCCACACCCATCGTGCACAGGACACGCATTCCGTATACCGACTGCCGGGCGGTGTAGCCCTCGTAGAGGTGTGCGCGGCCAGAGAGCGCGGCTACCGCCATGCCGTTGATATGTCCGATAACGAGCTTTCCGGCGTGGCCGGCCGCCGTCGATGGGGGCCAGTCGGGAATCTCGCTGTAAGGGATCGAGACGGCACCCTCGAGAGAATCCGCGAATGCCCCCAGACCGCTGCCAAGTATGACCGCGACTCTCGGATACTGCGTGATCTTCGATTGAATGAAGTGCGCCGCGTCGTTCACAGGATCAGGCTCAGGTCAGCATACCGGCGATACAGGCGGACATGAAGTTCGCCATCGTGCCCGCTGCGACAGCGCGCATGCCGAGGCGCGCGAGATCCGACTTGCGCGAAGGCGCCAGCGCTCCGATGCCGCCGACCTGGATCGCAATCGAGCTGAAGTTGGCGAATCCGCAAAGCGCGTAAGTGGCGATGGTGAAAGAGTGCGCGTCGAGCTGCGCTTTAATTTTACCGAGATCGATGAATGCGATGAATTCGTTGGTAACAAGCCGCTCGCCCAGCAATTGTCCAATCGCGTATGCGTCCTTCCATGAGACACCGAGCAGCCACGCGATTGGCGCGAAGACCAGTCCGAACAACTCTTCCATCGATTTCGGAATCCACGACACAAGCCCGTGCGCCCATGCGAAGATGCCGTCCATCATCGCGATCAAGGCGAGGAATGCGATCAGCATGGCGCCGATGTTGAGACAGAGTTGAAGGCCATCGCCGGCCCCCTGCGCCGCGGCATCGATGAGATTGACGGCATTGTTTTCAAGCTTGACCTCAACTCTGCCGGCCGTCACTGGCGTCCCCACTTCGGGCTGCAGAATCTTCGCCAGCATGATCGTCGCCGGCGCAGTCATGATCACGGCGGTCAAAAGGTGCTGAATCTCAACATGCGCAAACTTAACGTAAGCCGCCATCACGGCCCCGGAAACGTGGGCCATGCCGCAGACCATGATCGTAAAGAGCTCCGACTCCGTGAGACCGGCGATAAATGGCCGGATGGTCAGCGGGGCTTCGGTTTGTCCCATGAAGATGCTGGCCGCCACGTTGAGGGATTCGGCGCCGCTTGCGCCCATAACCTTCTGCATGCCGATCGCGAAGGCCTTCACGACCCACTGCATGATCCCGAGATAGTAGAGGATCGAGAAGAACGACGCGATAAAGATGATGATCGGCAGGACCTGAAACGCGAAGACCGTTCCCAGCGACCCGGTGGATTTCCCCAGCACATCGCCGAATACGAATGAGCTGCCGGCTTCCGCGTAGTTGAGCATTGCCGCTACGGCGCTGCTCGCCGCCTTGAACAGATCGCCCACCCGCGTATCCAGCACGAGGACCGCGAACCCGAACTGCAAACCGAGGCCCCAGAGCACCACGCGCAGCTTGATCGCCCTCTTCTGGCGCGACATCAGCCATGCGACGCCCATGATGACGATCAATCCGAGAAGGCCGGTGAAGCGTCCCATGCACGCCTGCGTGAAGCGAGCTTAGCCGACGACTTCGAGGATCAGTTCGCGCTCGTCCGGGCGCGCGCCCGAAATCCGGAATGCGTCTTCCACAGTTTCCGCCGCTTCCTCGAGGTTGTCTTCGGAAGTGTAATAGAGGCGGCAGAGAACGGAGCCCGCATCGACTTTCTCGCCTGCCTTGACTTCGAGAATCACGCCCACCGCCGGATCGATCTGGTCTTCCTTCTGGCTCCGCCCCGCGCCCATCATCTGCGACGCGCGCCCGATATCCTCGGCCATGATGGCGCTGACATAACCGGCGCGAGGCGAGGTGATCTCCCGCATCCCGGTCGCGTTCGGCAGCAGTTCGAAGCGGTCGAGGGCCTGCGAATTGCCTCCCTGCGCGTCGACCACCTGCTTGAACTTGCGGTATGCCGAGCCATCCATCAGCTTGTCTTCCGCCATCTTGCGCCCTTCATCGAGCGTCGCGGTGACTTTGCCAAGATATATCATGCGCGCCGCCAACTCGAGGCTGAGACGCGTCAGATCGGCGGGACCGGCCTTCTGCAAGGTCTGGGAGACTTCCATCACTTCCAGCGCGTTGCCGACCGCATATCCGAGCGGCTGATTCATGTCGGTGATCAGAGCCTGTACTTTCTTATCGAGGCGGCGGCCGATACCGACCATAGCCTGCGCCAGGCGCCGTGCCTCCACCTGCTTCTTCATGAACGCGCCATGGCCGACCTTGACATCGAGCACCAGCGCGTCGAGACCCTCGGCCATCTTCTTCGACATGATCGACGACGCGATCAGCGGTATCGACTCGACCGTGCCCGTAACGTCGCGCAGCGCATAAAGCCGCTTGTCGGCGGGTGCTATTTCTTCCGACTGGCCGATGAATGCGAGACCCAACGCGGCAAGCTGCCCACGGAACTGTTCGACGGAAAGATCGGTACGGAAGCCCGGGATCGACTCGAGCTTGTCGAGTGTGCCGCCCGTATGCCCGAGGCTGCGCCCGGAAATCATCGGGACGACAACGCCTGCCGCCGCCGCGATCGGCGCGCAGATCAGGCTGGTCTTGTCGCCGACACCACCAGTGGAATGCTTGTCGACCTTGACACCGGGGATATCCGACAGGTCCAGCGTTTCGCCGGACGACATCATGGCTTCGGTGAACGAGCTGAGCTCGCGGTCCGTCATGCCAGAGAAGTAGGTTGCCATCAGGAACGCGGCAAGCTGGTAATCAGGGATCTCGCCTGTGGTATATCCATTAATCAGAAACTGGATTTCTTCCACACCGAGCTCTTCGCCCCCGCGTTTCCGCAGGATCAGGTCAACTGTGCGCATGTTAATCGATTAGCCTATCATGTTAACCCACTGATAGTAAAGGACAAGCGCCATTAATGGGGAATCGTGGGGATCGGATGGGGATATTCACCCCGGAAGATACCGGAAAACAACGTCACCACCTCGCGGTGGATCAGGCCGTTATCGGCCATGATATGGGGTGATGTCAACCCGTGGGGCTGGTCATGCATGTCGCGGCACGTGCCACCGGCTTCCGCGACGAGAAGCTTGCCTGCGGCCATGTCCCAAGGGCTCAGGCCGAATTCCCAGTAGCCGTCAAGGCGTCCGCACGCGACCCAGGCCAGATCAATGGCGGCCGAACCGCCCCGCCGGACTCCATGCGACGCCATCGCTAACTGATAGTAGAAGTGGATATTCACGTCGAGATGCCGGCGTCGGCTCGGGAACCCAGTGCTGAAGAGGGATTCCTCAACGCGCGGCGACTGCGAAACACGAATGCGCGCCCCATTCCGGAACGCTCCGGAGCCTTTCTCACAGGTGAAGAGTTCGTCGCGATTGGGGTCGAAGATCACGCCCGCGATCAATTCTCCGCGCTTCTCCAGTGCCAGCGTCACGTTGTAGATCGGATAGCCGTGCGCGAAATTCGTCGTGCCATCGAGCGGGTCGACATACCACTTGTATTCGGAGTTGCTCTCATGTCCGCTGCCCTCTTCGGCAAGGACCGCGTGGTGAGGGAAGTGCTGCTTGAGGCGCTCGACGATCAGCTTTTCCGAGGCGCGGTCGGCTTCCGTCACCAGATCGAAATCGCCTTTCAGCTCGAAGTGGACGCGGCGTTCAAAGTAATAACGGAGGAGAGACCCGGCTTCGTGCGCGATCGAGATCGCGCGGTCGAGATGATTTGACATTGCGGCTGTTTATTCAGATATTTCCATGTGGGGCAGGATGGCATCCTGCGCGCGATTGCCAATCGCGCTCGCGCCTTTGCGCAACCGTCCAGGCCGATTGACAATCGGGCGCAGGTTACCAACCTGCCCCACACTGACCCGGTGACCCGAAATGAATGCCCGGAGGTGGCCACGCATCAATCACGCCACTTCGTAGAGGTACTTGATGTCCTGCTTGAAGATGAACAGGTTGGGCGCGCCGTCGCGCGTCACACGGATAAACCGCTGGTCGTAGTATTCGATCACGCCGCGCACTTCCTCGTCGTCGCTGAGCTTCACGCACACGGGTATCTTTTGCTCGATGAGCTGCTTGAGGTATTTGACTTCTTCCAGCGTCTGCTCGGCGGGTCGAGAGCTCTTGCCCTTGGATTGTGCCACGTTAGTTTTGAACGGTCCTTCGTTTATCCGGCTGCGGAGCGACAGGCGGTTTCTTCCTCGGCGCACGGACCGAATCGCTGCCCGGCGGCGGCGGTTCGACGCGCGCCGGAGCTGCCCGCTGCGCTTCGGCTTCTCCATAGTATCCGTTGCGAGCCGTTATCGAAAACCCTGGGTTCACCATCGAGAGATCCAGCGTGTGGAAGCGTTCTTTGGTGGGCGGCACGTTATGCGGATAGAAGCCGATCAGGTACTGCGTCCGCAGGTCCCGCAGAATATGGTCGAAGGCCTGGTCGAGCGCCGGACCGAGCGAGGGCTGGAAGACCCGGCCTCCGGTGCGCTGCGCGAGTGTCGTGAGCGCATTCTCGCCGCCGGCGTTGCGCCCCGCATCGTTTTTGATGGGCACAACGAGCACGGGATAAATCACCGCGTCGGCGAGTTGGGCGGCTTCGGTGGCGCGCGAGAAATCGCTGTGGCTGACCGTATCGCCGCCGTCCGTAACGATCACGAGGATCTTGCGCCCGAGGCGGTCCTCGATGTCGCGCGATGCCAGAAGAATCGCATCGTAGAGAGCCGTGCCGGCTTCCCCGCGCATCCCGCGCAGAGACCGCTCGACAGACTGAACATTCCGCGTGAAACCGTTCTGTTTAACGATCTGCCAGTTGAAGCTGTAAAGCGAAACTGCGTCTTCCGGATTTCCTTCGCGCAGAATCGCACGGAGAAAGCGGGTGAGCGAGTCGACCTCATACTTAAGGTCTTTCGCCGTGGAGCCGCTGTTGTCGATCAGAAGGGCCACCGATAACGGCTGCTCGGTCTGCCGCTCGAAAACCGAGATGGTTTGGGGCACGCCGTTGTCGCGCACCGTGAAATCGGACTTTTCGAGCGAGCCGACCAGCGCGCCTGTCCCATCTTTTACCGTCGCGAGGATGCGAACGAGTTGGACGTCGGCGTGAAAGACTGCGTCATCCTGCGCCGAGAGAATGGTGGCGAGGCTAAATAGCAGCAACCCTGGGCGCATTCGCGTCCCAATCCCCTTCCACCCAGACTTCGCCGTCTTCGAAAAACTCCTTCTTCCAGACGGGGACAAGTTTTTTGAGCCGATTAATTCCTTCCAGAGCCGCGTCAAATGCAGGTCTGCGATGCGGCGCGGTGACGACGATAACGACACTGGCTTCGCCGATCGCGAGGGTCCCCAGCCGATGAACCATTCCCACGCGGCTGACGGCGTGTTGTCCGGCAATTTCACGCCCGATTTCCTCCATTTTGCGAATCGCCATCGCTTCGTAGCATTCGTATTCAAGGCGCAGAGTCTTCCGGCCACTGGTATTGTTACGGACTACGCCCTGGAAAGTTACAACGGCTCCATCACATCCCTGCACCAAGCGGGATTCCAGACCCGGAACGTCGATCGGCCGACGGGTCAAAGCAAAATAATGGCCCTCCGAAGCGCACATTTCGGGCAGACTGCCACCGCTCACTGGCGGCAGGAGGGCCACTTCATCCCCATCCGCCAGCGCATCCGCGGCCGTTGTAAATTCATGATTTCGGGCCAGCACGATACTGGAAGCAATCTCACGAAGCCGTGGAAATGTTTTGGCGTAGTGCTCGAAAACGGAACCTGCCGTCGCGCCTGCCGGAACGTCGATGCGGTCCTCCGCGCGCCCGCAGACATCCTTTAAAAGCCCGAAAAACAGAACCTTGATTTGCACTAAGTCAAGGCTATCAGAGGCGCGACTATCCGCCCGCTACAATCGAAGACCGTGCCCGAACCATCGCCCCACACCCACGCCTGCACAGTTCGCGTGCGCTACGCCGAGACGGACCAGATGGGTGTAGTCTATTACGCCAACTATTTCGTCTGGATGGAAATCGCGCGCGTCGAATACTGCCGCTCGGTCGGATTTCATTACAAAGACATGGAGCTCGAGGACGGTGTACTGCTGGCCGTCGCCGAATCGCACTGCCGCTACGTGAGTCCGGCGCATTTCGATGAAGAGATTCGTATCATCACGAGCGTGCCCGACGTCAACCGCCGCTTCGTTTCATTCGATTACGAGATGACCTGCAAGGGCCGCCGCGTAGCCATCGGGCAGACCCGGCATGTCTTCCTGAAGCGCGATCCGGAGAACGGATTGCGTCCCGTCCGCTTGCCGGATAAGTACGCGGCGCTCTTCGGTATCGGCGATTAGCTGGTGGGGGACCACTTCCCAGCGTCGATTGGCAATCGGTCTGGACGTTTGCCAACCATCCGCAAGGCGGATTAGCAATCCGCCGCAGATCGCCAATCTGCACTACAGATAGAGTGAAGTCATGCGGCCGCGTGTGGTGATCGTCGGCGGCGGATTCGGCGGACTCTACGCCGCCCGTTCCCTCAAGCACACCGCCGTCGATATTACTCTGATCGACCGCCGGAACTTCCATCTTTTCCAGCCGTTGCTCTATCAGGTCGCAACAGGCGCGCTCTCGCCGGGGGAGATTGCATCTCCGCTTCGATACGTGCTCAACCGGCAGAGAAACGTCCGGGTATTGCTCGGCGAAGTTGTCGATATTGACGTGGAGTCCCATCAGGTGGTCCTGAGAGATGCGTCACGCGTGCCATATGACACCCTCATCCTCGCGACCGGGTCCACGCACAGTTATTTCAAGCATCCTGAATGGTCCGCACTCGCGCCCGCACTCAAGACCATCGAGGACGCGACGGAAATCCGCACCCGCATCCTGCTCGCCTTCGAGCGCGCGGAAAAGGCTTCGGACCCGGCCATACGGCGCGCCGAGCTCACGTTCGTGATCGTCGGGGGCGGGCCCACCGGGGTCGAACTCGCCGGCGCGATCGGCGAAATCTCGCGCGACACCCTGAAAAAGGATTTCCGCAACATCAATTCCGCCGAGGCGAACATCTTTCTGATCGAAGGCGCCGAGCGCCTGCTACCGACGTATGCGCCGCACCTCTCCGCCGCGGCCGAGCGGGCCTTGATCAAACTGGGCGTGCAGACGCGCACCAATGCACTTGTTACCGGGATCGACCCCGAAGAGGTCACGATCCGTTCCGGCAAATCGACTTCGACGATTCGCAGCCACACCGTATTGTGGGCTGCCGGGGTCGCCGCATCGCCGCTGGGAAAAGTCCTCGCCGATCGTGTCGGCCTCACCGTCGACAAAGCAGGGCGCATCCCCGTCGAGCCAGACCTCTCGATTGCCGGACATCCCGAGGTCCTCGTCATCGGCGATCTTGCGGCGCTGCTGCAGGGCGGCAAGCAATTGCCGGGCGTCGCTCCGACGGCCATGCAGCAGGGACGGTACGCAGCCCACCTGATCACCTCCCGTCTGCGCGAGGAAAACCTGAAGCCGTTTCATTACTTCGACAAAGGCAGCCTCGCGACCATCGGCCGCAATCAGGCCGTAGCGGAAATCGGTCCTTTTCGTTTCTCGGGCGTGCTGGCGTGGCTCGCGTGGCTGTTCATCCACCTGCTCTACATCGTGGAGTTCGAGAATCGCCTCGTAATCGCGGTCAAATGGGCAGTCGATTACTTCACCTACAACCGGGGCGCACGGCTGATCACTGGATCGGAATCACCAGGCCCTGCGCATTCGGCGCCCCATCCACAGTCAGTTCTACAGGCTGATTCCCCGCCCCCACATTCGGGATCGTGATATTGAACTGATACAGCCCCACCGTACCCGCGACCATACCCGCGAATGAAACGTCCGCCACCACGCCACCGATCTTCACCTGATACGTCAGCGCGAGCGGCGAATTTTGCGCCGCGATCACACCCGCCTGCGTGGCGGGATTCGTCGGGCCGCATCCGGTCGCGAATACGGTTACGATGTCGCCGGGCTTTGCGCTCAGGTAGCCAGGGCCGACGAAGCTCTTGAAGTCAGGTGTCTGCGCGACAACGTAGTTCTTCCCGCCCACGCTGAATTGGGGAACCGTCAGCAGCGTAGGCGACAGCCGCGCGCGCGTCGCTGTCCCCGTGCTCGATCCGGACGCGTTTCTCACCACGATGTTCACGGGCCCAGTCGCACTGTCATCCGGCGCGTCGATATTGATCTGAGTCGGGCTCACATACTGGATGAAAGCCGGGATGTTGTTGACCGTAACGCTGACGCCGCCGAGCGATGTTGGCGCCGAAGTGCCGGCGAAAGCGCTGTCCCATGCCTCCGTGGCGGTCGAAAGATTCGACCCGTAGATCGAGAAATACATGTTCGAGCTGAAATTCGTCGCCCCGCTCCAGACCGGCACGGCGGCGGCTCCCGCACCGATCAGCGGCGGCCCGCCCGCCGCGGCGCTTGTGGTCCAGAGCGAATTGTTCGTCCCGGTCGCGAAGACCTGAAGAACGCCGCCGGCGTCGGCGACCACGGCGGGCGTCGAACTGAGCGCGCCCCCGAGACTGCTCCATAACGACCACGTCGTGCTGTTCACGGTCGATTGCTCTGCATGCCACACGGAGTTGTCTGCGCCGTGTCCGTACACGTCAAGCCGTCCGTCGGCAGTCGATGCGACCGACACATCGCCCGAGATCGAGCCGCCAAGCGGGCTCCAGTCCGTCCAGTTGTACCCGCCGGCCGCGGTCTGGGCGGATGTCCAGACGGAATTGTCGGCACGGACCGAGAAAAGTTGCAGGCGTCCGTCGGCGTTGGTGGCCACCACAGGCGCGCTCTCGGTTCCACCAAGCAAACACCACCAGGGCGACCACGAATCGGCTCCGGCGGCGTTCTGAATCGTCCACCAGTCTTTGCCGTCAGAGTCACCGGTGAAGAGGATCATCCGGCCATCGGAATTTCGCGAAAGGAAAGGCGCGCGGTCCACATCGCCGACAACCTCGTCGCCCGCGGACCAGTTCCCACCCGGCGTAGTCTGCCAAACATGCCAGAGCGAGTTGCTCACGGTGTGAACGAAAACTTCGAGCCGTCCGTCGGCGTTGAGGGCGACAGCGGGATCGTCTTTTCCCTGCCCGCCGAGCGAACTCCAGCTTGTCCACGAAGCACTTCCGGGCGCCGTCTGTGTTGTGTGCCAGATCGCGTTGTCAGCGCCGAGGGCGAAGACTTCCAGACGCCCGTCTTTGTTGATGCCGGTGACGGGGTCGCTCACGATATTGCCCCCCAGATTCGCCCATGCCGCCCATTGCGAGGTCCCCGCGGCGGTCTGCACAAGGTGCCCGACGCTATTGTCGGCATTGCGCGCGAAGACTTCCACTCGTCCGTCGGTGTTTCTCGCCGCCGCCGGACGTCCGGTGATTGCGCCGCCGAGATTGATCCACGCAGCGCTCCCGGTCGCCTTGGCGCTTCCGGCTGTCAGGGCGAAAACACACGCAATCATCGCGGTTATAGAACGAAAACGACTCATCGCGAGGTGATCTTAACGATGACGCGGGTCAGGGGTCAACGATGCAGAGTGCCTGTGGACACGCCTCCCGAAAAGCGCCGTACGGCCCGCAACAGCCCGTTCGGCAAGCGCGGCAGTGACGTATGCTGCAGCACCGCATTGATATAGAATCGAGTGCTATGTCAAGCGGACTCAAGTCTTCTTTCGTAGTCGCTCTGTGCGCCGCGTCCGTAGCTGCTATCGTTGCGCAGCAGCCCGCATCGCAATCGAAACGCGTCGATGAAGCAGCGCTCAAAGACGCCGGCAAGACGGGAGAAGACTGGATCAGCTACAACGTCAACTGGTCGGAGCAGCGCTACAGCGTGCTGAACCAGATCAACGCGGGAAATGTGGGGCGTCTGGGTCTGGCGTGGTCCGCTGAGATTCCGGCCGCCACTGGACGCGCGCAAACACGGCAGGAAAGCACTCCGCTGGTCTCGAATGGCGTGATCTACAGCATCGCGCCGTGGAGTGTCGTCTATGCAGTCGATGCGCGCACCGGCAAGGAGATCTGGCATCAGGACCCCGATGTGAACCAGAACATCTGGCAGTCGCGTATCTGCTGCGGCGTGGTGAATCGCGGCATCGCGTTGTACGAAGACAAAATTATTGCTCCAGTCGTCGACGGGCGTCTGCGCGCTCTCGATGCAGCCACGGGGAAAATCGTTTGGGAAACGCGTGTTTCGCCGGAGACGCAGGCTTACACGATCACGATGGCGCCGCGCGTGATCAAGGGCGGAAAGATCATCATCGGCGTGAGCGGCGGCGAGTACGCGGTTCGCGGATTTTTCGATGCATATGACGTCAACACAGGCAAGCTGGCGTGGCGCTTCTACACGGTGCCAGGCGATCCCTCGAAGGGTTTCGAAAACGAAGCCATGGCGGACGCCGCGAAGACCTGGAGCGGCGAATGGTGGAAAACCGGCGGCGGCGCGCCCGTGTGGAATGGCATGGCATACGATCCCGAGGCCGATCTGGTCTACGTTGGCACCGGACAACCCGGCCCCTGGACGGAAGTCTCACGCGGTCCGGGCGACAACCTTTATTCCGACTGTATTGTGGCGGTGCGGGGTGCCACCGGCAAGCTGGTCTGGTATTACCAGGAGGTTCCGGGCGACGACTGGGATTACGATTCCATCGCCGACCTGATGCTCGCCGATCTCAACATCAACGGTTCGCAACGAAAAGTCATTATGCACGCGCCGAAGGATGGCTTTTTCTACGTGCTCGATCGGCGCACCGGTGAACTGCTCTCGGCCGACCCGTGGGTTACGGTGACCTGGGCGTCCGGTATCAATTTGAAGACGGGACGGCCGATCGTCAATCCGGAAGCGCGTTACGGCAAAGATGGCGTCGGAGTCAGCGTAATGCCCGGTCCGGGCGGCGGACACGTATGGCCGCCGTGGTCGTACAGTCCCGCGACCGGGTTGGTTTACATCCCGAGCACCATCGGCAACGGGTACAACTACGCAGCCGATCCGAACTTCAAGGCGAACCCGACAGAGATTGGCGCAACGGGACGCGGGCAAATGAACATGGGCACTGCGTTTGGAGGCGGCGGAGGACGCGGAGGCGGCGGTGGGCGCGGAGGTGCAAACCAGGCCGCGGCCCCTCCTCCGGGCGTAGATCCTGGACTTGCTCAAGGCGTGGCGCAGGGCGGCGGCGGCGCGGCAGCGCCGGCGCCTCCCGCATCCACGATTCCGGCGATCGGTCCCGAAGGGCGCGGGAATATCCTTTTCGCGTGGGACCCGGTGGCGCGTAAAGAAAAATGGCGAGGACTGGCCGCTGGATTCAATCAGGGGGGCACGCTCGCCACTGCCGGTAACCTGGTGTTCTCAAGCGTGAACACACGGTTGCTCGCTTATAAGGCCGACACCGGCGAACAGGTGCTCGATCTGACGACGGGGCTTTCGCAGATGGGGCCGCCGATGACGTTCCAGATCGACGGCAAGCAGTACGTCGCGGTCGCCGGCGGTCCGCCTGCGGCGCCGGGCGGCGGAGGGCGCGGCGGGGCTGGACGTGGAGGTGCTCAGGCGCCTCCGGCCGCACCCGCGCAGCCGTCGAAACTGCTCGTGCTGGCGGTCGATGGAAAGCCTCTGAAGTAAACCGCCGGTGGCCCGGGCGCTTTCGCCCAATCCGCATCATTTTTTTTGACAAGGTATTTCGATGTGCTGCAGGATGGCATCCTGCGCGCGATTGCCAATCGCGCTCGCGCGTTGTTTGCAAGAGTCCAGGCCGATTGACAACCGGCCGCAGGTTACCAAGCTGCCCCACACTACTGCGCCAGCACTCTTGTGGGCGCATTTCGGGAGAGACCGAATGCGTCGGCGAGAGTCATGCCACTTGAATTTCCAGATGTCCGGGTGAAGGTGGCGCTGGCGATCTTCCTCGCCGGCGTTTGTGCTGTGGCGCCTGCGGGTTCATTCCTGGTCGAGGATGCAAATGTCCCGCAGGTTCCGGTATCTCTCCGCGTAATCCAGCCCGTAGCCAACCACAAATTCGTCGGGAATCTGGAAGCCCACGTAGGCCACATCGACGGGCCGAAGCCGCCGCTCCGGCTTGTCCAGCAAGGCCGCGATGCGTACCGATTTCGGCTTTCTTTGCTTTAGCAGACTTGTCAGGTAACTCAACGTCACGCCGCTGTCGATGATGTCCTCGACGATCAGCACGTCCGCGCCTTCCAGCGAAATATCGAGGTCCTTGGTGATTTTCACTTCGCCTGAACTCGTCTTCCCCCGCCCGTAACTGGAAATCCCCATAAAATCGATGAACGTATCCCGCTCGATCGCGCGCGACAGATCCGCCATGAAGTAACACGCGCCCTTCAATATGCAGATCAGAAAGAGCGTTCCCTCCGGGTAATCGGCATTGATCTGTGCGCCCATTTCGAGAATGCGCTGCTGGATCTGCTCGCCGGAGAGAAGTGGTCGAAGAGGCATGTTGGACCATTCTAACGAGCGCACAGCCCCTGCCAGGCAGGTTACATTTGTACTTGGAGCCTCTCTCGTGATCACGGGCGATCCAGTCCAGAGCCGTTCGCTGGCGGACGTCCACGACTCCGTCCGAACCGATCATCTCTCGCTATGGCGGCGCATGTTTGCGTTCGCCGGTCCCGCTTACATTGTCAGCGTCGGATACATGGACCCGGGCAACTGGGCGACGGACCTGCTCGGCGGCTCCGGCTTCGGCTACCAGCTTCTTTGGGTGCTGGTGATGTCGAACGCGATGGCGATTCTGCTGCAGACGCTCGGCGCGCGCCTCGGCATTGTCACCGGGCGGGACCTCGCGCAGGTCTGCCGCGAAACCTATCCGCGCGCCGTCAATCTGACGCTCTGGTTCCTGTGCGAGATCGCCATCGTCGCCTGCGATCTGGCGGAGGTTCTTGGCGCAGCCATCGCTCTCAATCTTCTGTTCCACATCCCGATGCTGGTCGCAGTGGCGCTCACGGCTCTGGACACTCTGCTCGTACTCTGGTTGCAGAAGCTCGGCATTCGCTATTTCGAAGCCTTCATTCTCGGGCTCATCAGCGTGATCGCGATCTGCTTTCTCGCCGAGCTCTTCATGGCGAAGCCGGATCTGGGCGGCATCATCGGCGGGCTGGTGCCGTGGCTCGACAGCAAAAGTATTGTCGTCGCCATCGGCATGCTCGGGGCGACTGTAATGCCGCACAACCTCTACCTGCATTCGGCGCTGGTGCAGACGCGTCACATCGGCCATACGACGGAAGACAAGCGGACCGCGTGCCGATGGAACCTCGTCGACTGCACCATCGCGCTGAACATCGCGATGCTCGTCAACTGCGCCATCCTCGTGCTGGCGGCCGCGGTTTTCTATCGTGCGCACAAGGAAGTCACGGAAGTCCAGCAGGCTTTTCTGCTCCTCGCGCCGCTGATGGGCACTGCCGTCGCGGCAAAACTCTTCGGGGTTGCGCTGCTCGCGTCGGGGCAGTCGTCCACTCTGACAGGCACGCTCGCCGGGCAGATCATCATGGAGGGCTTCCTCAACATCCGGGTTCGACCCTGGCTTCGCCGTCTGGTAACGCGCTCACTGGCAGTGATTCCAGCGGCGCTGGTGATCTGGCTCGCGGGAGACGGCGGCACTTTGAAGCTGATGCTCCTCAGCCAGGTGGTGCTGAGTCTGCAGTTGCCATTTGCAATTCTGCCGCTGATCCACTTCACCAGCGATCCCAGGCGCATGGGCCCGTTCGCCAGCGGCCTCAAGTTGAGAATCGGCGGCTGGCTGACCGCCCTCATTGTGATCGGGCTCAACGTCTGGGTCGTGCAGCAGCAAATCGCGCAATGGGCGAACGCCGCGCCGCGGCATGCCACGCTGATCTCGATTGCGGGGGCTGCGATCGGCGCCGGTCTGCTCGGACTATTGCTCTGGATCGCGCTACAGCCCTACCGCACTCCGCGAGCCGCAACCGCCACCCTCGGTCTGGAAAAGCGCTCCGCCGAACTGATCTCCGCGCCCGCCTATCGCCGGATTCTCGTCCCGCTGGACCATTCTCCGCTCGACCGCATTGCGCTGGGACACGCGGCGGCTCTTGCCTCGAAATCCAACGGACGCCTTTACCTGCTCCACGTCGAGGAAGGCGTCACCAGCCAGGTCTACGGATCGGAATCGTCTACCGCCGAAGTCGAGGCCGGCCGCGAATACCTGGACAGCCTGGTCGACTCTCTCGGCGAGATGAAGATCGAAGTCGAGCGGACGATCCGCCACGGCTCCAACCCGCGGCGCGAGATCGTACGTTATGCGCGCGAGATCAAGCCCGATCTTCTGGTCATGGGCGCGCACGGGCATGGGGGCATCAAGGACTTGATCTTCGGGACGACCATTAACCCCGTGCGCCATCAGTTGAACATTCCGATCCTCGTCGTGCGCGACTGACGTTTGCCAGGGGACCATATCCACATGCGTCCGACATCATCCGCCGTGCTCCTTCTCTGTGCCTGCATCGCGCTCTGTGCTTCCATCGCGCTTGCGCAAACCACCGGAAGCATCGCCGGCATGATCCGCGATGCCGATGGCATGCCTGTCGCGAACGCGCCGATCGAGCTCACAAACAAGACGACCGGCCAAATCGTGAAGGCGGCGAGTTCCGCATCGGGCGCATACGTGCTCGCCCCGCTGCAGCCCGGAGCGTACGATCTCTCCGTAGCCGCGCTCGGGTTCAACCCCTATACCCGGGCGAGTTTAAGCGTAATCGCCGGAGGAACGCAGCGTCTCGACATTGAGCTCGTCGATTACCAGTTCGGAACCCTCGGTGACGGCCGCGAATTCCGTATCGATCAGCTCAGCCCGCACAAAACCCCCGCGGGCAAAACGCCGCGCACATCGAAGGGGAAGCCGGATTTATCCGGAGTCTGGTATGCGCAGCGTCCCGTCGATCCGGGGAAACCGGAACCTCTCCCCTGGGCGGCGGCGCTTTTGCGCGAGCGCGCCGAGAACAATGGCAAAGACGCACCAGGCGCGCGCTGCATGCCCCGCGGCATCACCAATGCGGGCGCGCTGTTTCCATGGAGGATCGTACAAACACCGACGCTCCTCGTGATGCTCTTTGAAGACGACATTCCCAGCCACCGCCAGGTATTCCTCGACGGGCGCGGTCATCCAAAAGACATGGATCCGAAATGGATGGGCCACTCGGTCGGGCATTGGGAAGGCGACACGCTCGTCATCGACACTGTCGGATTCGATGACCGCTCCTGGCTTACCGCGCAGGGCCACCCGCACACCGAAAAGATGCACGTCGTGGAGCGTTTTCGACGGCCGGATCTCGGCCATCTCGAAATCGAGTTCACAATCGACGACCCGGCCACTTATTCCACGCCATGGATTATCAGGCGAGTGGCGGACCTCGACATCAAAGACGACGTCGGCGAATACGTTTGTACGGAAAATAACAAAGATGTCGAGCACATGGTGGGCAAATAATGGCGCGTCATTGTCTCATTATTCACGTTGATTTATTGTTATTTCGGAAATTGTGCCCAAATGAACATGCTGCCCTGAGTTAACAGGCAACGCTCGGCCAGAGTAAAACACCTTACAATGTTGCCAGGCTACCGATTGTCCCTGGCATTCCAGGAGGCACAATGCCAGCAGAAAGTCGTCTTACCATCGCGGGCAGCGATAAGAGGCCGCTCGCAAATGCACAACCCATGGGTGCCGTGCACGCCGATGAAACAGTCAGCGCTACGGTGGTCCTTCGCCGCCGCGGCGACCATCCGGCCATCGCCGTCGATTCCGATTCTTACCAGCCGCACGTCCGTGAGGATTACGGCATCACTCACGGAGCCGATCCGAACGATTTGGCCGCCATCGAAGCATTCGCCCATGAACATCACCTGACCGTCTCGGAACGCGATGCCGCGCGGCGCACGATCGTAGTGACGGGAACCGCGGAGGCCATACAGCAGGCGTTCGGCACGCAACTCCAGCGGGACACAATGAACGGCGCCAGTTTCCGGACGCGCACCGGAATGCTTTCGGTGCCGGCCGCGGTGCATCCTGCCATCATCGCGGTTCTGGGCCTCGATAACCGTCCAATCGCCAAACCGCATTTTCGCCGGAACCACAAAGTCACGCCGGCTGCCACGCCGCCGGGATCCTTTACACCGCCGCAGTTGTCGAAGATCTATAACTTCCCGAAGAACGTCACCGGCGCCGGACAGACCATCGCCATCATCGAGCTCGGCGGCGGGTACCGCACCAGCGATCTGAAGAGTTACTTCAGTTCGCTCAAAATCAAGGAGCCGAAAATTTCGGCAGTCTCCGTCGACGGCGGACTCAACAAGCCCGGCGGAGACGCCGACGGTGAAGTCATGCTGGACATCGAAGTCGCGGGAGCCATCGCGCCCGGCGCCGCCATCGCGGTCTATTTCGCGCCGAACACCGATCAGGGATTCCATGATGCGATCTCGAAGGCCGTACACGACACAGCGCGCAAGCCTTCCATCATCTCGATCAGTTGGGGCGCTCCGGAGGACGCCTGGACACAGCAGGCGCGCGATGCCATGAACGCGGCGCTGCAGGACGCGGCCGCGATGGGTGTCACAGTCACGGTGGCCGCGGGCGACGACGGCTCGACCGACGGCATGGCGGATGGCAAACAGCACGTCGACTTTCCGTCGTCGAGCCCCTTTGCGCTGGCGTGCGGCGGAACGAAGCTGACCGATTCCGGCACAAAGATTCCATCGGAGCAAGTCTGGAATGAACTCGCCAACAACGAAGGCTCGACTGGCGGGGGCGTCAGCAACTTCTTCCCGATTCCCGACTACCAGAAGAACGCAGGCGTGCCGAAGAATGTCGACACGCAGTTCGCCGGACGCGGCGTACCCGACATCTGCGGCGATGCCGACCCGACCACAGGCTATCTGGTGCGGGTCGATGGCCAGAACGAGATCATCGGGGGCACCAGCGCGGTGGCGCCTTTGTGGGCGGGCCTCCTGGCGCTGCTCAACCAGCAACTCGGCAAGCCGGTCGGCTTCGTGAACCCGAAGCTGTACGGGCTGCCCGCGTCTTCTTTCTTTGACGTCGTAACAGGGAACAATGGCTCTTACAAGGCCGGCCCGAAGTGGGACGCCTGCACCGGCCTCGGCAGCCCGAATGGCACGGCGATCGGCGAGGCGCTCGCGGGGAACGCGACCGCTTCGGCCGGAGCGCCCGTTTCGTGATGTAGATGGCCTGATGTAGATGGAACGTACCGCTATCCCTGGAAGCGCGCCGGATCACTCCGGGTGCCGCCGCGAACGCGCGGTGGACCCGGAAGCGCCGGTGCGCGCGACGATCGTTCTTCGTCCGTCCGATCCAGGGGTAGCGGCCAAATTGTTGTCCGGCAGATACGATCCTGCGGCGCACACATCGGCCGGCGCCGATCCACATGCCATGGCTGCTGTCGAAGCATTCGCGCGCGATAACGATCTGGTGATCGAGGAGTCGGACGCAGCCGGGCGTCGAGTGGTGGTCAGTGGCCCCTCAAGCCGGATGGGCGCGGCATTTGGAGTGACCTTTGGCGAATTTGTATCGCCGAACGGCGTGACCTTCCGCGGCTACGATCGGGACATCTCCCTTCCTTCCGGGATAGCCAAATACGTGCTGGCCGTGCTGGGTCTGGACACGCGCCCCGCCGCGCGGCCACGCCAGTAGCGCGCCATCTTACTTGTTGTCTGCCTTTGAGTGCTGAATGAATGCATTTTCATTTCCGCCCCGCTCAACGTTCTGGCCTGCTGACTCGTATTGATTGGCAGGAGCATGCAGGCGACCGCCCTGATCTTCGAAATCGCCCCAGCGGCGGATGACGCATTCGACCGCGTAGTCCGGGCGCGCGAGGAACAACTTCTCCGCATCGCATACCGGATCCTCGGTAACTGGGCTGATGCTGAAGAGGTCGCGCAGGACGCGTTTATCCGGCTGCATCGGCATGGCCTGGACTTCCCGAATGAAAGCGTTCTGGGATCGTGGCTTTACCGGGTCACGGTCAACCTGTGCATCGACCGTAGCCGCCGATTCCATCCCTCGGAAGAACTCGGCGAGGTCGGATCACGGCGCCTTTCCGCCGAAGCCGAATTGCTTCGGGATGAACAAAAGCGGCTTCTCATGCTTGCGCTCGCGACGCTGCCGCCGAAGGAGCGAGCGGCGATCGTGCTGCGCGAGATCGAAGGGCTTGAAACTCCGCGGGTGGCTGAGATTCTGGGATCCACCGACGCCACCGTGCGCAGCCAGATCTCGCGCGCCATGGTGCGGTTGCGCGGAATATTGAGCGAGAGGCAGGCATGAACGAAGAGCAGATCAGGGACCTCTTTCGCGAGATGCACGGCGAAGCCGTCCCTGCGGACTCGTTGGCGCGGGTGCGCATGAAAGTCGCCGCCCGCACCCGCCAGGCAGGCCGCTGGAAAATGGCGGGCTGGGTGATGGCTTGCGCGCTGGCGTTGTTTGCGGCAATGCTGCTCGAATCCGGCGTGACAATTCGAAAAGCCATCGTTCCGGCAGTCGTTAACAGATTGCAGGCTCGCGAAGAGGCTTTGCCTCTCCTGCCAGCGCGTGAGCCGTTGAGGCCGGCCGTTGTGCGAGTGCGGCGGCGTCCGCGCCCCGAGCCGGCGGTTCAGACAGTATCGATTCGAATCGAAACCGCCGATCCGGACGTCGTGATCTGGCTGGTCGGAAATTGAAAGGACATTTATGAGACTTCTGGTGATATCGCTGGCCACTCTGCTCGCAGCAGGATCGCTGGCCTTCCCGCAGGACGCACCGGAACAAACGAAGCCGCCGGAGCGATCCGCCCAACAAGCGCCGCCACCGCAGTCGTTCGATGCGGAAGTCATCACGGTCAAAACATTGACCGGCGATTCGTTCGACCGGCTCGTGCGGCTGCTCGATGTCTTCGGCGCACGTGTGAGGTCCGACAGCCAGTTACGCACGATCGTTGTGTATGCGCCCAAAAGCGTGGTCGACCAGATGCGGCACATGGTCGACCAATTGGACCGGCCGGGAAGCGAGGCTGCGTTCGGGAAGAATATAGAGATGACGCTGACGCTCCTGCGCTGCTCCACCAAAGCGCCCGCGGCGGCGGCGCCGCTGCCGCCAGATATGGAATCCGTCGCCAAACAACTGCGGGCCGCCACACAGTACAAGGACATCCAGCTCTGGGACGTGGTGCCGATGCGCCTCCAGGAAGGAAAGGACTCCACTGAGGACTTGCGTCTTCCGGGAACGGCCGGCCAGAACGCAGTCCCCACAGCCAATATACAAATTCATCCCGAAGCGATTTACGTCAAGGATAAGGCCCGCTATGTCCGATTCACGAAAGTCGGTCTTCGATTCCGAATTCCGGTTCCGACTGGACTGGGCGGCACCTCGTTCTCTTATGAGAATGTCGGGCTCCAAACGTCCGGTGACTTTCAGGAGGGGCAGAAGACAGTGCTGGGTAAGGTTTCCGGCATGGACGAAGGCGACGCAATTTTCGCGGTGGTTGCCCTCAAAGTGCTGGATTAATAAAGTGCTGGATTAATCTGGAGGCTTGCGCGCCTTCGTTCTTCTCGCTCTCTGCGCCGCGTTCGCATGGCCGCAGCAGTTCGACGTTGCCTCCATCAAACCCACGCCGCGTGGACGGCGGCGGGGGGGCGGGAGTAAGTCAGGTCATGGCCGGCTGACGATGAATAACGTCACCCTGAAGCGCGCCATCATGGCCGCATGGGGCGTGGGGCCCCACCAAATCGCCGGCGGACCAGAGTGGCTCGACGTGGATGCTTTCGAGATCTCCGCCCGCGCCGAAACCCCCGTCACGGACGCTGCAATCCTCAACGCCATGCTGCGCAACCTGCTCGCCGAGCGTTTCAAACTGAAGGTGCATCACGAGACGCGAATCCTGCCCGCGTTCGTGATTGAAGTTGTGAAGAGCGGTCCGAAGATGGAGGTCTCGACGGATGCCGCCACCTCGACCAGCAGCGGCCGCGGCAGCATCGAAGCACGCAAAATCACGATGGACCGCTTTGCGGAAGTACTGGCGCGCTATGTCGATTTGCCGGTCGTCAATCGGACCCGCCTCGAGGGCGCTTTCAATCTGGATCTGGAATGGACGCCCATTCGGCTCAGCGCGACGAATCAGGAACCGCCGGAGGGCCCCTCGGTTTTTACAGCTATCCAGGAACAACTCGGACTCAGGCTGGTCACCCGGAAAACGCCGATCGACATGCTGGTGATCGACACCGCGGAAAAACCGCAGGACAACTAGCCCGGAAATCTCACCGGTCCTGGTAACGACACCCGCCGGCACGATTGCCGGCGCGGCGGGCGAGAGCGCCCGCGCCACCCGCCCTCACAGCTAAAAGGATCACACCCGGAAAATTACAAACAAATGGGCCGGCTCGGTCGCCTCTTCCGATTCGCTTTTCACTTCCGCGATCAAGGGGTCGACCATGGCCAGGAACCGCAGCACATCGTAAATCTCGCCATCTTCCGGAACCGCCAGTAAATACCGCTGGGAACGCACCAGCATCGGCACTCCACGCTCGGCCAGCCGCCAGACGAGGAACGCACAGTTTTCGACGATCTGTTCGAATTGCTCCTGTTGTCCGGCGGCGATGTGGCGGTCAAAGAAGATCTCCACGGTCCTCTGCTGGTCGCGCGTGAACTCGCGCACCTGCAGCGCGCCCGTATGCGCGGTGCTCTTCCAATCGACGTGACGCGCACTGTCCTGCGCTTCGTAGGGCCGGATGCGATAGAAGTCTCGCCCCTCGCCGCGCCAGTGCGACTCGATTTCGCCCGCGATCGAGTCGAGCAGCGTCTCCATGCCGTCGCCTGGCTCGAGCGCCGGGTAAACGATCGTCTCGCGTTGCAGCGCCACGGTGGTGCTCTTGCGCAGAAATCCGAATGGAAACCGGGTCGCAACGCTGAAGAGATCCTGCCGGTGGCGGCCCCTCGCCGGGAAGACCACCTGCACCGGAACTTCGGAAGTTCCATGCCCCGGAATCAGCGGAAAGTACACGGCAGCGCGCAATATCGAAGGCGTTCCCCGCGATCCGTCGGGCCGTCCGGAAAGTTCAAGCGAGAACGATGGCGTCAGCCGCTTCAGGTTCCGCAGACGGACGCGCGCCGCAACAGGCATTCGCGCCGAAACGTGCTCCGGTAACAAAAGCTCCAGTTCCAGCCCGGCAAGCATGAGCCGGCTGACGAATCCCGACACCAGCAGAAGCGCCAGCATGGCCGAGAACACGAGGAACAGCAGGTTGTTGCCCGAGAGGAATGCCCCCGCGCCGGTCACCACAATGGCGAGGATGAATAGCGCCCCACCTTTCGTGATGCGGTAGCGGACACGCCGCCGGAGTATAGCGCGCAACCGGTTGAATATGGGCGATGCAGGTGTATCCTTCTGGGGCATACGGCCGGCAGGCTTCGAAATTTTCAAAACAGCCACAGGCTAAAGCCTGTGCCACCATCGTACGTCCCCGGGCTTACAAATTACGCGTGATCTTGCTTAGCGCGCGCGGACGATCCGGATCGAGCCCTTTCTCCACAGCCAGCGCCGCCGAAAACAACTGCGCCGGAACGATGTACGGAATCGGCGAAAACGTTTCGGGAATACGCGTGGGGATCGAGATCAAACGCGAAGCGTGATTCCCGGCCGCGAGGTTCCGCCGGTCCGTAATCACGACGGTCTCCGCCCGCAGTTGATGCAGGCGCAGCAGCATCTCCTCCATTGGCGGCCACGTCGGCCCGGACGGCGCGAACAGAAAAGCCGGAAAGCTCGGGTCCACCATGGCGATGGGGCCGTGTAGAAAGTCCGCGGACGAGAAGCCTTCGGCGACCACATAAGAGGTCTCCTTCATCTTGAGAGCGAATTCGAACGCGTTGGCATAGTTCAGCCCCCGGCCCACGGTCACCGCGTGGTGCATGAAGCGATAGCGTTCGGCCATGGCCGCAATCTCGGTTTCAAGCGTGAGCGCGCTCGCCACGTAATCCGGAATCGCCTCGAGTTCTTTCACGCGAATCCGGGCGCCGAGGGTCCATGCGATCAGATAGAAGGCCATCAACTGGCCGGTGTAGGTCTTGGTGGCGGCGACACTTTTCTCGCGGCCGGCACGCACGAGCAGGACATGAGCAGCCAACCTGGCGAGACTGCTGTGAGGCTCGTTGGTAATCCCGAGCGTGACCGCCCCTCCTCGCGCGGCCTGTTCCAGAAAAATATTGGTGTCGTCGGACTCGCCCGATTGCGATACCGCGACGACGAGCGCGTCCTTATAGTTCATGCGCGCCCCGTAAAGTGTGAATACCGACGGAGCCGCCAGCGAGACCGGGATACCCGTCGCGATCTCGATCAGATAGCGTCCAAACTGCGCGGCATTGTCCGATGTGCCCCGCGCCACCAGGACCACCAGGCGGGGTCGCCGGCGGTCCATGGCGGCCTTAAACTTCTCCGCCCGGCGAAGCTCCGACGCAAGGATGCGGGCGAGCGACTCGGGCTGCTGGCGAATTTCCTCGAGCATGCGGGACATGGCGATGGATCGGGTTCGCTGATATCGTAACCGTTTGGCGCTCGTTCGCGCACTGATTCCCGCGATTTCCGCAGAGGCCGTCAAAGCAGGGCGGGCGGCAGCCGCCCGGTGAGTCATATAATCGAAACAGCGGTTGTCTGGGCCGCGTAGAAAAATATATGAACAGCCGCACGAAGTTTGTCGTCGTGATGTCGTCCACTTGCATGGTTGCCCTGCTTCTGTTGGGCGGCGTGCTGACGAAGGCCGCTCCGGCTGATAACGCCTCGGCGAACAACAACGTCTACAAACACCTCGCGGTCTATTCCGAAGTCCTCTCGCGCATCAAGAGCGAGTATGTGGAAGAGCCGGATATGAGCAGCGTGACACTGGGCGCGCTGAACGGGCTGCTGGAATCCATCGATCCCTACGCAAGTTATCTGAATGCCGAGCAATACAAGGAGTATCTGAAGAACTTTGACAGTTACCGCGGCGATCTCGGCATGGTGCTCGCGAAAAAGTTCGGCTACATCACGATTGTTTCCGTGGTGCCCGGCTCGCCGGCGGCCAAAGCGGGCCTGACGACCGGCGACATGCTGGAGTCGATCAAGGGCATCGCGACGCGCGACATGCCTCTGGCGTACGCCAATCTGCTCCTCAAAGGTCAACCCGGAACAACCGTGGAACTCTCAGTGCTGCGCCGTAAGCCGGAACCGCAAAAACTGACGATGACGCGGGCCGTCATCACGCCCCCTTCGGTCGAATCGAAGCTGATGCCGAACAATATCGGCTACATCAAAATTGCCGCGCTCGGCCACAACCGGATCAAGGAAGCCGCGACGGCGATCGCCGACTTGCAGAAGCAGGGCGCGAAGAAGCTGGTGCTCGATCTTCGCTACTCGGCATCGGGCGAACCGGAAGACGGCATCGAACTCGCCAATCTCTTCCTCGACAAGGGCCTGATCACTTACACACAGGGCCAGAAGTCGCCGCGCAAGAACTATGACGCCGATCCGAAGAAGGACGTGACGGCGCTGCCGCTGGTGGTCCTGATCAACCGCGGGACGGCCTCGGCCGCCGAAGTCGCGGCAGCGGCTCTGCAGGGCGACAAACGCGGGTCTGTGGTCGGCGAGCGGACATATGGCGATGCTTCGGTCCTGCGTGCCATTACGATGGACGACGGCAGCGCGATCATTCTCTCCATTGCGAAATACTACTCACCCGAGGGTAAGTCGATTCAGGACAACGGCGTGACACCGGAAGAACTCGTCGCCGAAGCCGAAGCGCCCGGCTCGGACGCTGACGATGACGACGACCCTGCGGCTCCCAATCCGGGCATCATAGGCGCTCCGACCGTCGGTAAAAAGCCGGGGCAGGCGCCGGGAAGCGATAATAAAGCCGCCGAAGATCCGATCCTTCAGAAGGCTCTGGAGATCGCTCAAAAGAAGAGTTGAGCCGCAAACCGCGTTCAAATCTTTTTGAGACAACCCCATCTCCGCCGCACTCTGTTTCGGGGGTAGTATCGGTTGTCTTCCGTGACTTACGGCGTGGTCCGCCAGAATACGCAGATTACAGGACGTCTATTTCTTCGGCGTGCCGCGTCGCTCCTGCTGGCCGCGACAGTTGCCATGTCGCTCATCACCGCCATACAATTCCGCCGCTACATCCACGCCATCGAATCGAAGTACGCGCAACTCGTGAAGCAGGTGGACATTCGGGACACGGCGCGCTCATCTTTCGAAGCATTACGGAACGCCGCGTTTGACGAACAGCGTTATCTTCTGACCGGCGAAACCCCCTCGGCCCAGGCATTCGCCATGGATATTCAAACCTGGAACGACGAGCACGCGACCCTTCGCCTTATAGCCACAAACGACCCAATGACACAGGCTGCGCGCGCGCTCGAAAGCGATGGTAACCAGGCTGTTGCAGAGCTCGAGGCCGTGATGTCCGCCTGCAAGTCGAGCGGCCAGGACGCGGCGCTGACTCGCTTCCGGCAAGGGCAGGCGCTCCGATTGATCGACAAAGCAGGCGAGGGCAACGCAAGGATCGCGGAACGGTATGGCCGTATCAGCACTTCTCCGCCGCCGAGCAATTTTGTGAAGCGATTGTTTGAAGCGGCCGTGGCTCTGGCGATTCTGGCGCTGGCTGGCGGCATCCTCCTGCTCTTCGCCACCTCCGGTTGACCGGAAGCTGGCAGCGACGAGGCGACCTTCAGATATGTCACGGCGGCGAAAAAGCGATAAACTCTTTTTCGAGGAAGAACCCACTATGAGCGAAGATCTGAAGAACGCCGATCTCGGCCGCCGTGAATTTGTCGCCTTCTCAGTGGCGGCGGGAGTCGGAGTGAGTGCCCTGCCCGCCGAAGCCGCCGGGAACATCGTCGAAACCGATGTCGAAATCAAGACTCCCGATGGCACATGCGACGCAGCATTCATTCATCCGCAGTCGGGCTCGCATCCGGCCGTCATCATCTGGCCCGACGCCTTTGGGCTGCGCCCGTCGATGCGCGACATGGCCCGGCGCCTGGCAAATGACGGCTATTCCGTGCTGGTTCCGAATCCGTTTTACCGGCTGACGAAGCCGCCGTTCACGGATGCCTCCACGGTCGACTTCGCGAAGGATCGCGCGAAGATCACGCCGCTGATGGCCTCCATCGGCGCGGATGGCGCCGCGGAGAAAGACGCCACCGCGTTCGTCGAGTTCTTCGATAAACAGAAGGCGGTCAACAGGAAGAAAAAAATTGGCGTACAGGGTTATTGCATGGGTGGCGCGCTCGTCGTGCGCACCGCGGCTGCCCTGCCCGATCGTATCGGCGCGGGCGGATCATTCCACGGCGGCGGACTCGTCACGCCCAATCCGAACAGCCCGCACCTTCTCGCCCCGAAGATCAAGGCGAAGATGTATTTCGGGATCGCCAACAGCGACGACAAGAACTCTCCAACCGACAAGGACAAATTGAAGGAAGCGTTCATCAACGCCCACAATCCCGCCGAAATCGAGGTCTACACGACCTGCTTCCATGGCTGGTGCGTGCCGGACATGCCGAAGCAGGGCAACGGCGAGGCGACTTACAACAAGCCGGAAGCCGAGCGCGCCTGGGGCAAGCTGACTGCGCTCTATAAGGCGAACATCGCATAAACCAAATGAGAACGATTCATCTCTGCCTTGCGGCGCTTGCCGCCACGGGACTTGCCTCGGCCGCCGTGCCGCCCGACATCGCGAAGGAACTCGTCAACATCGGCAAAGGCGTTTGCGTCCCGGAAACGGCGCAGATTTACCGGCCGCTTCATCCCAATCCCCCTTACACAGGCGTCACGATTCTGCGCGATGTCTCCTTCGGTCCGGATCCCAAAAATGTCATGGATATCTTTTCGCCGGAAAAAGGCGGCGGCAAACGGCCGGTCCTGATCTACGTTTCGGGGGGCGCCGGAAACAAGCAGCAGGGCGGCCCCAATGGCGATGTCTTCTACGACAACGTGATGTTATGGGCGGTTAAGAACGGCATGGTCGGCGTCAATATGCAGCGCCGCGCTGGAACCGAATGGGATGACCCGGCGAAAGACATCTCGCTGCTTGTCCAGTGGGTGAACAAGAATATTGCCAGCCATAAGGGGAGTCCGCGTCGTGTCTTTCTCTGGGCGCAGTCGGCGGGCAACGTTCCCACCGCCACGTATGTGGCGCATCCGGAATACTATGGGCCGGAAGGCATTGGTCTCCAGGGCGTGATCTTCATGTCACCGCCGGCGTTCGATATCCTGCCGGCAACGCCTCCGCCAACGCAGGGTGGAATCGGCCCGTGCAACCAGCCGGATGGTACACGTCCTCCAGCGGCTGCAGCAGCGGGGGGGCGCGGGGCCGGACGTGGCGCAGGCCGGGGAGCGGGAGGGGGCGGAGGTGGCGGCCGCGCCAATCAGCCGGATGCGGCCACTCAACTCGCGCGCTCGAACCTGCCGGGGCTGATTAACGCCAGGATTCCGTTCATGCTTTCGGAAGCCGAACTTGATCCGCCGAACATTACCGCCTTCGTCGGCACGCTCAAGGACGAGCTTTGCAAGGCGGGCAAGTGCCCGACTTTTGAGAATTACAAGGATCACAGCCACATCTCCGAGGTCATGTCGCCCGATACGGCCGATACCAGCGTCACCGGACCGATCCTGAAGTGGATCAAGAGCGTCAAGTGAGGCGAATCGGCGGCTTTCTACTGCGGAACGCCGGGATTTTAGCGCCGCTCGCCGTCGCGGAGTGCTGGGAGCCGCTCACCGGCGCCCGGCTCACGCTGCGGATTGGATTTGTCCTCGCAGGACTCTATCTGGCAGCGTATGCGGCATGGAACGTAGAGGCATGTCTAACGGCATATCGCGACGCGTTTGAAGGGGGTCTGAGCGCATCGGAACGCCCGGAGATTTGTGGACCGCCCGAAGGCTGAGACACCAGTTACATTGCTCTGGGCAAACTGACGGGTGCACGCCGGCCAGGCCCTGTGTATCAGCCGTTGACCCTCTTGCCGATTGCGAGTTGATCGACGAACTTACCGCGTCAGCGCCGTAATTATCCACACGCGCGCGTGCTACAATCGTATTTCCCCGGTCCATTGCCATGTTACTGAGTATTAAGGAGATGGAAGTCCGCAAGGTGTCTTTTGCGGAAAGCTGGGAGCCAGGCGGATTTGAATTTTCTGACCCGGAAGTGACTCAAAGCGGTCCATTAAAGGCGACTGGCACTGCGGAGTTGCTGCCCGATACCGGCGGCGAAGTTCGCATTCAAGGCCGGATTCAGGGCGATCTCGAAACCGCGTGCGACCGCTGTCTCGGGCGGGCGTCATTTCATCTGGACGCGCCGTTCGATTTGTTTTACCGGCCGCTCGACGCCGATGCGGGCGGCGAAGAGGAAGCGGCAATCGACGAAGGTGAGGCGGAGATGGGGTTCTATGAAATGCCCGGTCTCCTGCTTGAGGACATCGTGAGGGAGCAGGTGCTGCTGCAGCTTCCCATGCAACGGATATGCAGCGAGACGTGCAAGGGCATCTGTCCGGTGTGCGGATCGAACCGCAACGAGACGAATTGCACCTGTGAGCCTCCGTCGGGAGACGACCGATGGATGGCTTTGCGAGATTTACACATTTGAGAGATATTAAAGGACTGGAGCGCACGGGGCGCATGCCCGCCGTGCGCGAGTCAAAAGGAAAAGAACTACCATGCCGAATCCGAAACGCAGACATTCCAACGCGCGCACCCAGAATCGTCGCGCCCACGACGCACTGAGGAAACCCGCGCACGCGGAATGCCCGAATTGCCACGAGCCGAAAATCCCGCACCGCGTCTGCCCCCATTGCGGCCAGTACAAGGGCCGCGAAGTCATCGAAACAGCCACCGAATAGCCTCGCTGCGATCCGAGCCGAATGATCACCATTGCTGTAGATGCGATGGGGGGCGACAAAGCCCCGGCGCCTGAAATCGAGGGCGCGATACAAGCAGCCAGAGAATACGGGCACCGGGTTCTTCTCGTCGGTGACAGCGCGACGGTCAAGCGGCAGCTCGCGACGCACCAGTCCGTCGCCGATCTTCCCATCGAAGTGGTGCACGCCGCCGAACGCATCACCATGGACGATCATGCGGCCAAAGCGGCCCGCGGCAAGAAGGAAAGCTCGATGCACGTTTGCGCGCGGCTCGTCGCGTCCGGGCAGGCGGACGGTTTTCTTTCCGCCGGCAACACGGGAGCTTGCATGGCCATCGCCAAGATGGTCTTCGGAAAGGTGCCGGGCGTGGATCGCCCCGCTCTGACCGGCGTTTTTCCGACCCACGAGGGAACTCCGGTTGTAGTCGTCGATGTCGGCGCCAATGTGGATTGCGAACCGGAAATGCTCCAGCAGTTCGGCCTGATGGGCGAGATTTATTCGCGGCTGGTGCTGAAGATCGAGCGTCCGCGCGTGGGCCTCCTTTCGATCGGCGAAGAAGAGCACAAGGGCAACACGCTGACGAAAGACGCGACACCGCTGCTCAAGACCCTCGACATCAACTTCATCGGGAATGTCGAAGGGCGTGACCTGTTCTCCGGCCATTGTGACGTCATCGTTTGTGACGGTTTCGTCGGCAACGTGGCGTTGAAAGTCGCTGAGGGGCTTTCGGAGATGATCCGGGGCATGCTGCGCGAGGCGCTGGCGTCAACCGTGACCCGGAAGATCGGTTACGCGCTCTCGCGGTCGGCCTATAAAGATTTCAAAAAACGGGTGGATTACGCTGAATATGGAGGCGCGCCGCTCCTGGGCGTCAAGGGCGTATGCATCATCTGCCACGGCCGGTCCGATTCCAACGCCATCAAAAATGCGATCCGGGTTGCCGCGGATTTTGCATCCAGCAACATGAACCAGCGCATCGAAGAAGAGTTGCGCGAATACGCGACACTGGGGTAATCCTTATGCGCGGTTTGAGTCTGCTGCCGCTTGTTCTTCTTGCCGGGCTGCTTCCGGCGCACGCGCAGGAAAAGTTCAACCATGTGCAGTGGAAGCTGACATTCGAGCAAACGGCGGCTGCGCCCGGCGGGACAGTACTCGGAAGGCTCGACGCCACGGTGGATCCCGAGTGGCACATGTATTCGCTTACCACGCCACCGGGGCCGATCCCGACGACGATCGAGACGAACAACAGCCCGGGGGTCGATAAGGTTACGATTTTCGAGCCACCGCCCATTCGCAAATTCGACCCGAGCTTCAACGCGGATACCGAAACCTACGAAGGCGCGCAGGTCTTTTACGCGCGGATTCAGCTCAGGAAAGACCTGCAGCCAGGCAAGGTCACGATAACCTTCGAACCGCGCTACCAGACCTGCAGCGGGACTTCCTGCATTCCACCGCGTACCCGCCGGGTGAGCGCTGACTTGAGCATCGACGCGAACGCGACGGCAGCGGCCCTCGCGATTCCGGCGGGATACATCGAAGCGAAACCGGATGCGCCGCGTCCAGCAAACACAACAGCTTCAGCCGTGACCGATAGCAGCAGTCTGGCCGGCTTCCTTGCTCTGGCGTTCGGATTCGGACTGGCCGCGATATTCACGCCCTGCGTTTTTCCGATGATCCCGATCACGATGTCGTACTTCATCGGGCAGCGTGGCGGGTTGCGGCAGGCGGTTCTGTTCTGTCTCGGCATCATCGCCTCGTTCAGCGCGCTGGGGCTGGTGTTGACCCTCGCGCTCGGTCCGGCGGCGGTCGTGCAACTCGGATCGAATGCCTGGGTGAACGGGTTCATCGCCGCGATCTTCTTCGTGTTCGGTCTGAGCTTGTTGGGCGCCTTCGAGATCACGGTTCCGTCGAGCGTGCTGACGAAGCTCAATTCGGCTTCGGGACAAGGCGGATTCGCCGGAACCCTGCTGATGGGGCTGACGTTCGCGCTGGCATCGTTTGCCTGTGTGGGACCATTCATGGGGACACTTCTCGCGGCGTCGGTTGGCGCGGACAAGATTCGCCCCGCGCTGGGCATGCTGGTCTTCGCCAGCGGACTCGCCCTTCCCTTTTTCCTTCTGGCGCTATTCCCGAATTATCTGCAAAAGCTGCCGCGATCCGGTGAGTGGCTGGCCAGGGTGAAGGTCGTAATGGGCTTCCTGGTGCTGGCGGCGATGCTGAAATATCTCTACAGTCTGGACGCCGTGCTGCAGACGGGATATCTGACACGCGAGCGCTTCCTCGCCGCTTGGGTGGTGCTGTTCGGGATGGCGGGCTTCTATCTGCTCGGATTCGTGCGGCTGCCGGGGATTTCGCGGGATTCCGAACTGGGCGCCGGCCGTCTTCTCACTGGTATTGCGCTAGTCGTTTTCGGATTGAGCCTGGTACCGGGCATGTTCGGGTCGAAGCTGGGCGAGATCGAGGCGTACATTCCTCCGCCGGCTTCGGGGCTGTTTGCCGGTGCGGGCGGGTCAGGCGAACTGCAGTGGATGGAGAACGATCTCGCTGGCGCGTTTGCGAAAGCGAAGGCTGAAGGTAAGACGGTCCTCGTCAACTTCACGGGCTACGCCTGCACCAATTGCCATTGGATGAAGGCGAATATGTTCACGAAGCCGGAAGTCGGCGGCGTGATGAAGAACATGGTGCTGGTCGATCTCTACACCGACGGGACCGACGCGGCGTCGCAGGCGAATCAAAAGCTGGAAGAAGACCAGTTCAAGACGGTCGCGATCCCCTTTTACGTTCTTTACGATGCGAATCAGAACGTCCTCGCGACCTTCCCAGGATTGACGAGGAAGCCCGAGGAGTATATCGCCTTCCTCAATACAAAAGGCTCTTCGACTGCGCCTGCGACCCAAAATGCCGAGTTGCAGGGAGCGCCCTTCAAAACGCTCGATGGCGCGACGCTTTCGACCGTCGATTGGAAAGGTAAAGTCGTCGTTCTGAATTACTGGGCGACGTGGTGTGTGCCGTGCCGGTCCGAGATTCCCGAGTTCAACAAAATGCACGAGGAACTCGGCGCCAAAGGTGTCGAAGTTGTCGGGATTTCGATGGATCAGGAAGGCGCCGACGCGGTCAAGCCTTTCCTCGTGAAGAATCCGATGAAGTACACGGTTGGGTTGGGTTCCGGGGAGATGGACCAGCTTCCGGTCACCATCGTGATCGACAAGAATGGCAATACGATCAAGCGATTCGACGGGCTCGCTACAGCAGACGAGATTCGGGCGGCGATCAGCAAAGCCCAAAATGCGGGATAGACTGAGGGTGTCAGTATGTCAGCTCATCGGATTCCGCGCCTGACGCCCGAGCGCTATTTGGAGATCGAGCGCGGAAATGACTTCCGCAGCGAGTACTACGACGGGCAGATGTTTGCCATGTCCGGCGTGACGTTGCCGCATTCACTTCTCGTCGCGAGTGTGGCTCGTTGTTTTGGGAATTCACTCAAAAGCGGCCCGTGTCTGGTCTCGGCCGCGGAATTGCTGGTTCGCGGAGCGAAAGACGGACCCTACATGTACCCGGATGTCGTCGTAATGTGCGACGAACCGAAACTTGCCGACGATCATCGGGACGTGCTCCTCAATCCGACGGCGATCATCGAAGTCCTCTCGAAATCAACCGAAGCGCATGATCGTGGACAAAAGTTCTCCTGGTACCGGCAGATCGCATCCGTCCGCGAATACATTCTCGTGTCGCAGACCGCGCATCGCATCGAGACGTTTTTCCGGCAGGGCGCTGGCGAATGGTCTTTGCGGGAATTTTCCGGACTCGACGCCACGCTCGTCTGCAGGAGCATCGACTGCGCGATTCCGCTCGCCGAGATCTACGACAAAGTCGTTCTTCAACAGGAATAGCTATTTCACGGTTGCGATCGCATCCACCGCGAAGCTTCCCTCAACGGAGGCAACCCCTTCAAACGGTATCGCGGTGATCGGCGGACCCGTGCCGCGAACTTTCCGCGCAAGCTCCGCGGCCCGTCCCGACAACGAGTAGACGTTCATCGCGAGAACCTCGGGAAGTCCGGCGCCGGCCTCGGTAAGGTCTTTGCCGAGCCGCTGAAACGCAAGCGCAGCGGCCTTGTCATCGGATCCAAACGCCACGCGCGTCCCGGTGAAAGCCAGCTTCGGAGCTCGAATGCTCCCGCCGCGCCCGACAGCCTCGCAGCTCACTTCCGTTCGGGCGGCTTCCCGCTGCGGCTGGACGATATCGACCGCCGCCGATGGGAAGCGCGCCGCAACAGCGCCTGCCTGCCCCGGAGTGACCGCGCTGACGAAACAACTTACGCGAAGCGCCGGCGCCGAACCCAGCCGCATGGCAACAGCGTCGATTGATTTCTCGAGCGAGAGCGCTGTTTGAGCTTCGACCCACGCGAGTCCGTCGGAATTCACTTCCTTCTTCGCAACCGAAACGGTTTCGAGAGCCACCTGCGCGCCCTCCATCTGCAGCGCCCCGGCCTGGATGACGCTGACGGAAGGCAACTCCAGCTTTTTTTCGCGGAACGCTTCACTGATGATCTGGGGAACACGCCGCGGGTCGCCGCTGCCGGCGACGAAGGCGCGAATATGCACGACGGGAAGGTTCCCGCTCAGCTTCAGGACCGCTTTCAACGCGTCCCGAGTCTGCTGCGACAGCAAACCTTTCGCAGAGAGGGGCGACACGTGGAAGACCAGCCGGCTCGTCTCCGCAATCGCGACCATCGGCGGATCTTTCGGAAGATCGAGCGTCTGAGTGACGTCGTCGGGATTCTTCTTTTTCGCCGGCAAGGCGCTCGCTACGATCAGGGTGCCCAAGGCTGCAAGCCGCCAGTGACGCATGACGTGGCTATTCTATCGACTGGCCGATCACGCACAAAAAAGCCACAGTGGCGGCGGGTGTCAGTCACTCCGCGATTGCGCATAATTGGACGGGCAATCCCAGCCAAATTGCATGGTATCCTGAATTTGCCGATGGATATTCGCCCGACCTTCGATCCGCAGTCCGGAACCCCAATCTATCGGCAATTGGGCTTGTATTTGCAAAATCTGATCGAGAGAGGCACATTGCGCTCCGGTGATCGGCTGCCTCCCACGCGCGAGCTGGCCATCCAAATTGGCCTGAATCGAACGACAATATCCGCGGCTTACGAGCTTCTGGAATCAGAAGGGCTCATAAAAGGCGAGGTCGGCCGCGGAAGTTATGTATGCGGCCGAATTGAGCGCGGCCTCAAGCCTCTGGATTGGACACGTGCCCTGACCATGTCAGCGTCGACCTCCGCGGGTAATCCGGCAACCGGCGTGATCAGCTTCACGAGTTCGCGACCTTCCGAAAAACTGTTTCCCGTTGAAGAATTCCGGGAGTGCTGCCGCGAAGTGCTCGATGGCTCCGGTTTAAAGACGCTGATGCAACTCGGCTCGCCCGGCGGGTACGAACCTTTGCGCCGGTATCTCATGGAAGGCGCGGCGGGGCAAGGGGTGGCGCGTGAGTCCGACGACATCCTGATCACGAATGGATGCCAGCAGGCGCTCGATCTGCTGCGCCGTTCTCTCGTCCGGGCGGGTGATAAGGTCGCGATCGAAGAGCCGGTATACCCCGGATTGAAAAACTTGTTCCTGGAGGCCGGTGCGGAGTTGATTGGCGTGCCGCTCGACAGCAATGGAATCGATCTCGACGGGCTGCGGCAGGCATTCCTGGCGGGCGCGAAAGTGCTGGTGGTGACGCCGTCGTTCCAGAATCCGACGGGCGCGACGATTCTCCGCGGGCATCGGGAGGAGATTTGCCGCCTGGCGCGCGCCGCTGGTGCCGTGATTGTCGAGAACGATATTTACGCCGATTTGCTCTGCGAAGGCGCCGCGAAGGCCCTGCCTCGTCTCAAGGAAATCGATCCGAATGTCATCATGCTCGGAAGCTTTTCCAAAATTGCCTTTCCCGGATTGCGTGTCGGATTCATCATCGCTCCGCGCCCTGTGATCGCGCGCGCGACCGAACTGAAGCAATTGGCGGACCTCCATACGGACCACCTGTCACAGGCCTTCCTGCTGCGCTTCGCCGAATCCGGTAAGCTGGCGCGCCATCGGGCAATCGTGATTGCGGAGACGCGCCAGAATCTCAGAGCGCTGGAACAGTCCTGCAAACGCTTTCTCACGGGCTGCCGATGGCGAGTTCCTGGAGGCGGCATGAACATGTGGGTGGAACTGCCATCCGGGCTCGATGCAGTGGCGCTGCGCGGCCTCGCGCAGCAGGCGGGGATCGATTACCTGCCCGGGAGATATTTTTCGATTTCGCGGTCCATGGATTCCGGACTGCGGCTCAGTTTTGCGGGCCTCGATCCGAGCGAGATCCGCAAGGGAATCGAGATTCTGGGCGCTGTGATTCAAAACGCGCTCGCAGCGCGGGCCGAGCAGGAGACGCATCCGGCTTTCGCGCTCGTTTAGGAAACATCTGAGACAGGAGAGAGACTAAAGTGACTATTCTTCAGGACGAACAATTCCGGCTCAATGTCGGGCTGGCGGAAATGCTGAAAGGCGGCGTGATCATGGATGTCGTCAACGCTGAACAGGCCCTGATCGCAGAAAAAGCCGGCGCCGCGGCTGTGATGGCTCTGGAGCGCGTGCCGTCCGACATCCGCAAAGAAGGCGGCGTGGCACGCATGTCGCCGGTGAGCAAAATTCGCGAGATTCAGGCCGCGGTGTCGATTCCGGTCATGGCCAAGGCCCGCATCGGGCACTTCACCGAAGCGCGCATCCTCGAAGCCCTGGCGGTCGACTATATCGACGAGAGCGAAGTGCTGACGCCCGCCGACGAAGAGCACCACATTAACAAGCGTGAGTTTAAGGTCCCATTCGTTTGCGGCGCGCGTAACCTCGGCGAGGCCCTGCGGCGCATCGCGGAAGGCGCGGCGATGATCCGCACGAAAGGCGAGGCCGGCTCAGGCAACATCGTCGAGGCGGTGCGGCACATCCGGACCATCGTGAAGGAAATGAAGCATCTCACGATTCTCGGCAAGGAAGAGCTCGTACACGAAGCCAAAAATCTGGGGGCGCCGCTCGATCTGGTCGAATGGGTGGCGGAGCATGGCAAGCTGCCGGTGCCGAACTTCTCCGCTGGCGGCATTGCGACACCGGCGGATGCAGCTCTCGTCCTGCACCTGGGGGCGGAGGCTGTTTTCGTGGGCTCGGGGATCTTCAAGAGCGAAGATCCGGAAGCGCGCGCGAAGGCCATCGTCAAAGCGACGACTTACTATCAGGATTGGGACAAAGTCCTCGAAGCGAGTGAAGACCTCGGGATGGCGATGCCGGGCCTCGATGTTTCGAAGCTGCCAGAAGCGGAGTTGATGCAGACGCGGGGCTGGTAAATGAAAAAGCGAGTCGGAGTGCTCGCGCTCCAGGGTGATTTCGAAGCCCATATCAAAGCTCTGGAACGCGCGGGCGCCGCGGCGGTGCCGGTACGCACGGCCGAGGAGTTGGAAACCCTCGACGGCCTCGTTATTCCGGGCGGCGAAAGCACCACCATGCTCAAGCTCATCGACTTCATGAACCTCAAGGAGCCGCTGCGGCACTTCCTCGACAAGAAGCCTGTCTTCGGGACCTGTGCGGGCGCGATTCTGTTGGCGAAGAACGTCGAGAATCCGAAGCAGGAGAGCCTCGGCGCCGTCGATCTTACGGTCGAGCGCAACGGTTACGGACGGCACCTCGATAGCCGCGTGGCCACAATTCAGCCGGACGCCGATTTCGCAAAGCGCGCGGGCGAAGGCGATGTCGAGGCGGTTTTCATTCGCGCGCCGATCATTCGGCGAACCGGTCCCGGCGTCAGGGTTTTGGCACAATATGAAGGGGACCCGGTGCTGGTCGAACAAGGCCGCCATCTAGTCGCCACATTTCATCCTGAACTGACGCAGGATTCGCGGGTGCACAGGCTATTCCTCAGCAAGCTCTGAAACGCGTTCTTTTTGTCTGCATTGGTAATGCGTGCCGCAGCCCCATGGCGGCCGGCTTTGCCAACCACTATGGCGGCGATGTGCTCCAGGCCATGAGCGCCGGCCTCGCGCCGATCACGAAAACGCCGCCCGATACCGTGCGCGCGATGGACGAGATGAATATCGATGTCTCCGACCACGTGCCGCGCCGATACGAGCCGTTCGAGATCAGGGACTACGATCTCGTCGTCAACATGGCCGGTTTCAAGCTGCCAGGGCAGCCGCCAAAGCAGGTGTTGGAGTGGCAGGTGGCCGATCCCTTCGGCGCGAACCTCGATGCTTATCGGACGACGCGCAACGATCTGGAGCAGCGCGTCATGCGGCTCATCCTCGATCTGCGCCGGAAAGCTCGCTAACTCGCTGTGACATTTCCGCCTTGCGATGTGCTCGTGCTCGGCGGAGGCAATGCCGGACTCTGCGCGGCCTTAAGTGCGCGGGAATCCGGCGCGAGCGTTCGCGTGGTCGAATGCGCGCCCCCCGAGTTCCGCGGCGGCAACAGCCGGCACACGCGCAACCTGCGTGTGCTCAGCTACGGCTATCGCGAGCCGGAGTTCCTCGATGATCTTCTGCGCGTCACGGACGGCGCAACGGATGAACAATTGGCGCGGATCACGATCCGCGAATCGAATTTCGTGGGCCGCTGGATGAAGAGTCACGGTGCGCGTTTCCAGCCCTCGCTCGGAGGCACTCTCCATCTCGGACGCACCAACGCGTTCTTCCTTGGCGGCGGCAAAGCGTTAATGAATGCATACTACGCCGCCGCGCGGGAACACGGCGTCGAGGTCGTATACAATGCCGAAGTCGTGGGTCTCAACATCGCTGGCGGAAAGTTCGAAAGCGCCAGCCTGCTGGTAAACGGCGAGCGCGCGGATATGCCTGCAAAAACGGTGGTCGCGGCAGCGGGCGGATTCGAAGCGAACCTCGAATGGCTCAAGGAAGCCTGGGGAGATGCGGCACGGAATTTCCTCGTGCGCGGAACGCCTTACAACAAAGGCGCGGTGTTGCGATTTCTACTCGACGCCAATGCAGAGCCGATCGGAGACCCGACGCAATGCCACTGTGTCGCGATCGACGCGCGTGCGCCAAGGTTCGATGGCGGAATCGTCACGCGGCTCGATTGCCTGCCGCTCGGTATCGTCGTCAACAACCGGGGTGAACGCTTTTACGACGAGGGTGAAGACCTCTGGCCGAAGCGTTATGCGATCTGGGGACGGCTTGTCGCGCAGCAGCCCGATCAGATCGCATGGTCGATCACTGACGCAAAGACCGCCGGAAAGTTCATGCCATCGGTGTTTCCCGCGATTGAAGCGCAAACCGTCGCCGAGCTGGCCGCACGGCTGGAATTGCCAGCCGCGAACGTGACCGCGACGATCGGGAGGTTCAACGCCGCGGTGCAGCCGGGCCCATTCGACCACACGATTCTGGATGGTTGCCGGACGCACGGCCTCACGCCAGGCAAGACGAACTGGGCGCAGAAACTCGACACCCCGCCATTCATGGCGTATCCGCTGCGTCCCGGGATCACGTTTACTTATCTCGGTGTGAAGGTGGATGAGCGCGCGGCATTGCCAAACTTTGCCAATGTCTTCGCGGCGGGGGAGATCATGGCGGGCAATATTCTGGGCAAAGGTTATCTGGCGGGCTTCGGGATGACAATCGGGACCGTCTTCGGACGTATCGCAGGCCGCGAGGCAGCGCGTGCCGCTAACTGATCTCAACATCATCGAGGAGGGCGCGCGCGTAATGCGCATCTGCAACTCGTGCCGCTACTGTGAGGGCTTCTGCGCCGTTTTTCCGGCCATGGAGCGGCGGCTGACGTTCGCGGAAGCCGATCTCAATTATCTGGCGAATCTTTGCCACAACTGCGGTGAGTGTTTTTACGCCTGCCAGTACGCGCCTCCACACGAGTTCGCTGTAAACGTGCCGAAGCTGATGGCGGAGTTACGGTTGAGGAGCTATAAGCGCTATTCATGGCCACCGTGGTTTGGAGGCTTGTCAAAGGCGAATCTGACGCTGGCCGCTGTATGTATCGTTCTTGTTCTGACTGCTGGTAATCACGACGGTCTGTCGTTCTACCAGGTCGTTTCACACCGCTCCATGGTCGCGTGGTTCGGCGCGATCTCCTTATTCGTCCTGGTCGCCTTTGCAGCCGGCGTTCTTCGCTTCTGGCGTGAAATCGGTGGACAACTCACGGCGCGCGCCGCGGCACAAGGCTTTCGCGATGCTCTCACCTTGCGGTATCTCGATGGTGGCGGAGGAGGCTGCGCCTACCCGGCGGAAACGCAATCGCAGGCGCGCCGCTGGTTCCATCACCTCACGTTTTATGGGTTCGGGCTCTGTTTTGCATCTACAGTCACTGCAGCTTTTTACCATTACGTGCTTCGACTGCAGGCGCCATATGCGTTCAACTCGGTTCCAGTGCTGCTGGGGTCCATGGGAGGTGCGGGGCTGATCGCCGGCACTGGCGGTTTGCTCTGGCTCAAGGGCATGCGAAACCCACAGACCCAGGACCAAAAACAAACCGGCATGGACTTAGCCTTCCTGCTCCTGCTGTTTCTCTCCGCCGCAACCGGACTCGCCCTTCTGGCGCTGCGCGAGTCATCCCTCATGGCCAACTTGCTGCTCATCCACCTCGGCATTGTCTTCGCACTCTTCCTGACCCTGCCTTACGGCAAGTTCGTTCACGCCATTTACCGGTCCGCGGCCCTCATCAGGTACGCGTTGGAGCGCCAGAGCGGCGTTCACCGGTAACGCGCCGGGATTGGCCGAAAACCTGATGCCCGCCCCACCGGATCCCGGTAGCATCGGTCTCAAGAGGTAAACAGTATGAGACTCTTCTACCCCGGACAAATCGCCCTTCCCTTGATTCTGATTCTCGCCGGGATGCTCTTCCTGATGGGGCGAGTCGACATCCTCCATGTGGGGGCGTACTGGAATTTATGGCCCGTTGCTCTTATTGCGGCCGGATTGGAGGAACTCTACCTATGGAAGCGGTCCGGGGAAGATCGATGAACTTGCAGAAAGGGCGATCGATCGCCCTGCTATTAATTCTCGCCGGGGCGTTTCTGTTTCTGGACAACATCGGGGTCATCCCGATCCACGACATCGAGGCGTTCTGGCCGGTCTGGATGATCGCAGTCGGGGCATTGATTTTGGAGCACCGGCGCTGCGTGACGTCCGTCGTATGGGCCGCCGGGTGGGTAGTCGCCGGCGTCCTGCTGATTCTCGGCAATCTCAATATCCTGCCGGTGAATGAGGACGTGATCTGGCCGATTCTGCTCATTGTGATCGGCACGAATATGCTCATCCGCCCGAGCAGCATCAAAGAATGGGGCGAGCGCATGCGGCACGCCGGCGAGCAGGCGCGCGAAGCCCGATTCGAACGGCGCCGTATGGGCCGCGCGCGCAGGTCACACTGGACGGCATCTTCCACGGTCGATGCCTTTTCCGGAGACAGGATCAAGGAGTCGATCGTCTTCAGCTCCGTGAATCGCCGGGTCGACACCCAGCAGTTCGAGGGCGGGTCGTTGGATGTCGTTTTCGGATCCATCGAGATCGACCTTCGGACCGCCGCCGTATCCTCGCCCGAACGTCGCGTCCGGATTGACGCGAACGCGGTGTTCGCCGGGATCGAGATCATGGTACCCGCAACGTGGAAGGTTCTGGTGGAAGCCACCGCGGTATTCGGTGGATGCGAGAACAAGACGCTGCCCCCGCGGCCGGAGCCCGGGATCGAGCCGGTCATTCTCATCGTCACCGGCGGCGCGGTCTTCGGCGGTATTACGATTCAGAACTGAGCCGTTCATAGAAACTCAGCATGCATCCGCTATTCCAGAACTGGAAGGCTCTGGCGCTCTATTTCGGCGTATGGCTGCTTCTGGCGGCCATGCTCGGGCTGCTGATCTCCGTGGCCGGTGGCCTGAGCCCGGCCGAAACGGCAGTCATCATCAGCCCCGTCGCGATCGTGCTCGCGTTGATCTGTCTCGCGCCGTGGTATGCTTGCCGGTCCCTGCCGCTCAAGTCCACCGCGGCGGGGCGGCTGCTCGGGCAGCATCTTCTCGCTGCGATGGTCGTGTCGGGAGCGGTGCTCTTTCTGGCGGAAGCGTTGGCCCACGCACTTTCGGGATTGCTGCCGGGACTCGACGGGCGCTTCAGCGCCGCCACGCCGGTGCTTGCAGCGATGGTCGCAATGATCTACCTGCTTTCGATCGCCATGCACTACGTCGTGATCGAAGCCCAAACATCGAGGCGGTCGGAGTTGCTGGCAAGAGAAGCCCAGTTGCGGGCACTCAAAGCACAGGTGAACCCGCACTTCCTCTTCAACAGCCTGAATTCCATCAGCGCTCTGACGGCGGCCGATGCTTCGCGGGCCCGTGAAATGTGCATCCAATTGGCGGATTTCCTGCGGACATCGCTCCGCCTTGGAGAGCGCGCATCGATTCCGTTCGGAGAGGAGATGGAGCTGACCCGGATGTATCTCGGCGTGGAGCAAGTGCGATTCGGGCAGCGGCTGCGCGTGTCGATCGACGTGGAGCCGGCTTGTAACGAATGCCAGGTGCCCGCGCTGGTCGTGCAGCCACTGGTCGAGAATGCAGTCAAACATGGGATCGCGCTTATCGATGAGGGCGGCGAAATTTTGATGCTGGGGAGACGAATGAAAGACGAGCTGCGATTCACGATTGAGAATCCTTACGATCCGCTGGCGCCCTCGAGCAGGAGCGGGATCGGTCTGGTCAACGTCAGGCAGCGGCTCGAGGCGAGATATGGGAGCGCGGCGCGCCTCGAAGTGGAAGCGAGTGAGGACGTTTATCGCGTAAGCGTTGCGATACCTATGAGGAATGCATGAAGGCAATAATCGTCGACGATGAAGAACTGGCGCGCCGCGTCCTGCGCGAGTATCTCGAACAGGAACCCGGCATTGACATCGTCGCGGAGTGCGCCAACGGCTTCGAGGCGGTGAAAACGATCGCGGAGCATGAGCCGGACGTTGTATTTCTCGACGTGCAAATGCCAAAGCTCGACGGCTTCGAAGTGCTCGAGCTGATCGAACGGCGAACGGCGGTTGTCTTCACGACCGCCTTCGATCAATATGCGATGCGGGCCTTCGACGCCGCCGCCGTCGATTACCTGCTGAAGCCGTTCGGACGCGATCGTCTCCGAGCGGCGCTGAAGAAGCTGGAGGGCCGCTCGCAGACCCCACTGGCGCCCGCCGAACTCCGGAACGCCGCGCGTCCAACGGGTGAGTACCTGGAGCGCATCGTGGTGCGGGACGGCGCGAAAGTGCACGTCATTCCCGCCGGCAAGCTGGATTATGCCGAGGCGCAGGATGACTATGTAGCCCTGCGCAGCGAAGGCCGCACATGGCTCAAGCAGCAGACGATTTCGAGCCTCGAAAGCGCGCTGCATCCCCGGCGCTTCGTCAGGATCCATCGTGGCTTTCTGGTGAATCTCGACAGAATCGCGCGCATTGAGCCGAACACGAAGGACACCTGGCTGGCCATCCTGACGGACGGCGCCAAAATTCCTGTGAGCCGCGCCGGATATACGCGCTTCAATTCGCTGATTGGGGGCTGATCGCGATTTCGCGCACACCTTCGGTGAGGTCACGAGCCTCGTCATCGCTCAGCTTCGCGCCGTTTTTCTGAACGTAGAAAACGTCGATCGCCTTTTTCGCTTCGGTGTCGACGAGAACGACTTCGATACTTCCGCCCCGTTTCGAGATCAAGGCGGAAATGTCGTAAAGCAAGCCCGGGCGATCCTGCGTCACAAGCTCGATCAGTGTGGCCGAGGGCGACGCCTCATTGTCGAAGCTTACGCGGGCCGCGGCCAGCGCCAGAGCGTCGGGCTTGACCCCTGGCCGCCGGGCCAGAAGCTGCTCGACGGTAACTTCGCCTTTGATCGCTCTCACTAAAGTGCGGCTTACATTGGCGGTCTCGCCCGGATTCAGTTCGAGAGTCTTCGATGGATCGGCAAAGGTAAATGTGTCGATGATCTTGCCCTGGGAATTCGAAAACGCTTCGGCCTTGAGGATATTGAATCCGAAGCTCGACAGTGTCGCGGCAATGGTCGCGAAGAGAAACGGACGATCGTCGGTAACCACTGTGAGGACCCATGCGGCGGCTTTCGTGAGCGAGACTGCGACGCCGCGATTTGCGGATTCCCGCGCCAGACGCAGGTGCTCGTCGATTTCGCGAGCATGGTGGGTCCGCAGATAGCGTGGCGGCAAGCCGGCAAGGAATTGCTTCAACTCCGGACTCGCGTTGATGTCCACGGGGGCGCTGCGCTCGGTCAACTCCCGGGTCAGCTCGCTGTACGTCAGTGTGAACAGGTTCCACAGCAATTGCCTGCGCCAGGGCGTCATCGCCGCGGGATTGACGGCGCTGATGTCGCCATACGTGAGTAGCGTCAGAAGTTTGAGCCGCTCGACGGTGCCGACTTTCCGGGCAACGTCCCGAATCGTCCCAGGGTCTGAGATGTCGCGTCCGTTCATGGTGGCGGAGAGCTCGAGGTGTCCCACGATCAGGAATTCCACCGTTTCCCATTCGTGTTCGCTCATGCCGGCCGGTCGCAGAGCCTGCCGGGCAAGCCTGCGCGACACGATGCAATGGTTCTCACCCGGCGTTGCCTTGCCCACGTCATGAAACAGGAGCGCCGTAATCATCAGCTCCTGCTCGTCGGTTTCCGATGCCAGATCGCCGAAGGTGTCGTCTTTCGTACCGCGCAGATCGAGCACCCCCTCGATGGCCACCAGGGTGTGCTCGTCAACCGTGTAGCGGTGATAAAAATCGCGTATCACTAGCGCTTCCATCTCGCGCAATTCCGGAAAAACGGCCTCGAGCGCATGCGTCTCGTGCATGGCCCGCAGAGCTTTTCCGACGTGGGGCAGACGCAAGATTTCACGGAACGGCGGCCAGATCGCCGGATGTGCCCGCGCCCACTTCTCGAAGGCAGGCATATGACGCTCGACGCGCTCTTCCGCATCGGGTGAGGGCGGCAGTCCGTGCCGCCCTACGAATTCGAACAGGCGCAGAAGAATGCCGGGGTCCGCTTCAATCCCCTGCGGCGACCGCAGGAATACGGACCCGTGCAGCACCGTGAATTCAGCATTCGAGAACTTCGCGGAGCGGTCGCGAAACTGGGAAAAGAGGGAGCTTCGCCTCGCTTCGAAGCGGTCGAGCCGGCGGTTGGCCAGCCGCGAGATCGGACGGACCGCCAGATAGAACTGCCGCATGAGTTCCTCAGGCGAGGAGACTTTGTGGAGCGCCGCGATTTCCTCCTGTCGCTCGAAACTGAGCTTATTGTCGTCGCGCCCACCGAGGTAATGCAGGAAACAGCGGATCTCGAACAGGACCGGCATACCCGAGGGGAGTTCCTGGTCCCCCGCCCCGAGCTTCGCGAGCCAGCGCAGCACCTGGAGATCGCGCAAACCGCCGGGCGAGTCCTTGACGTTGGGTTCGAGATGGTAAATCGTGCTGTGGAACTTCGCGTGACGCTCCTTGGTGAGCTGGACGATATTGCGCCCGAGTTCCGGGCGCGGATCGCGCACCTGGCGGAAGAGTTCCTCATTTCCGGCGAGCAGGCGGCGATCAAGCAGGCTGACGGCCAGTTCGGCATTGCCAGAATCGATCTGGTTGCAATCGGCGGGGGTGTGGACCGATTGGCTGATACGCAGGCCTTCATCCCAGAGATCGCGAAGGACGAGCGACAAAGGCTCTTTGATCGCGAGCTGCATTTTTTCATCCGGGGTCAGGATGAGAAGATCGATGTCCGAATACGGAAAGAGCTCTCTGCGGCCGTAGCCGCCGACGGCCACCAGTGCGACTTCGGGCGGAATCCGCTGCCACCGCTTCCGTACGATGTCGTCGACGCGCGCTGTGCGGCTCGCCAGAACCGCGGCCGCGTCGAGTGTCGCGAAGAAATGTTCGCGGATTTCCTGCTCGGTCACAGTATCCACTTTAGCTGGCGGATGTCAAAAGCCGTACGATACGACGGAACAGGCTACAGCCCTCTTGTCTTTAACTTTTTCCGTTTACGCGGGATCAAAACCCAGTCTGTTTTTCAAGTCAAAAGCGACAGGCTGAAGCCTGTCCCGCCATCCTTTGCACAAGCAGCTTCCGCAGGTTACCGAGAGTCTCAGAGGCATACGATGGTAGAACAGGCTTGAGCCTGTTGTCTTCGAATTGTTCCGTCTGCGCTACCCTACACCGCGGCTTCGCCGCGATCGCCGTTGCGGATGCGGATCGCCTCGGCAACATCGTAGACGAAGATTTTCCCGTCGCCAATCTTTCCGGAGCGCGCAGCGTTGGTGATGCAATCGGCCACCTCATCGAGCCGGGCATCCGGAATGACGAGCTCGAACTTGACCTTCGGAAGAAGGTCCACGTTGTACTCCTGGCCGCGATAGACCTCTTTATGGCCCTTCTGCCGCCCGTGGCCACGCACCTCGCTGATCGTCATCCCATCGATGCCGATATTCTTCAGAGCTTCCTTCACTTCTTCCATCTTGAACGGCTGGACGACTGCTTCGATCTTTTTCATAACTCTCTCTCAGGTCTCCGCTCTCTTACGCCTCGAGGTAATAGCCTTCTTCGCCGTGCTGCGTGACGTCCAGACCCTGCTCCTCATCGCTGTGATCCACACGCATGCCGATCAGGACGTCGCAAACCTTGAGGATAACGAAAGTCCCCACGGCAGCAAGGCCGATCGCGATCGCGACTCCGATTGCCTGGTTGAGAATCTGGCCAGGGTTGCCGTCGACGAGACCCAAGGGAATCACCTTGCCGTTAATCGGAGCATTGTTGATTGCATTCGTGGCGAAAACGCCTGTCAGCAACGCACCCAGCGTTCCGCCGGCGCCATGAACGCCGAAGGCGTCGAGCGTGTCGTCATACCCGAAGGCATGCTTGACCGCCGTCACCATGAGGTAGCAGAAAAGGCCCGCGAGGAGGCCGATCAACAGCGCCGGCATAGGCTTTACAAAGCCCGAGGCCGGCGTGATGGCGACGAGGCCGGCAACCGCTCCGGAGATCCCTCCCAACATGCTCGGCTTGCCGGTCTTCAGCCATTCGGCGGCCATCCATCCCAGTGCGGCCGACGCGGCGGCGAAGTGTGTGGCGACGAAAGCGCTCGACGCGAGACCGCTGGCCCCCACCGCGCTGCCGGCGTTGAAACCGAACCAGCCTACCCACAGCAGACAGGCGCCGATCACGCTCAGCACCATGCTGTGCGGCTTCATGGGCTCCTGCGGGTACCCGGCGCGCTTACCCAGATAGAGAGCACAAACCAGCGCCGATACGCCCGAGGTGATGTGCACAACCGTGCCGCCGGCGAAGTCGAAAGTGGGAACTTGTCCGCCCAGGTAGGCATTTAGGAAGCCGCCCTTTCCCCAAACCATATGCGCCATCGGGAAGTAAACAACGAACGCCCAGAGTGTGGTGAAGAGCGCCATCGCGCTGAATTTGATTCGCTCGGCATAAGCGCCCGAGATCAGAGCGGGCGTGATGATCGCGAACATGAGCTGGTAGACCATGTAGGTCAACTGCGGGATCGTGCCAGCGTAATCTGCATTCGGGTCCGCGCCGACGCCATTCATGAACAGATACTTGAATCCGCCAATGAAGGCATTACCCTCGCTGAAGACCAGACTGTAGCCGGCCAAAGCCCAAATCACGGTAATCAGCCCCATCATGATGAAGCTGTGCATCATCGTGGAGAGCACGTTTTTGCGGCGCACAAGGCCGCCGTAGAACAGGGCCAGTCCGGGGCCCGTCATCATCAGCACCAGTGCGGCGCTGGTGAGCATCCATGCGTTGTCCCCCGCGGATTGCGCGCTTTTCGTGGCGTTTTCGAGCGCAGTTAGGCGCGTAGTGAGATCGGGCGCTGCCTGAAGCAACGCGAACGGTATCGTCATCGAATCCTCTCGAACCTGGAAGAATGTAGCTAAAACCCGCGGACGGGGCGGTTTAGCTTTAATCCGCGGACAGGGCGGTCTTAGATAATATCAGCGATTAACGCGTTTGTCGAAATCCGGCAGGTCCCCAGTCGTTCAGGGTGGAAGTCCTGCTCTGTCCGTAGGGCGCGCCCAGCTCATGAATGTCGAAGCTGGTGTCGTTGGCGCTGACGTCAACTGCCGCGTAGCCGAAGAACCAGCCGTCGGTGTATTTACCGGATGCGCGCAAATGTCCGCCGGAGCTCGCCATCGAAATGTAGTCGAGGCCTTCGAGTTCCGCATGCAGCATTTCGTGGATGTGGCCCGCGATCACGTACCGCGCGCCATACTTCTTCGCGATCCGATGCAGGGGGAAGGCGCCATCGCCGACAATCGCTCTCACAATCCACGAAGGCCGGTGGGAAACGATGAATTTGGGAGAGCTCGACTGGTGCTGCTCGAGGTCCTGTTCGAGAAAGGTCAGCTCCGCGGGTGAAAACTCATCGGAGCGGCTGTTGTCCAGAATCGTAAAGTGTGCGTTGCGGTAATCGAAGCTGTAGTGGGGCGGGTGCCCGGAGTGTTGGCGGAACAGCTGCTCGGAACGCTGCGACCAGATGTCGTGGTTGCCGGCGGCGAGGTAAAGGGGAAACTTCTTCCATGCCCCGAGCATTCCCTCCAGGTCGCTCCACTGAGCTTCGGCCGTGGCGTCGTTCAGACCCTGGATGGAATCGCCAACGGAAAGGACAAAGGCCGGATTTTCCGCCGCTACCTCTTTCCACACGCGCTCGTAAACTCCGGGCACGGTCTCGCCGGTGCGATCCCCCAGCAGGACGAAACGGAAGGAATCCGATTCCGGCGCCGCCGCAAGGATCCACAATGCGGCAAGAAACGCCGCGGTCGGGGCGATAAAGCGGTGCGACCACATACAAGCCCGGAAGTTTCTCTAGCCGGCGTTTTCCCGAACCTTTTCGGCAAAGCGCGCAACCCGAATGACGGCGCGCTGGTGCGTCCCTTCCCCCACAATACGCTCCCCGACGCGCGCGCTGACGCGAAACTCGGCGCGGCGATCGTTCACACTCATCAACTCGGAAGAAAAAATGACCGGCGACCCCAGCGCGGCCGCCGATCTATGCCAGACATTCACGTGAGTTCCGACGGTATCTTCACCATCCTGCAGCATCGGAAGGATCAGGTTCCGGCTGCAACGCTCCATCAGGAGGATCATCTGCGGTGTCGAGAGAACCCGCGATTCCGGACCCAGAAAATGGATGGCCTGATCGCCGCCGACTTCAACCACATCCTCGCGCCGGGCGCCTATCTGATAGTCGGACATATCGATTAACTGCAAACGATTCTCGCACGTGCACACTTTGGCCCTGTTGTTGCTTATATCGAGTTGGACTTTGAGCCAGGGAGAGAAAAAATGGCAGGTAAAAACACCGCTGTATTCGGCATCTATCCGACACGAGAGGCCGCGGAGGAAGCTGTAGATGCTCTTCGACGCGCTCACTTTCGCAACACCGATATTTCCGCGCTATTTCCAGACAACGCAGGCACCAAGGATTTCGCGCACGAGAAGAACACCAAGGCGCCAGAAGGCGTGACAACCGGCGCGACGACCGGCGCGGTAGCGGGCGGCGTGCTCGGCTGGCTGGCCGGCATCGGAGTGCTGGCAATACCCGGGATTGGTCCATTGATCGCTGCGGGCCCGATTGTGGCTGCGTTGGCAGGGGCGGGGGCGCTCGGGGCTTTCGGCGGCATTGTCGGCGCGCTGGTCGGGATGGGCATCCCGGAGTACGAAGCGAAGCGTTATGAAGGGCGCGTCAAGCATGGCGGTATTCTGCTCTCGGTGCATTGCGACGATCACTCCTGGGTCAAGCGGGCTGAGGAGATCTTGCGAACCACGGGCGCGGAAGACATCGCATCCAGCGGCGAGGCCGCAGCCGACTTTGCCAAATCCGACAAACCCATGCCGCGCACAAGGGGATCGATCGTCGAAGAGCCGATCGTGGTCGAACACGCCAGCGAAGTTCACGCTGACAGGGATCTGGCGGCAATCGATGCGGAAGAACGGCGCATACGAACCGAGCAAGAGCGGCCGCACGTCTGACAGCCGAACGTAAAATAGCTTCGATGGATATCGGCAAGCTGCGTGCCGTGCCGGGCGCGAAATTTCGGTTGCGAAAGTTCAACGCCGCCGGCACGGACAGGATCTCGAAAGAGCAGGCTGCCGCGTCACACAAAAAGCATGTGGAGAATCTCGCGGCGCTCCACGATCTTCTCTACGCCGAGCACAAGCGCTCTTTACTGATCGTCCTGCAGGGCATGGATGCTGCCGGCAAAGACGGCGCGATCAAGCACGTCATGTCCGGCGTCAATCCACAGGGCTGCACCGTAACGTCGTTCAAACAGCCGAGCACGGCGGAACTCGACCACGACTTCCTGTGGCGCGTGCATGCCGCGGTGCCCGCGAAGGGAACCATCGGGATTTTCAACCGGTCGCACTATGAAGATGTGCTCATTGCGCGCGTGCACAAGCTGGTCACGCCCGCTGTTTGGAAGCAGCGCTACGGGCAAATCAATGACTTCGAACGCATGCTCACGGAAAACAATGTTCACATTCTGAAGTTTTTCCTCCACATCAGCAAGGGCGAGCAAGGCGAGCGCTTTGACCGGAGGCTGCACGATCCCAGGAAGAACTGGAAGGCATCCGCGGCCGATTTTGCGGAGCGCGAACTCTGGGATGACTATCAGGCGGCATACGAAGACGCCATTGAAAAATGTAGTACGAAAGAAGCGCCTTGGTATGTGATTCCGTCCGATCACAAATGGTTCCGGAACCATGCGATTGCGGAGATCGTGGTTCACGCTCTTGAATCCTTCAAAATGCGTTACCCGCGCCGGACACCGAACCTGACAGCAGAAGCAAAAGCGGCGATAATAAGCCGATGAGTCTTGAAGTCGCCCGGCGCGAGCGCGAAGGCATCGCCTTGCTGGACCTCAAAGGCCGGATCACCATGGGGGAAGAAGTCGCGATCTTCCGCGAAGCCGTCGACAGGATCGCTCTTCCCGGGACGCGCCTCATCCTGAATATGCAGCAGGTGGATTACGTCGACAGTACAGGGCTCGGAGCCATGGTGATGTGCTCGACGAAATTGAAAAATGCGAGCGGAATCGCCAAGCTGGTGAACGTCAACCGCCGCAATATCGAGCTCATCGTGATGACCAAAATCGATACGATTTTCGAAGTGTTCGAGGACGAGACGGATGCCGTAAACAGTTTCTTTCCGGGGCGCGAGATCAAACGCTTCGATATCCTCGCTTTTGTTCAGAAAATGCGGGATGAGTAGCTGCTCCGTGAAGCGGTCCATCGTCATTCGCGGCCTGCCGTGGCGGTAATAGCACGCACAGTAATATAGGACCAGATGGCAAACATCATCGGTGAAGTGATCGGCGCGGCGGCCGCTGTAGCCAAAGGGATGGGCGTCACGATGAAGGAGATGATGTCTCCGACCGTGACGGAAAATTATCCCGACGAGCCCCCGAAGCTGCAGGAGCGCTATCGCGGCGTGCACGTCCTGCAGCGCGACGAGAATGGACTCGAAAAGTGCGTCGCGTGTTTCCTGTGCGCTGCCGCATGCCCGTCCAACTGTATATACATCGAAGCGGCCGAGAACACCGAGCAGACCCGTATCAGCGGTGGTGAGCGCTATGCGAAGGTTTACAACATCGACTACAACCGCTGTATTTTCTGTGGTTATTGCGTGGAAGCATGCCCCACCGACGCCATCACGCACGGCCATGGTTTCGAGGTTGCCAGCTACAACACCTCGACCCTGGTCTACACCAAGGACGACATGCTCGCTCCGATCCCGCCCGGCGCGCACCCGCCCGTCATTCGCGAAACAGCTGAAGCCTCCGGACACTAGCCGGCATCTCACCCATGTGATCGCGCGCAAAGGGCACCGCCACGTGCGGCGCTTGTGGATGTGCGCGTAAGATCAATAGTGGCTGGTTTCGTTCGCCGGCCCTCAGGGATGTTATGTTTGCCGCTATCCGGGAACAATTCGAAACGATCTTTCGCGAGGACCCCGCGGCAAAAAGCCGTCTCGAAATCGTCCTTTGCTATCCCGGCTTTCACGCCATCCTGTTGCACCGCGTCGCGCATCGTTTCTATCGAGCGAATATACCGATCCTGCCCCGTTTCGTTTCGCAGATTTCGCGCTTCCTGACCGGCATCGAGATCCACCCCGGTGCAAGGATCGGCCGCCGCTTCTTCATCGATCACGGAATGGGCGTCGTCATCGGGGAGACCACCGAAATCGGCGACGACGTTCTGGTCTACCAGGGCGTAACTCTCGGCGGCACGGGCAACGAACAAGGGAAACGCCATCCAACGCTCGGAAACAACGTCGTAGTTGGAACCGGCGCCAAGGTGCTGGGCAGTATCACGATCGGGAGCCACGTAAAAATAGGCGCCGGTTCCGTCGTGGTTCGACCGGTACCGGATTACTCCACCGTCGTGGGCATTCCCGGAAGAGTCGTCAGGATGCGGTCGATTCCGGCGGGCATGCTGGATCACGGATCGCTGCCCGATCCGGAAGGTCAGGAAATCAATGACCTCAAGGAGCGCGTTGCCGAACTCGAAGAAACGGTGAAGGCGCTAATGGCGGGGGTCATGGCGAATCCAGCGCACCGGCCTTAGTCTGCCCAGGCGTTGCGCTCCCTGCCCCGGCCAGTATAGGCTGGTCAGGGCGGCGTCGAATGCCGGCGTGAGTTTCAGCCCGATTCATCTCATCGTCACAGTGATGCTGGTTTTCCGCTGCAATTCGACGCTCGTCCTGCGCCTGTGCGCTCTTTGCGCATTCGCGCTCGCCGGCGCACGAGCCGAGGACGGAAATCCCGCCGATCCGGAGCGCTGGAATCTCAACTTTCAGGCCACTTCCATCGGCCAGTATCACGGGAGATTCCCCGCGCTTTACGCCGGCCCAAACAGCCTCGCCGATTATCCGGAACGCGACGTGTCGTTGACCGCCACGATGTACCTCGGGCTGCGAATCCGGGAGAACACCCAAATCTATTTCGATCCCGAGATTGCCGGCGGCCGCGGCTTCAGCGCCGTAACCGGTATTGCGAATGCTCCAAACGGTGAGCTTCCGCGAGTGGCCAGCGCGGCCCCGAAGCCATATCTGGCACGTCTCTACGTCACGCATGATTTCGGCTTTGGCAACGCAAAAGAAAACGCCGAAAGCGACGAGAATCAGCTTGCCGGACAGCGGCCGATGACCCGATACACGGTTGTCGCGGGCCGCTTTACGCTAACCGACTTTTTCGACAACAACAAATACACGCACGATCCGCGCACGCAGTTCCTTGGCTGGGGGGTGATGTATAACGGCGCATGGGATTATCCCGCGGATACCCGCGGCTACACCTGGGGATGGATGCACGAGTTCCATACCAGGCGCTGGGCAGTACGCTACGCAAGCGCTGCAGAGCCGAAGGTTGCCAACGGGCTGCGCTTCGACCGCCGGCTGCTGAAAAATCGCGGGGATGTGTTCGAGGGCGAGATCCACTTCGCGCCGCACTCGCATGAAGGCGCGCTGCGGCTGCTGGGCTACGAAAACCATGCCGCCGCCGGCAATTACCGCAAAGCCCTGCAACTCGCCGCCGCCACCAACACGGTTCCGGACATCAACAAGACGCTGCAGTCGGGAACTCTCAAATACGGGTTCGGCATTAACATCGAGCAGGAGTTCCGGAAAAATGTCGGGTTCTTCGCACGGCTTGGCTGGAACGATGGCGAGACGCAGGACTTCGCGTTCACCGCGATCGACCGCCTTGCCACCGGCGGGGTTTCCGTTTCCGGCGCACTCTGGAAGCGCCCGGAGGATACTACAGCGACGGAGTTCACCGCCAGCGGACTCTCCGCGGTACACGCACTCTACTTGAGCCGCGGGGGACTCGATTTCATCATCGGCGACGGGCGTCTGAACTACGCCCCCGAATACATCTGGGAGAGCTATTACAGCGCCCGCCTCGTGAACGGTTTTTTCGTGACCCTCGACGCCCAACACATCGCCAATCCGGCCTATAATCACGACCGCGGACCGCTCTGGGCTTGCTCGCTGCGTCTCCACATGGAGTATGGGAAAAAGTGAGGAAAGCGGAAGTCACACGGCGTCCGCTGGTGCAGCTACCGCGGCGGCCTTTTTCATCGTGGAAGGTGCTGCGGTACCGCATGCTCGCGCTGTTCGCGATCATCGGCCCCGGCTTCATTACGGCCAACGTCGATAACGACCCCGGCGGCATCCTCACCTACTCGCAGGCGGGCGCGAAATACGGTTATACCCTGCTCTGGACACTCGTTCCCACCACCATAGCGCTGATCGTCGTGCAGGAAATGGCGGCGCGCATGGGCGCGATCACCGGTAAGGGGTTGTCCGATCTGATCCGCGAAGAATTCGGCCTGCGCATGACCTTCTTCACGATGGTTGTCCTCGGTCTCGCCGACTTCGGCAACATTGCTTCGGAGTTTGCCGGAATAGCCTCCGGCATGGGGATCTTCGGCATCAGCAAATACATCGCGGTCCCGATCGGCGCTGCGCTGGTGTGGAGCGTGATCGTGATGGGCTCTTACAAGCCCGTCGAACGCGTGCTGCTGATCCTGTCGATGATCTACTTCGCCTACCCGTTCTCGGCGTTTCTGGCGCGGCCCAATTGGGGTGAGGCGCTCCGCAACACGGTTATCCCGCAATTCAACTCCGATCCCGGGTATCTCGTGATGATCGTCGGCCTCATCGGGACCACGATCACACCATGGATGCAGTTTTACCTGCAGGCTTCGATCGTGGAGAAGGGCATCTCGAAGCGGAACTACGGGTTGAGCCGTCTCGACGTGATCTTCGGATGCATTGTCACGGACGTCATCGCATTCTTCATCGTCGTGGCGTGCGCAGCCACGATCTATCATTCGCAGCATCGCGAGATTGGTGATGTCGCGGATGCGGCCCGCGCGCTCGCGCCGTTCGCAGGAAAATTCGCGGCGGTCCTTTTCGCAGTCGGGCTCGTGAATGCGTCGCTGATGTCGGCAGCGATTCTGCCGCTCGCAACGGCTTACAACATTTGCGAAGGGCTGGGTTTCGAATCCGGAATCGATCGGCGGTTCCGGCAGGCAAAGGTCTTCTACGGGCTTTATACGGGCCTGATCATATGCGGGGCCGGATTCGTCCTGACGCCGCGGCTTCCGCTCCTCAAAGTAATTCTGATTTCGCAGGTGGCGAACGGGATTCTCTTACCCTTCGTGCTGGCATTTATGCTGATTCTGATCAACCGGGAGAGGTTGATGGGAGAATACCGGAACGGTCCGTGGGGTAACTTCATCGCGGGCGCTACGAGCGTAATTATGGTCGCGTTGACCGCAGCCCTGATTTACAACAGCGTGCGGGGCTGAGCCTGTGGGGTAGCCATATCCTCCGCGCCACAAGTGCGCACCGCCGCTACTTCGCTTCACACTCCGACGGGCTGAACTTGCTGCCGTTCGGCTCCAGCTTGAAATGCGTGCTCGTAATGAAGGGCTGCTGCAGGTACATCGGGTCGTCCACGATGGTCGTAACGATCAGGTAGGAATCGCCGTTGTCCTCTTTGGTGCGCGTGTAGTATTCCGTCAGGACAGTGTTCGCGCTGTACGGCACCCCGTTCTTTCGCAGATACCCCGGACTCAAGTGCGTCGTCACAACCTTGAGTGAGCCTGCCCGCAGCGGTCCGCGCGCGCCGCGCCCAGGCGCGGGACCATCCCAGGAAGCCACCGAATATCCTTGCAGCGACGGTTTCTCATCCGCCGGCGCCTTCCCGTTGAAATGGAAGATGCGAGTCTGCTTGCCCGCGTCAAAATCCAGCTTGAGCGTGTCTTCGTCCTGCCAGGTGATATGCGCGCGGCCGGGCACGCGCATCAATCCCGCCGCCCCGTAAGACTTGCACTGCAGTCCCGCCGCGATGTCTTTATCCGGATCCCACTTCATGGCTTCGGCGCGGCCTGCCGGATTGATCGGCACGCTCGCATAGTCGCCCTTGGCCGGCGTCACCATGCGGAAACGCCAGTCCTCTGTTACCAGCGCCACCCAATAGCCGGTAATGTCCTCGGGGGCCATGCCCTTCGGGGTCAAAGGAGCCGGCGGAGGCCCGCCGCGTCCGCCCTGCTGAGCAACCGCCACACCGGCCAGCGCGAGACAGAACAGCGTACCGAACAGCGCCAGACGCCTTGTCGGGATTCTGAAATACATCTTCGATTTACTCCGGAAATGCGCGCGGGGCAGACCACCCGGTCTGCCCCTGCACGACAAACAATTTGAGGATGATACCCTTACTCAGCTACTTACTGTTACGCACGACTCTACTGCACTGTTCCCGCCCAGCCAAACCCATCGGAAGGCCGTTTGATGCTGCGCATCCGGATGCGGTGATCCTCAGGGTTCCGGCCCGGGTTGCCCGTGATAATGACATGGTCGCCGGGCTTGAGGGTGTCGCGCGAGACACCTTCACGGCTCAACTGACCGCCGCCGCCCCACTCCACTGCCCATGTTTCCATCTGGCCTTTGTCATCCGGCGCCTCAATGTGGACGAACGAGTGCGGGTTGCGGAACATGAACTGGACCAGTTTGCCCTCAACCGTGATGTTCTTGTCCTCGAAATAGGTCGCGGCAAACGAGTGGTGGGCAAAGGCCGGCGCCGATGCCAGGAACGCGCCCGCAACAAGTAGCACAAACGCTGTAAGCTTCATTCGATTCTCCTGAAAGATCCTCGTGAATCTCCAATTTGGAAGATGGCCGGAATCCTTATGTAGCCGTCACACGTTATCACGCGCCTGCAATTCATGTCAAGCCGTTGGCAGCACATGGTTTGCACTTCCGCCGGTGCTTCGCCAAAGGGCTCCCCCGGCCACTGTGTTACGATCAAACCGGAAACCCCGACAAACATGGCAGTCACCATTGAGGCAGCGTCCACAACCGACGCGCGCGCCCAGGTAGAACGTATCCTGCAAAGCCGGGTTTTTCGGTCTTCCGAGGTTCTGCGCCATTTATTCGGGTATCTCGCCGAAAAATCCCTCGACGGCGCCGCCGACAGCCTGAAGGAGTACACGATCGGGCTGGACGCACTGGGCAAGCCCGCGTCGTTTGACCCGCGGCAGGAATCGGTTGTCCGCATGCACACGGCTCGTCTTCGCCAAAAGCTCGCCGAATATTACCGGACCGACGGCGCGCAAGATCCCATCATCGTGGACATGCCGAAAGGCGGCTTTCGGGTCACTTTTGAGCCGAGGCCCGTAGTGGTCCCCCCGGTCGTCGCGCCGCCGCCACCCGTAGTCATACCCGATTCCGGGCGTGCGTGGCGCACGCGGGAGATCGTGCTCGTGGCCGCACTCGGGGTTGCCGTGGTATCGGCGTTGTTCTTCATGGCGCGGCTGTGGACCGTGCAAAAGACCGAGGCATCATCGCCTGCAGTTGTCGAAAGCACGTGGACTCCGGCGCTCAAGGAACTCTGGGAGCCACTCTTGTCTTCGAGCCGGAGACTGGTCGTCTGTGTATCCACTCCGCTTTTCGTGAAACTGCCTGGCTTCGGGGTGGTGCGCGAGCCCTCGATCAATGACTGGGACGATGCCCCCGCGTCGAAAAAGCTGTCGTCTGTCGAGGAAGCGCTGCGCGCCGGGATTTCCGAGCCCTCCTATAGCTACACGGAAGCCGGGACCGCGACCGGCGCGTTCCTGCTCGGCCAGTTCCTTGCGCCGCGCAAACAAGGTGTGCTGATTACGCGAGCCAATGTTATGTCATGGCCGGAGATCGCCGAGGACAACGTGATTTTCCTCGGACCCGCCACCGGTGTCCATCAGACTGAAGATCTTCCCACCAACGCCCAGCTCGTACTGGAGGAAAAAGGAGTTCGCAACCTGAGCCCGCGTCTCGGGGAAGCTTCCTTCATGGAAGATCATCCCGCGCCCAGCGGCGCCGAAAGCGGCGAGAGCTATGCGTTGATCAGCCGTGTGCCGGCGATGAATGGACCCGGCGCCATCCTGATGCTGTCGGGAAACCAGACCTCGAGCGTGATGGGCGGCGTACAGGCCTTCACGAACCCCGTGTTGGCGCAGATGCTCGTAGCCCGGCTCAAGACGTCATCGGGCAGCATCCCGAAGTATTTCCAGGTCGTCCTCGGCGTGAAAGCGATGGATGACGTCCCCGTGAAGATTGACTACATGTTCCACCGGGAACTGGTCGATCATAATCATGCTGGCACGAAGTAAGTGAACCCCTGAAAGCCGGTTTTGCTCGGCGATTTCAGCGTCCCGAATGCGCGTGATACCGTCGCGGCTGGCGCTCGCCCCCGGCGCCCTCCCCTACTTCAATTCCGCGGCCTTCGTGATCACTTCGGCGTTGAGGTAAGAACGTAACGCCGCCGGCACCACCACGCTGCCGTCGCGCTGCTGGTAATTTTCGACAATCGCCACCCAAGTTCGGCCGACGGCCAGACCACTTCCGTTCAAAGTGTGCGCGAACTCGGATTTCTTTCCGCTCTTCATCCGGATGTTCGCGCGGCGCGCCTGAAACGCCTCATAGTTCGAGCAGGACGAAATTTCCTTGTACGCGTTTTGCCCCGGCAGCCACACCTCGATGTCGTAAGTCTTCGCCGAGCCGAAACCCATGTCGCCCGTACACAAGACCACGGTGCGGTATGGCAGTTCGAGACGCCGCAGGATATCCTCCGCATCAGCCGTCAACCGCTCGAGCTGATCGTAACTGTTCTCCGGCGCGGCGAACTTCACCAATTCGACCTTCTGGAACTGGTGCTGCCGAATGATGCCGCGCACATCGCGCCCATACGAACCCGCTTCGCTGCGGAAGCACGGTGTGTAAGCACAGAAGCTGATCGGCAGCTTGTCCGCGTCGATCGTCTCCCCGCCAAACAAGTTCGTCACAGGAACTTCGGCGGTCGGGACCAGCCAGTAATCCGTGTTCTCCAGCTTGAAGAGATCTTCCCCGAACTTCGGCAACTGGCCCGTACCGTACATGCTCGCCGAATTCACCATAAACGGCGGCAGCACTTCGGTGTATCCGTGCTCGCGCGTGTGTGTGTCGAGCATGAAGTTGATCAGCGCGCGCTCGAGCTTCGCGCCCAGCCCGAAATAGACCGCGAACCGCGCCCCGGTAATTTTCGTTGCCCGCTCGAAGTCGAGAATGCCGAGATCGGGACCGATATCCCAGTGCGCCTTCGGGTCGAAGTCGAGGCTCCGCGGCTCACCGACTTTACGGATGACGGGGTTATCCTCCGCCGATTTCCCTACCGGCACCGATGCATCGGGTATGTTCGGAACGCCCGCCAGCAGCTCGCGGTATTGCGCGTCAAGATCTTCTGCCGTCTTCGTCAACGCCGTGATCTTGTCGCCCAGAATGCGCGACCTTTCCTGCAGCGCCGTCGCGTCACCGCCTTCTTTGCGGATCTTCCCCACTTCACGCGAGACCTGATTCCGCTCGGCGAGCATCTGCTCGGATTCCGTGATCGCCGCCCTCCGGCGCGTATCCAGATCGCGAAATTGTTCCACCGCCAACGCAAATCCGCGTGTGGCCAGACGTTCGGCCATCGCGTTCAGATTGGCGCGAAAAGCCCCCATGTCGTGCATAGACGCTATGCTAGCAGGCACTTCCCGCGGCGCTTGCGGGTGGTCGAAATTGGCAAGGATCGTTGCTGGACAGTTGCGGCGGGCGCTTCGGACGTGCTCCTCGGGCTATTCCTCTTCAGGTTCGGCGCTTACGGGTTCCAGATCTTCGGCTTCGAAGATCTGGCGGCAGTCGACGCACTCGACGTACTCGACGCCATCCCGGCGGGCCAGGACGATAGTCTTCTTATGCTCACAGGCGGGTTGCATAATCAAACGCTTGAGATACGAATTATTGTAATGTTTCGAATGGCGGTGTCAAGGCCAATGAGGGACGGAACCGGCTTCGGTCGAAAGCGTACCCTGGCAGCCCTTGCGCAGATTATAAACCGTCCGTCCTGGGACGGTAGAATCCGTTTAGATGCCCTTCCCCTTACACAGGCCACGCCGGCTTCGCTCCAGCGAGTCCATCCGGCGCCTGGTCCGTGAGACCCAAATGGAACCGGCGGACTTCATCCTGCCCCTCTTCATCGTTCCCGGTGAGGGAATTCGGAAGCCAATCAGCTCAATGCCGCCGCAATGCCAGCTCTCCGTGGACGCGGCCGTCGAGGAGTGCCGCGAAATCAAGGACCTCGGAATCGGCGGGGTCATCCTCTTCGGACTTCCCGAGTCCAAGGACGACGAAGCCTCCGGCGCCTATGCTGACGATGGGATCGTGCCGCGTGCCATCCGCGCCATTAAACGTGAGATTCCGGACCTTCTGATCATCACCGATGTCTGCAACTGCGAATACACCAGCCACGGCCACTGCGGCAAGATCGTTAACGGCGACGTGGATAACGACGCGACGCTCGAATGGCTCGCGGCGGGCGCCCTCTCGCATGTGAAGGCCGGAGCCGACATCGTCGCACCCTCCGACATGATGGACGGGCGCGTCGGCGCAATCCGCAAGCGGCTCGATGAGAACGGCTACACCAACACACCGATCCTCGCCTACTCCGCCAAGTTCGCCTCGGTGTTCTACGGACCCTTCCGGGAAGCCGCGGATTCCGCGCCCCAGTTCGGCGACCGCCGCAGCTATCAAATGGACCCCGCCAATGGCCGCGAGGCCATGAAGGAAATCGAGCTCGACCTCGAAGAAGGCGCGGATATGATCATGGTCAAGCCGGCCCTTCCCTATCTTGATCTCATCCGCCAGGCTCGCGACCGCTTTGACGTGCCCATTTCGGCCTACCAGGTCAGTGGCGAGTACTCAATGATTATGGCCGCCGCTCAGAACGGCTGGATCGACGAGGAGCGCGCCATGATCGAAAGCCTGACGTCAATTCGCAGGGCCGGCGCGGATTTTATCCTGACTTACTTCGCGAAACCGATGGCGCGGCTGCTGGGTTAGGGCTTTCCGACGAGATCGGATACGTCGACCCGCCAGCCTGGCACAAAGTCGGATGTCAATGTTGCGCCTTCGCTGAGCCTTTGCGGGCCAACCAGAGTGTGCACGAACAGAGTGCGGATTTCCGGTTCAATCAGCCAGACTTCCTGCACGCCCCACTTCAGACAGGCCTCGACTTCGCGATTTATTGTGGTCGCGGTTTCGGACGGCGAAATAATTTCAATCGCAATGTCTGGCGTCTGGACAACCGGAACGCGCTCTTCATCTGCCTCTGCCCACGTTTCCGACGAAAAGAACGCGAGGTCCGGGCGCAAACGCGAATCGGCGCGCACCGCCAGATCTGTTTCAGGTAACACAACACCGAGCCCGCGGGCCCCGGCGAAACCGTCGAGGAGCCGAATAAGGCGCGCCAGGATTCAGTTGTGTTTCGGTGTTGCGCTCGGCACTTCGATAAGCTCTCCGTCCAGCAGTTCCCAGTTACGCCCTTCCTCTTCGGGAAGCGCATCGAACTGCTCGGCGGTCATCGTTTCTTTAACGCGCACAACGGCCTCCCGCCTGTGCGCTCATTTGCTTACCGCGCACAATGGCCTTGGCTTGTGCGTTCGCGCAGACTGCCATGCCTCAATCCTACCGCTACAATAGTCCTTTCTCATGCAATTTCCCGCCATGCAATTTTTGGAAAACAGTCTTCTCGAGCTGATCACCCAAACGTCGACCAACCTCCCCCCGGACGTCCGCGCCGCCATGGCCGCCACCGGGCTCGCCGAAAAGCCTGACACCCAGGCTTCCCAGGCACTGAACATCATCTTTTCCAACATCGACATGGCCGCCGACGATTCCGGCGCCATCTGCCAGGACACCGGCATGCCGACGTTCTTCGTCCACACGCCGGTCGGCGTCAACCAGCTCGCGATCAAAAAGGCCATCCGCGCGGCCGTTGCGGAAGCGACGAAACGCGGCAAGCTGCGCCCCAATTCCGTCGACTCGCTCACCGGCAAAAACAGCGGCGACAATCTCGGATCCGGCACCCCTGTCATCCACTTCGAGCAGTGGGAGCACGTTGAAATTGAGGTCAAGCTCATCCTCAAAGGCGGCGGCTGCGAAAACAAAAATATCCAGTATTCCCTGCCCGCGACTCTCGATCGCCTCGGACGCGCTGACCGCACCCTCGAAGGGGTGCGTAAGTGCCTCCTCCACGCGGTCTGGCAAGCACAGGGACAAGGCTGCGCGCCCGGCGCCATAGGCGTATGCATCGGAAGTGACCGCGCCCATGGCTACGATGTCGCCAAGGAACAGCTCTTCCGCACACTCGACGACGTGAACCCGGTTCCCGAACTCGCCGAACTCGAATCCCGCGTCATGAAAGAAGCCAACGAGCTCGGGGTCGGCGCCATGGGCTTCGGCGGGCGCATCTCCCTCATCGGATGCAAGATTGCTGCCGCCAACCGCCTGCCCGCAAGTTTCTTCGTCTCGGTCGCGTATAACTGCTGGGCCTTCCGCCGCCTCGGCGTGCGTCTCGACGCCTCCACAGGGGCCATCACGCAGTGGCTGTATCGCGACCCATCGCGTACGGTCGACCACATGACGAAGAGTGAAGGATTCCCGCTGACTGGCCGCGAGGTCGTCCTCAGCGCTCCACTCACCGAAGAGAAGGTGCGGTTCCTGAAGGTCGGCGACGTCGTCCTCGTTAGCGGCGAGCTCTATACCGGGCGCGACGCGGTCCATGCGTATCTGATGAAGAACCCGCCACCCGTCGACCTGAATGGCGCGGTGCTTTACCACTGCGGCCCTGTGATGCTCAAGGATGGAGACAAGTGGACCGTCAAAGCGGCCGGTCCCACGACCAGCATCCGCGAAGAACCCTATCAGGCGGACGTGATCAAGCGGTACGGCGTGCGCGCCGTGATCGGTAAAGGTGGCATGGGCGCGAAAACATCGGCCGCTCTCAAGGAATTCGGAGGCGTGTACCTCAACGCGATTGGTGGCGCTGCCCAATACTACGCGCGGACAGTCGAAGAAGTGATCGACGTGAACCTGCTCGACTTCGGCGTGCCTGAGGCCATGTGGCATTTGCGTGTCGATCACTTCCCGGCCATCGTTACGATGGATGCGCACGGCAACAGCTTGCACGCGGAGGTCGAAAAAGCGACCGCGGAGAAGCTCGAACAGCTTCAGCCGGCCTGATATACTGGCGTTACCTTCTGCTGTAAGCCTCTCGAAATGGCCAGATAGCTCAGCTGGTAGAGCGCAGCCCTGAAAAGGCTGGCGTCGGCGGTTCGATTCCGTCTCTGGCCACCATACAACTTATAAGTCGTCTCGACGGAATTTGTCTCCCAAAACAGGCGTGGCGCAGTTTGGCTCCGGAAGGCTGGGCACCTCACTGAAGCAGCCTCGCTTTCCTGGTTCACACCCGAATCGAAGATTCGATCGTTCGAATAGTGACAGTAACTTTGCGCAATAAGGCGACGATCTGACCTTGTAGGTTGGACACAGGGCACTACAAACGCGCCGAAAAAGACGCTCCAGAATTGGAGTCATTGGGCTCCGCGTTGCAGCGCAACAGTCCAGCGATGGCAGCGGCGATCTGGAAAGGCCAACTCAGCTTCGGCCTGGTAAACATTCCCGTGCGACTGTACCGAACCGCCAGAAAAGAATGTGTTCCACTGCACTATGTCAGCAAAATGCCTCAGGGTGACGCCGGCGACCCCGAATCACCGGCGAACGATGAAATTGAATGGATCGAGCCCCGAGGTTCGCAATGGGGTTGTCCCCCAGGCTGAGACAAACAGTTAAGACACTGTTGACCGTTCGCTGTAAATTTATTGTGCCCGATCCCGGAACGGAGTTAGGATGGGCGTGCCGGTGAAGCGGAGGCGGGCTCT
>Ga0134125_10000159_pt1 | contig 97766 bp, 86 predicted proteins | sample KB31751_FD_96464 | JGI IMG/M metagenome (GOLD analysis project Ga0134125, IMG submission 96464) | Terrestrial soil microbial communities with excess Nitrogen fertilizer from Kellogg Biological Station, Michigan, USA - KB3-175-1 | ecosystem: Environmental > Terrestrial > Soil > Unclassified ... | reverse complement strand
TGGTTCACGGGCTGAGGGCATGAGGGCCTTGGCTGCTGCTATGCAAGCTGGTCTTAAGGTCGCAGAATTGAGGCGCGTCTGGCCTGTTCTAGACGATGAACCAACAGGTCCGTGGTGGGAACTGACGTTCATTCCCACCCCGGAGTGACCTACTTTACTGACCCCGACGATCAAGGTCAGCGCAATGCTTGCACAGGGGCAAACCGCCAGTCCCTGCCTTGCGGTAATAGGTTTCAATATTGTTGCCTTCCGTGCATTTTGTGTTGTCATGGTGCACGGTTTCGCCGATGCGAATTGAGTACCACGGTGAGACTTTTGGCATATACGGCCCCTCCTTGGGGCCACTAGTAACTTGAGTTAAAATGGCGGAGGCGATAGGATTCCAACCTATGGATCGGGGGGTCACCCTGCCAGGTTAGCCCGATCTGCGGAGCATAAATCCGCCGCATTAAAGCACTCTGCCACGCCTCCGCAAGACAAGGCGTGTCCATCACGGCCTATCCCAAGTCCCGGCAAAGACACTGCGGGATAGGCCAGTTCTGGCACGATCGCTATGGATGGACTGTTTAGCGACGGCTACTCAGGGTATTTTTGTCAAAAGATTCCCTCCTCAACCTTTAGGGCCGACCATTTAACTGCTTTTGAATTTCGGCGTTGTCCGAATGTAAGCGATGGCTTTTCTTCCGTTTTCTGTGAGCTCCCATGCTCCATTGGACAACTGCTGAACTTCTTCTTTCATGGTCGTGCTAAGGACGGCAGAAACATTGTTTACAAAATTTGCCGCCTTCGTTTGAATGCCCGCAGCTTTTAATGCTTCCGCAATTTCGGAACTTGTTCTTGCGCGGGTATCATTCAAAAGGTCGAGGATCGCCCATCGCACACTGAGGCGTGCGTATTTTTGGTTGGCTAGTGTTGGGCGAACAAATGGAAGGGTGGAGTGAGTATTGGCTTCCGGATTGATTTTTTTGGTGAGGGTCTGGATACTGTTGTGCAGCTCTTTAAGTCGCGCTTGTAGCGGTGCAATCTGAGATTGAACCTGATAACGCTCTGTTTCTAGGTCTTGCAGCACGGCTTCGTAGTGACGTTTCAATTCATCGTTGAGCGACATAGTACCCACCCTCCAACTAATAGTTGCGCCACTGAGAGGGGGTATGTATACTCAACCTGCGACAAGGACGGCGAATACAAGGCCGTACCTCTCACAGGGGATGCGCCCCCTACAGATAGCGCTACTCCAAAGTCAACTCACTCATCCTTCTTCAAAAAGGATTTATTCGGGCTAGGGCCTCTACAGGTTCTAGCCCGAAGAACTAAGGTAACACGCATCGCCAATAATTGGCAATAAATTTATCTTGCCCGTATGTCATTGAAATTAAATGTTCTGAAATCGTAAAACCGCCAATATTCCAAGAATGGTAACTCAGTTGGATCTGGTTTCTTTCTTGGGTCTCCCACCTTTGTTTTCTTTTCTCATGGCAGCTATTTTGCGGAAATAATCAGAGCCACGCTTTGCGGTCGCCTTCCCACCTTTTTTCCCCAACGCAACAGCCGGAGATTGTTCCATGAGTTGATCGGTCAGATTGATTGCAGCGGTGAGAAGTTCGTATGCGCGTTCGGAACGCGATTCGGGAAGTTTGGTTGTGGCAAGTATTCTGTGCGCTTCTTCGATCAAATTTTTTAGTGCGCGAAGATCATTCCTATTTCTTGCCATGTGCTAAATTAGCATCGTTATCTGACACATTGCAACCGCTTGCTGTTTTTGTTGCAACGCAACTTTAGGACAGCACCCATCTTGCGGCACAATAACTCGCAGTGGCCATTTGATTTAGCATGGAGCAGCGGGGACGGATCAACACACTACGAAATGATCTCTTCATTACGGCTTAGAGAATTCGTTCGCCGCCCACCGGTTGTTCTCGCGAGTCTCCTGGTAATCGCGGTCATCGGATTCGGAGTTGTCCATCGCCTCGTCAACCGGTTCGGCGAACAGAAAAAAGCCTTGGGACGGCACCTGTTCCAGAATAGCCAGGCTGAGTTGCGGCGCGGCGAGTCTGACGACGCGATTGACGATCTTCGCGCTGCGCTCGACTACAATCCCAACAACTTCGAATATGAACTCGCGCTGGCCCGTGTGCTTCGCGATACGGGAAAAACCAGCGAAGCGGAATCCTACCTTATCGGTTTATGGGAGCGCGATCCGCAGAATTCATTGGTCAACCTGGCCATCGCACGCCTCTACGCCCGCGAGAAATTATTGGAAAAAACATCGCAGTACTACCACAACGCGATCTACGGAGTCTGGCCCGGCAACGCGCCGGCCATGCGGCGCGAGACCCAGCTGGAACTCATTCACTCTCTGCTCAATGAACAGGCCTTTCCCCGGGCACAGGCCGAACTCATCAGCTGGTCTTCGGCCTTGCCGCCCGACCCGGGCCTTCATCTCACCGTGGCGGATCTGTTCATGGATGCCCGCGACTACGACCATGCGCTGGATGAATATCAGATGGTCATTCGTCATGAGCGCAACAATGCACAGGCGCTAGCCGGGGCCGGGAAGGCGGCTTTTCGCCTTGGGCGATATCGGACTGCTCAACGTTACCTTTCAAGTGGTCCTCTCGATCACTCCAGAACCGCTGAAGACAATCAACTGCTTGAAACAACCAACATCGTCCTTGACGCAAACCCTTATGCGCGGCGTATTTCAGCTCGAGAAACTGCTGGACGGGTGGCGGCGGATTTCAAGCAGGCTGGCGCTCGATTATCCGAATGCATGAAAGAGGAAAACATCACCGTGGATACTTCCTCAAAACGGTCCACAGTTCTAAAAAGTGGCGACAATCAAAGCCCTCCCGAGAATCAGGAATCGCAGGATGATCTGACCGGTCTCTACCAGCGGTGGCTTGCGCTGAAGCCAAGAGTGACTGAGTCGCGGGTAAGCGCCGGCAGTGGCCTGCGCGACTCCGCGATTGACGTCACTTTTGAAATCGAGCAGCAAACCGCAATTGCTTGTGGCGCACCCTCTGGCTTGGATCAAGCGCTGCTTCTGCTCTCCCAGAATCCGGCTGGAGCGGAAAGATGAGCGAACCAGCGAGCACGCCAATTCAAGCCCCGGTGGCACCGGGAGAAGCGCCAGCCCCAGCCAATCACACGCACCGCATTGAGTGGTTTTCTCTCATTACATCGTTTCGCGAAGAACGTTTTTTCCTTCTGCTCGCAGTTTTCATCGGGATATTCTCCGGCTTGGCCGTAATCTGTTTTCGGCTGGCTATTGACTGGACGCGCATTGCGCTTCTCGGTCCACTGCCCCACGCACACAATCCGCGGCTGTTGATCGTGCCAACGCTGGTTGGCCTGCTGGTCTCGGTGCTGGTGATTCACGTCTTTCCTCTGGTTCGCGGCAGCGGCGTTAACCAGACCAAGGCCGCGCTCTACATTTACAACGGTTACATCCCCTTTCGCACCGCAGTTGGAAAATTCGTTACCGCGGCCTTGGCTATTGGCGCGGGACACTCACTCGGCCCCGAGGACCCATCGCTGCAAATCGGCGCAGCCCTCGCCTCTTCGCTGGGTCGCCGCCTCGAACTCTCCCGCGAAAAATTGCGCCTGTTGGCCCCCATGGGCGCTGCAGCCGGCCTGGCCGCGGCATTCAACGCACCCATCTCGGCCGTTCTGTTTGTGATAGAAGAAGTCATCGGCCGCTGGAGCGCCGGCATTCTTGGATCGGTTGTACTCTCGGCTGTTTCCAGCGTCGTGGTCGTCCGCTGGTTTCTCGGCTCAGAGCCGCTGTTTCATATTCCTGCAGTTGCATTCGTGCGGCCCACCGAGCTGATTGCTTACGCGGTGCTCGGAATCACCGGTGGCATTGCTGCCGTGATCTTCGCAAAAGCGATCGGATTCTTGCGTCCCAAGCTGCGCGACCTACCCCGGTACACCCAATATCTGCAATCCGCGGCCGCCGGCCTGATGATCGGACTCATCGGCTACCTTGGTGCTCCGCAAATCATGGGCGCCGGTTATAACTACATGGACCAGGCACTGCACGATCGTTTTCCGTGGAGGGTCCTTGCCATTCTGGCCGGACTCAAAATTCTTTCCACGACCCTGTCTTTCGTCAGCGGAACTCCTGGCGGTATGTTTGCTCCCACTTTGTTCATCGGAGCCATGCTTGGAGGCGCGACGGGAGGAATAGAACACTACTTTTATCCCCACCTCTCTGGTTCGACGGCTACCTATGCCTTGGTCGGTATGGGCGTTCTCTTCGCCGGATTTCTTCGCGCTCCCATGACGTCCGTTTTCATGGTGCTGGAGGTAAGCGGCAACTACTCCATCATTGTTCCCGTGATCGTCGCGAATACCTTTGCTTATTTGATTTCCCGGAGCCTGCAGCCAGTCCCGATTTTCGATCTTCTCAGCCGCCAAGATGGACTCGTGCTTCCCTCACTTGAAGAACAACGTGAGCAGGCCATCCTGGTAGTGGAAGACGCGATGCAGTCGCCCTCAGCCCCGGTGTTGCATTCTAACGACACCGTGCTGCAGGCATCCATTCGAATTCAGGAGGCGCCGGAGGACACGTTCATCGTGCAGGTCTTGCCCAGCGCTTGGAGCACAGTTTCTCGCGATACGTTGAAGAAACTCATGGGCGAGGGCAAAGGAGCGATGCCTCTGCTTTCCGCACTCCCGGTTCGTCATATTCCGCACTTGCACCCCGACATGCCTCTCGACACCGCATTGCGATACGTTTCCCATTTTCCGCTGGTGCCGGTCGTTCACCGGGCAGACCTGCGCAAACTCATCGGAATCATCTCCCGCGAGGACATCCTCAAGAAATACCTGTTGTCGGGAATCGAAGAGAGTTGAATAACGACCCTTCATCCTGAGCGAAGCGAAGGATCCCTATCCCCTCATCATGCGTAGGGCGAATTGCAACGCCTAATTTTCGGCTGAAGTCTCGCGGAACAACAGAAGGTTCGTTCGCAACACAATTGCCGGATTCAAGTAGTGCACTCGCGGAATCCCCGCGCCTTTACACAAATGGTCCGTCAACATGCGAAATGCCGTCTGGCCTTGCAAATATGGATCTTGATAAATCGAAGCGGCGATGGTCCCACGTTCGAAGTACGGGACCATCTGGCGAAACAAATCGGTGGTGATCAGCTTGATGCGATGCGCAAGTTTATGGCGCTGCAATGCCCGGCAAACGGGCAGTGAATTGACGGTGTTTACATAGATGCCGCGAAGATTTTTATGCGCGGCCAGCAGCTCGCAGGTTTTCTCATAGCTTTCTTTTTCTGACTCGTGAGCCTCAAGCACTGCAATCGTCTGGCCTCCGGGGCAGTCTTTCGCAAACGCGCTGCGAAAGCCCTCCGTCTTCTGCTGGTGTTCCTCAGTCGTCATCATCCCGGTCACGATCGCGGTTTCTGATCCAGCGGGCACGAGCTTCGCCATCAACTCGGCGGCGAGCCGCCCGCTGAATTCCGGGTCCACGCAAACCGCGCTCGAGCGGTGGCTGCCCGGAGCATCGGTGGTTACACAAACCACCCGCACATTGTCTTTCTCCGCACGGTCAATCAACGGCGTCATCACCTGCGGATTGCCCGGCGTGACGATGATGGCATTCACCCCGCTCTGTAAGAGCTTAGCGATCTCCCGTTTCTCTTCTCCGAGTCCGGTGGCGGGGCGGTACACAAGATCAATGCCCAGTCCATTTTCGCGCTGGGCTTCATCAAAAATGCCAGCGCGCATCTGGTCATAAAAAAAATGGATTTCTTCTGGAATGCAGACGCCGATACGAATACCTGCACGTCCCACGGAGAGAGCGCGGGCAGCAGGATTTGGAGAGTAGGAAACTTCACGCGCAATCCGCAAAACTTTTTTGCGCGTATTCTCGCTGATGCCCGTCCGGCCATGTAGCGCGCGGTCCACCGTTCCGATGGAAACTTTTGCCAGTTTCGCAATCTGGTGGATTCCCGCCCGCTTCATATTTGCCGTAGATTCGTTCGCCCTGAACCCGTTCGCCACAAACCCGGATTACTTCGCCGCCACATTCAACGTGGCGTCAATATGTTCCACCGAGTTTCCGCCTACCATGATTTTGAAGGTGCCTGGATCGACGACGCGATGCATATCAAGGTTCCAGAAAGAGAGCTCGTCGGGCCCAAGCGAAAATTTCACGGTCTTGGTCTCTCCCGGCGACAGACTCACTCGCTGAAATCCGCGCAACTCCTCAATCGGACGCGTCACCGAACTAACTTCGTCGCGAATATAAAGCTGCACAACTTCATCGCCGGCCACCTGACTGCTGTTGGTCACATCCACTGCAACCTCGGCCTTGCCTTCAGGGCCAATGGTCTCCGGCGTCACATGCAGGTTGCCGAATTTGAAGGTGGAGTAACTCAAGCCCCAGCCAAAAGGAAACAATGGTGCGGGTGTCGTGCCCAAGTATTCACGTCTCGCTGAAGGTTTTTGATAGTAGTAATCCGGCAGTTGACCGACCGTGCGCGGCACGGTAATCGGCAATTTCCCACCCGGATTGTAATCTCCAAAGAGCACGTCAGCCGCGGCGGTCCCACCTTCCTGGCCCAGATACCATCCGTCTAAAATCGCCGGAACATTTTCCGCGATGTAATTGATGGAATTTGGCCGTCCGTGCAGAAGAAATACAACGACCGGTTTGCCCAGCGCCTGCATGGCTTTTACGAGATCGTCCTGGCTTCCCAAAAGATCCAAGCTGTCGCGGTCTCCCGGATGGTCAACCGCCCAGGCCTCGCGTGAAGTCTGTTCGTTCTCGCCTAAAACCAGAATGATGACGTCAGCCTTCTTCGCTACCTTGACCGCTTCCTGAATGCGGACAGCATTCAATTTCGGGTCGCCCAGCACAACTTTGTCGGCATTCCAGTCAGGCAATGTTTCGGTGATCTTGCAGCCTTCCCGTAAAGGACTTCCGCGCTTGAACCAACTTTGTTCTTTATGCCCTGCAGAATGCTCACGCCGTGCCCCGGATTGTCGCTGTATCCGCCCAGGTGCACATCCGCGGCGTTCGGCCCGATCACCGCGATCCGCTTGTACTTCGCCGTGTTTAACGGCAGCAGGTTATTTTGATTTTTCAGCAGCGTGATTGTTTCATGCGCGGCCTTCAGCGCAAGCGCCTGATGATCGGCATCATTGGTGATCTTTTCCGCGTAGTCCGGGTCCACCAGGGGATGATCAAAAAGCCCTGTGATGAACTTCATGCGAAGTACATCCGCCACGGCGTTGTCAATTTCGCTCTCCGAAACTTCCCCCCGCGCCACCAACTCAGGCAAGCTCTTGAATGCGTCCGCGAATGGAAGTTCCACCTCCACTCCGGCGTCGAGCGATACCTTCGCCGCTTCTTCATTGTTCGCGACAACATGATGCAGCGTATTCAGTTGCGTGATGCCAAAATAATCAGACACGATGACGCCTTGAAATCCCCACTCGTGCCGCAAAACATCAATCAGCAGATGTTTATTGCTATGCGATGGGACGCCATCCACTTCGTTGTACGAAGCCATGACCGTGCCAATGTGACCTTGCTTCACCGCCTCCTCGAATGGCTTCATGAAATATTCGCGCAGTTCTCGTTCTCCGTAGTAGGCCGGGCCTACGTTCGTTCCTGACTCGGGTTGCCCGTGCGCCACAAAGTGCTTTGCGGTGGCCAGAACATGCGCGTTGTCAATGAAAGGCCCAGTTCCTTGAAAGCCGCTAATCGCTGCCAGACCAATGTGGGTTACAAGATAAGGATCTTCTCCGTAGGTTTCTTCAGTGCGGCCCCACCGTGGATCGCGGGCCAAATCAAGCACCGGGGCAAGGCACTGCTGTGCGCCTCGCGCGCGAACTTCAGCAGCGACGGCAGTAAAGATGTTGTGGACCAATGCCGGGTCCCAGGTGGAAGCAATCCCAATAGCTTGAGGGAACGACGTTCCTTTCGGCGCGGCGTTTCCGTGCAGGCACTCTTCATGAAACAGGATGGGGATTCCCAGCCGCGTGTTCTGTTGGATCCAAGTCTGGATGGTGTTGGTGAATTCCGCCATTTGCCGCGGACCGCGGTTCTCGCTCGGTCGCGACATCTCTCCCAATCCATATTTCAGAATTGGCGCGGCGCGGTCCGGAAGGAATTTTCCTGTGGTGTCCACAAACAAAGACGACTCTGGCATCTGCCCCCGGTTCTGCCAGGTTCCCTGCAATTGCGCTATTTTTTCCTGCAAGGTCATGCGAGAAAGCAGATCCGCCACGCGTTGCTCGATGGGCAAATGCGCGTTGCGATAGGCGGGTTCATTCTGCGTTTCGCTCTGCGCCTCACTCGATACCGGCGTCAGGCCGCAGACCACCCATAAACAAATCACCACAGCCGACAACGCATTGCGGAAATTGCGCACGATTCCTCCTTGCAATCTGATGGATGCGTGATACTATACCATCGCCGTTAACGTACACGATAAGGGATTTATTGCAAATCCTTTCCCGGCGTCATGAGCCGCTTTTAACTTGATCTAAGAGTTGTTTTGCCCGATCCGCCAAAATTAGACCCATATGTATGTACTAGGTATAGACGTTGGAACCGGCGGTACCCGCGTATTGGTTGTTGACCAGAATGGTCAGCTGCTGGGCGCGGCCACCGAAGAGCACCAGAATTTTGCCTCGCCACAAATCGGATGGGCCGAACAGGACCCACGCGACTGGTGGCGGGCTTGCGGTATTGCCGTACGCAAGGCGCTGGCTCAGGCAAAAGTTTCCAGTGAGCAGATCGCTTGTGTTGGTTTTTCCGGGCAGATGCATGGCGCGGTCACGCTCGACGCCGCCGGCGAACCCGTTCGACCCGCGCTTATCTGGTGCGACGTCCGCACCGAAAAGCAATGTATCGAGCTGACGGAAAAAATCGGCGCCGAGCGGCTCATTCAGCTCACCTGTAATCCAGCCCTCCCCAACTTCACCATCACAAAACTTCTCTGGATCCGCGAGAACGAACCTGAGAAGTGGAAACAGGTGCGCCACGTTTTACTGCCGAAAGACTACGTCCGCTTCCGCCTGACCGGAGACCGCGGCATGGACATGGCCGACGCTTCGGGCACGCTCATGCTTGACGTCGCGCACCGCCGCTGGTCGGCTGAAGTTCTGCAGGCCGCCGGACTCGACGCTTCCCTTCTCCCTCCCCTTTATGAATCTCCCGACGTCTGCGGCGCTGTCTCGGCTGAAGGCGCGGCCGCAACTGGGTTAAAGCTTGGAACGCCGGTGGTCGCCGGTGCTGGCGATCAGGCAGCAGGCGCGGTTGGCATGGGCATAGTGACTCCCGGCGCGGTAAGCGTAACCATTGGAACTTCAGGCGTGGTGTTCGCAGCCACCGGCAGCCCCGCGCTCGACCCCAAAGGCCGGCTGCATACTTTCTGCCATGCGATTCCCAATCGCTGGCACATCATGGGCGTAACGCAATCCGCAGGTCTCTCATTGCGCTGGTTCAGAGATAATTTTGTTCCGCCCGGAGACGGGAAAACTGATCCCTATGACATGCTCACGGCGGAAGCCAAAGAAGTTCCAGCCGGCGCCGACGGACTCTTGTGGACTCCTTATTTAATGGGTGAACGCACCCCGCACCTTGATCCCTACGCCCGGGGCGCGCTCGTGGGCTTGACCGCATCACATACGCGCGGCCATGTGGTTCGCGCTATTCTTGAAGGCGTGGCCTTCAGCTTGAAAGACAGTTTCACGATTTTTGGTGAAATGAAAGTTCCTATCTCGAACATTCGTCTCGGTGGAGGCGGTGCAAAGTCTCCGCTGTGGCGGCAAATCCAGGCCGACGTATATGCCAGCGACGTCGAAACCATCGAACAGGAAGAAGGCGCGGCTTACGGAGCCTCCATTCTTGCTGGAGTCGGCGCCAAAATGTGGTCGTCGGTTGACGACGCATGCAAGCAAATTGTTCGCGTACGCGAGCGAATCAAGCCCCAAGCGGAAGCTGCCAAGACAATGACCACTAGCTACGCAGCTTTCCGCCGGGTTTATCCGGCAACCAAAACAATTTTTAATTCATAGCGCCCCAAGGGGCGATGGAAGGACTGGAAAAATGAGCGATAAATATCAGCCGCGCGCGGAGCATAAATTTTCTTTCGGATTGTGGACCGTCGGCAATCGTGGACGTGATCCTTTCGGCGACTTCGTCCGTCCCCTGCTCACCCCGCCCGAACTCGTTAATCTACTCGGTGAAGTAGGCGCATGGGGCGTCAACCTGCATGACAACGATTTGGTTCCAATTGACGCCACTCCGGCCGAGCATGACAAAATCGTCCGCGACTTCAAAAAAGCCTGCGAGAAAAACAACATCGTCGTCCCCATGGCGACCGTATCTTTGTTTTTCCACCCCGTGTTTCGCGACGGCGCATTTACCGCCAACGATCCCAACGTTCGCGCATATGCTTTGCAGAAGACCATGCGCGCCATGGATCTCGGCGCTGAACTGGGCGCGAAGACTTTCGTTTTGTGGGGCGGACGTGAAGGTACGGAGACTGATTCTTGCCGCAACCCTGCGGAAGCCGTAAAACATCTTCGTGAAGCGGTCAATTACCTCTGCGAATACAACATCGCGCAGAAATACGGATATAAATTTGCGCTCGAAGCAAAGCCCAACGAGCCTCGCGGCGATATTTACATGTCCACCACCGGCCACTACCTGGCGTTCATTCCGACGCTTGACCATCCAGACATGGTCGGCGTGAACCCCGAAGTTGCGCACGAAACTATGGCGGGACTCAACTTCCTGCACGGCGTCGCGCAGGCCTGGGAATCCGGAAAGCTCTTCCATATTGACCTGAACGATCAATATCCCGGACGCTACGACCAGGACTTGCGTTTCGGCTCCGCGAATCTGAAGTCCAATTTCTTCCTGGTGAAATTCCTGGAAGAAGTAAAGTATTCCGGCCCACGCCACTTCGACGCTCACGCCTACCGCACCGAAGACTATGAGGGAGTCAAGGACTTCGCCCGCGGCTGCATGCGAACCTATCTCATGCTGAAAGACAAAGCTGAACAATGGCGCGCCGACAAAGAAATTCAGGCGATCTTGAAAGAAGTAACGTCCGGGGACAGTTCCATCCCCAAGACCGGCAAATACAGCAAAGATGGCGCAACCGCCCTGTTAGCCCACAACTTCGACAAAGACGCCATGATGAAAAAACGTCTCCCCTACGAGCGCCTCGATCAACTGACGATCGACATCCTGCTGGGCAACCGCTGATCCAACGGCTTCACTCAGCGTCCAGGAGAAAACGAGTGGTCTCGCCGCCGTACATTCGACCGGCGAGACCATCACGCTTTCCTTCGTATATGTGCCGATGACGCGTTGGGAGAATCCTGTAGTGCCATCTACCGAGATCGCACAAAACTTCGCGATATCCTTTTAGGCCGCGTACGGCTGAATAGTCTCGGCAAGTTCGGATCGCGATCGCAGTACCTGCAAGACGTGCGCCCGGCTGACGACTCCTTCAATCCTGTTGCCGGATCGTACGGGCAGTTGATGAATATCTTCGCGAACCATAATTTCAAGGGCCTCCATCACGTCCGTGTCAGGGGAGATAAACTGAATTTTGTCATCACCACGCATGACCTCGGAAATGCGCTTCAGCGGCCAATCTTTCGAATCCACATTGCGAAGTTCATTGGGTGTGACCATTCCCAGGACGCGGCCATTTTCCATAACTAAAAAGAAACGGCGGCCCGTGCGCAATAGTTGCTCATGCACGAATTGCTGGATCGAAAGATCAGGCCGTACCGTCTGATAGTTGACCGACATCAGATCTTTTACTCGCAGCCCGCTCAAAAGGCGTCGCGTGCGGACCTGCACATACGTTGCGCTGGCCGCCTGAAGCAAGAACCAGCCGATAAAAGCCAGCCAAAGTCCTCCTAATCCGGCGCCCCCAAAAAACTGAAAGATTCCTAAAGCGATGAACATCACCGCAATGACTTGTCCCACACGGGCGGCGGCTCTGGTGGATCGCTCAACATCCCCCATGGCCCACCACAAGATGGACCGCAAAACCCGTCCACCATCCAAGGGAAATCCGGGAATCATGTTAAACGCCGCCAGGGCAAGATTAATGTAGCCAAGCCACACGAGCAGTGCGACTCCGGGGGTGGCCGGCGATTCCCGCATCTCCCAGCCCACGGCATGGGCCAACGCGAGAAGAATGAATCCCAGCACACCACTCGTAATTGGCCCGACAATCGCCATCCAGAATTCTGTCTTGGGGTCTGCGGCTTCTTTTTCCATTTGGGCGACTCCGCCCAGAAGAAATAACGTGATCTTATGAATCGGAAGGCCCCGAGCCCGCGCCACGAGAGCGTGCGACAATTCGTGCGCGAACAGGCAAGCGAAGAAGAGTATGCCCGTGAGGAGGGCAGTCGCCCAGATAACCGGCTCCCCCCAGTTGGGATCTACCGCCCGAAACTGCCACGCAAGAGAAAATGTGATCAGCAGCGCGATCACGAACCAGCTATAGTGCAGCCCCAGTTCCACTCCGAAGACGGTACCAACTCTGACTTGGGATTTCATGACTCCACCTCCACCCATGACTCCACCTCCGCCTTGGTCTTGCATGGTTTTGGATGCGGGATCGCGGCGTGTGGCCCCGAATAACGGGCCAGTAACTACCGTTTTTTTCGAGGTAAGGTAGGAGAAGCACTGTACGGCGCCGTGTCCTTGACCCGGCAATTTAGCCACATCTGGAAACATCAACGGTGAACTGCCCAGTCATCTCCGCCGCGCCAGCATCACAGCCTGCCTCATCGCTTCGACCATGCTGCGCTCGTCGGCTTTTCCCGAGCCTGCGATATCAAATGCGGTACCGTGGTCCACGGAAGTACGAATCACGGGCAGTCCTACCGTGAAATTCACGCCCGACTCTAGTCCAAGTACTTTCACCGGCCCGTGACCCTGATCGTGATACATGGCAATGACCAGATCAAAATCTCCGCGCTGCGCGCGGTAAAACAACGTATCCGCCGGCAGCGGCCCTTCAACACGCCAGCCTCTTTTCCGGCACGCGTCAATTGCCGGCTGGATTTTCTCTTCTTCCTCGCCATATCCGAACAATCCGCTTTCTCCCGCATGTGGATTGATTCCGCACACGCCAATCACCGGATCGGCAATTCCAGCTTTCACCAGCGCTTCATGGCCGCGCGCAATCGTTCGTTCCACCAATCCCGGCTCGATCTTTTTGATGGCGTCAAGCAGCCCAACATGGGTGGTTACGTGCAGCACGCGCATTTTGGGCGTGGTAAGCATCATAGAGACTTCTTGCGTGCCGGTAAGCGCGGCCAGCATCTCGGTGTGTCCAGGGTATTTGTGGCCGCCGGCATGCAGCGCCTCTTTATTTAGAGGAGCAGTGCAGATCGCATCCACCTTGCCGCTCATCGCCAACTGCGCCGCAACCTCCATATAGCGAAAAGCGGCATCGCCGGCGACTGCGGAAATTTTCCCCCACGGCAGGTCTGTGGGGATCAATTTCAAATCCACGCAATCCACGGTACCCGGCAGATAGCTTGCTTTCCCCAATCCCTCGACGTCGAAGCCGTTCACCTTCAAATGGCTCCCAGTAATTTTCCCGGCGTCTCTTAAACGCTCGGCATCGCCAATCACGAGCGGGCGGCATTCACGGTAAAGTTCCGTGAGCGCCAGGCTCTTCATGATGACCTCAGGGCCAACTCCTGCAGCATCCCCCATGGTCATCGCGATAATTGGACGTTCGCTCATGGCTGTTCTCTCATGGTAAAGCGTTGCCGGTGAGTTGCGCTCGAGATCGCGCAGAAATTCCTGGCAATGAAGCAGCGTCCGCGGATTGCCAAAGTCCCCGGCCTTGGTAATGACCGGAATCCTCCGACTCCAAGTTTCACTGACGGAAAAGGGCACGCCAGCTTCAACTTCTTTCACCAGACGCAAGCTTGCAACTCCCCAGCACTCTAGAACCGCGCGCGCGGTCTCGCCACCCGTTACGACCAGGGCGCCAACTTTGCTCGCGTACGGCATGGTCATTCGCGCCAAGGCCGCAGCAATCTGCGTGCTCTTAGTAACGTCAAAGTTCTCTTCCGCACTCAGCGTCACCACTACATCGCGCCCAGATCCAAATGCCTTACCGATAGCGGCTTCGTGCATGGCCCATTCCGGATCGTTTGCGCCCGTCATTAGAGCGTGCGGTGGAATCGCAATTACACTCGACGACAACACCAGCGCCTTCGCCTGTTCCCGCGAGTTGTTCGAAGGGCTGCCGATTACAAAAAGCGTCGGACCTGAAACAAGCGGTTCACCTGAGATCGCCGAAGTAGTAGGTTCAAGCTTCAGCGCCTTTGGCAAACAATACGCGAGGCCCGCAGAACCCGCCCAAACGGTTTGCGGCCCAAGAGAAGATGCCGCGTCGGCAATCGACGCTAGATCACTTTCCGATGCGGCGTCGAAGACTAAAACATCCGTATTCTTCGCAAATTCCGCCACGGCCTTGCGCAAGTCGCTACTGCCCGAACGTATGGTTTCCAGATCAAGCAACGCCGAACGCAGGCCCGCCTCCGCAAGTATTTCCGGAATGTGCGAACTGCCCTGTTTCCCTTCGCGACGCCATATTTCTGTTTCCTCCAAAGGCCTGCCATTTAGCAGTTGCCGCCCCTTCAATGTAGTGCGCGCATTGGCAGGAAAAGCCGGGGCAAGCACCGCGACCGCCCCGCCATTTTGGGGTTTCAACTCACGTTGCGCCTTGAGCAACGCGGCCAATTCCTCAGCCACATTTCCACGCAAAGTGGAATCTATTTTTTTGAAGATGATCTCTGGACTGCCCGAGGAATACTGCCGCATTAGCTCAGAAATTCTAATGGCCGCCGCCGCTGGCTCCAGGCATCGCGTGTTCGCGTCAACAGACAATACCTCCGCATCCGTTTCCCCTTCGGCATTGCCCAACGAAACGACCGTCTTCAGCCCAGTGAATGCGCAAGCCATCGCACAGTCCGCAGCGCCCGACAAATCGTCAGCAATAATTAAGATTTGGCGCATGAAGTTAACCAACCGCGACGGTTTGTTCCAGTCGGTTCTTTGGCGTAGGATTTTTCTTCTCGACGCGGTAGGCCCACCAGGCGGTCAGCAAGGGCGTGAGCAGGGCGGTTACGATCACCGAAGCAGCCACCAGCACGGTCGCAGGCGCGGCCGCTTCCATATAGTCGTGATTCGCGGCAGCGACCAGAACCGGCACCGCAGCGGCATTGCCGGCGGTTGACGCCGCCGCAATTCCCGCCGTTCCCTTCCCGCCAAACAACCGGTCCATCCCAACGAGCGCGGGAGCGGAGAAGAAGGTGACGCAGACCCCCAGCGCAACTCCCAACAATCCTGCCTGCCACAATCGATGCAGGTCGAGCGTCGCCCCCAGGGCAAAAGCAAAGAACGGAATCAGCGCAGGCACCGAACCTTGCAACAATTCTCGAATCTCCGGATCAAGATTTCCCAGAATCACGCCAACGCAAAGCGGCAATATCGCCCCCAATAAAGTCTGCCAGGGAAATCCAGAGAGTCCAGTCACACCAAGAGATACCATCGTAAAGAAAGGTCCGGACTCGAGCGCCATCATTGAGTATGCGGCCGCTTCTTCCAGCGTCCCATACTTGCCCATCAGGGCCATGTAAAGTCCGCCGTTAGTGTCATTCACCGCCGCCACCAGTGCCAGGGTCGAGAGGCCCGCAAACCATCCAGTCTTGATTGGCTGCACTCCAAGCCAGTGCCCGAATAGAAAGGCCACGCCAATTCCCAGACCAATTTTTGTGGCCATCAACAAGCCCCCGCGCTGCACAACTCGCGGCAAGGAACTCACATTGATGGTCGCGCCCATGCAAACATAAAAGACGGCGAGAATTGGAATGGAGCCGGTGAATAGAGCGTTTGTAAACGAACCGAAAAATGCCCCCGCATGCGGGTAAGCGGTAACGATCAGAGATGCCACCACCATGGGAACAATCATCATTCCGCCGGGGACCTTCTCGACTGTTCGTTTGATGGGTAGGCGCATGCCTGCAGGCCGAAATGCGAGTGTCAGTGTAGCGCAGTTGAAGACAGACTGTTCGGAGTTCTCGCCTTGGGAGGCAAATTATAATGTACTAGGCTGCGGTCCGGCTGGGTCAGAAAAATCGTTCAGCCCGATAGGTCCTTCACCCTTGAATTTAAGACGGGAAAAGTACTTGCTTGCCCTTCGAGGGATTCTTTTGCCAAACGAATGTGCAATTCGAGAGCGGAACGCAATTCTCCAACTACGCGCTCAACATCTTCCGGCGTTCGCACCGTAATTGCTTCCGTGCAAAGCTCCCGGATTCGGGATTCGGTAAATTGAGGCACGGTTGGTACGATATCGAACAATCGCGGGAAAGCATATCCAGCCTTATATGTACGGTCATTAAGATATAAAGATTTTATAAAGACCGGGAGAAAGACGGTTTGCGTTCGAAACCGAAACGGTCAGTAGCCAACGTAGACATTGATCTTAACTTCCGATTTCTCCCGCTTCCATCTGGTCCACATAACACCAAACCCAGGATTCTCCCGGCTCAATGGATCGCATTAACGGATGTTTGCTTTTGTGGAAGTGTTTCGTCGCGTGCTTGTTTTTGGATGAGTCGCAGCAACCGACATTCCCGCATTCAAGACAAAGGCGGAGATGGACCCAACTATCGCCAAGTTTAATGCACTCCTCGCAAACGTGCTTTTCGGTTTCGGTGAATTTGATCTGGTTGAGATGTGAACATTTCTTGCTCATCGGATCCTCCTCAAAGTCATATTTGGGTAGCCGCTAGCTCTCCGCCAAAGCGCGGTGCACCAGATGTATGGCGATCGCGCCTTCACCAACGGCCGAAGCCACTCGCTTCACGTTCCCGGAACGCACATCGCCCACCGCAAAAACTCCCGGCAGGCTGGTCTCGAGCATATAAGGGGCTCGAGGCGCAGGCCACGAATGAGCGAGGAAATCGGCGGATGTCTCCAAGTCCCGTCCCGTAAGGATGAAGCCCTTGTCGTCCATCAGAACGCAGTCTTTCAGCCAATCCGTTCTCGGCGCAGCGCCCGCCATAATGAACACGTGGCCAATGTCATGAGTTGAGGTTTGCTTTGTAGTCTTGTCCACCCACGTCACTTGCCGCAGGTCGTGATCTCCATCCAGTCCCACAATTTCAGCATGGTAATGCATCTCGATTTTTGGATTTTCGGCGATGCGCTGAATCAGATAGCGCGACATCGTGTCTGACAAACCTCCCGAACGCACAAGCATGTGGACCTTGCGCGCCGTCTGCGAAAGATACACCGCTGCCTGCCCCGCCGAATTTGCCCCACCGACCACGACCACGTCGTCGCCCTCGCACAGTTGCGACTCAATGTAGGTTGCGCCGTAGTAAACGCCCTGGCCGTCAAACTTTGCGAGATTGGCAATCGGAGGCCGCTTATACTCCGCCCCGGTGGAAATGACAATGCTGCGAGCTGACAGCGTGCTTCCGTTATCCAAAACCAATTGGTACGGGCGCTTGGAGCAATCCAACTTGGTTACGCGGTGCGCCACCATCATTTTTGCGCCAAATTTTTGGGCTTGCGTAAGCGCGCGTGCCGCCAGTTCCTGGCCGGAAACTCCGGTGGGAAATCCCAGATAGTTTTCAATTTTCGAACTCGAACCAGCCTGCCCACCTGGCGCATTGGTTTCAATCACCAAAACATCCAATCCCTCGGAAGCCGCGTAAACCGCTGCGGCAAGTCCCGACGGCCCCGCGCCAACGATGATTACATCGCGTATTTGCGTGCGATCAATGCTGACATTCAATCCCAGACACTCCGCCAAGACCTGCGATGTAGGATTGCGCAAGACCGTGCGGCCGTTACAAATCACCACCGGGACTTCCGACAGCTTCACTTCAAAACGGTCAAGCACCTCCTGCGAGCTTTTATCGGTATCGAGATCAATGAATGTGTATGGATACGAATTGCGCCCCAAAAATTCGCGCAGACGCAACGTTCCCGAACAATGCCGCGAACCCATCACAATCACGTTGCCGTAACCGCGGCTGACGAGCGCCATGCGGCGCAAAATGAAAGCCCGCATGAATATCTCGCTTAATTCAGCGTCCTTCGCAACCACAGACCGCAGGCCTTCGGGGCTGATCTCCAGAAATTCTCCGGGCTCCGTGACCCGCCCGCGCACCAGGCTGCGAGTACCCGAGATCATGTTGATCTCCCCTGTGAACTCGCCCGGCCCGTGCGTAATAATCTCCCGCTCCCCGTTAAAAGTCGGCTGCACAATCTCAAGGCGTCCGGAAAGAAGCACGAAGAAAGGCACCCTTGTGTCGTCTGGCTCAAACAAAATTTCGCTTCGTTTCACGTTACGCAGATTTCCGCCGGAGCGCAGACGATTGATCTGCGCCGGGGTCAACGCTGGAAATGCCTGAGTATTCGCGTCAAGTGCGCTGGGAATAGGAAAGGAGGACATAGTTTTCTCTCATGGACAGAATATCGCAATCCACATAGGATGATCCGTCTGCGTTTTTGGCTTCACCAAGATCCTAGCGCACTTTTATTTGGCGTGTACGAGGCGACTCAGACGATGTACGCGCGGGCGTTCCGCCCGTGCAGCCAAGCGAAGCCCGGGATTGTTTTTGTCATTACTCCAGCTTCATAATCAACAACGTCATATCATCGTGCTGTGGCGCGCCTGCGGTGAACTCATCGGCAGAGCGAAAAATCGCGTCCAAAACTTCAGGTGCAACAGCATCCTGCCTGCACTGAGCAGCGGCAGCGAGCATTCGCTCTTCACCCCACTCTTCATCGTTCACAGTCATCGCTTCGCTGATTCCATCTGTGTAGGCGATCAACAAGTCGCCCGGGTTTATTTTTACCACCTGCTCCATATAGTCGGCGCTAGGTAATAGACCAACCACCATGCCGCCTGCGTCCAATCGCAATATCTCGGCGCCCCCCGCCCGTACAAGCAGCGGCGGATTGTGCCCGGCATTCACATATCGTAATTCGCGTGTGGCAGGATCATAAGTGGCAAAGAAAAAAGTTGCGTAACGGTTGTTGGCTGAAGCCTCATACACCAGACGATTGACCTTCTGCATCATTCGGGCAAGGTCGCTTGGACCTTCCAAGGTCATACCGCGCAGTGAGGCCCGAAGGCTCGCCATCAGGAGCGCCGCTGAAATTCCTTTGCCGGAGACGTCGCCAATCGCCAGCCCCAGCCGTCCGTCGTCAAGTTCGATCAGATCGTAATAGTCGCCGCCAACGCCCAGCGCCGGGCGGCACATCCCCGCCAAACTTAATCCAGCGATTTGAGGAATTTGCTGCGGGAAGAGCCTCTGCTGCACCTCGCGCGCAATTTCCATTTCACGTTCATTGCGCTCGCGCTGGGCCGCTTCCTTTGCCAGCGAATGCGCCAGTTCGCTAATTTCAAGCGCCTGTCCGGTTTGCGTGGCCAGTGATTGCAACACACGCAAATCAGTCGGCGTATACGGCTCTTCCGATTTCTTCGGACCTAACATCATCAGGCCAATTAGCCGCTCCCGACCGGGCAGAGGCAACAGCAACTCTGCGCCTATCATTCCCAAAAGTTCTCTTTCCTCGGGTGCGGCATTCAGGAACCACTCTTCCGGACGATCACGATATAGCGTCAATGGACGGCTGCTTCGAGCAAGGTTTTGCACGGTGGCGGATTGCTCTGGCAGCACGACTGGATCTGGGAAAGCGGCACCGCCCAGGGATTGTTGCAGGCTGAATGCACTGCTGTTCCGCAGCCAAACCGCTATTCGCGGCACATGCAGGACTTCGGAAATCCGCAGGGCCACAGTCTCAATCAACGGTCCCTTGTCGGTAAATTTTCGAGTGTGTTCCGCAAGTTCACTCAACACAACTTCGCTGTAGTAGGCTTCACGGAAAAATCTTCTGTCCAGCCATCTTTGCAGTCGACCGCTCACGCTGTCGCGCGCGGCAAAGGCACGGAACAATGCCACTGCAATCAGCGTCACCAGAACGCCATTCAATATTGGGTGCTCTCGCCGCTGCATCATCGGCACAACAAAGCGCACAACCAGAAGAGCCGCGACCGCTAGCTCGAGTGTGACCAAGGTCGCCCTCGCCAGCAAATATTTCGTTCCCATCCGTAACAGGATGCGAACATCCATGGCCCGCTGCACGACAACAACATAAGCCAGCGTCAGGGGAAACAAGGCCACGAATGGAATTATGACCTCGAACATCCAGCCGTGGTGAGGGTCGTATCCTAGATATGGCACTACACCGAAGATAAGAAGCAGCGGCCCGAGCGACAATCCGCTGCCGATGGCCAGTACGCGCAAGCGCCGCCGCGCGTCAGGCGTTGACGCCGACCGCAATTTATCGAAAATCGCCGCCAGAAAAACTAGAATGCAGATTACCGCAACCGCACGGCCGATCCGCTCGGCCAAGGAATCCAAGCGGGCGATGTCCGGCATCCTTTGAATATCAAAGTTCTCAATTGCCGATTCCGATAGTTCAATGACAAACTGAAAAATCGCTGCCCCTAAAATCACCCATTTGCCCCAGGGCCAACGCCGATCCATTCGCCATCGCTCAGGAAAATAGATGCCCAGCAGCAGCAGAGCGGGGAAAACGAGTATTTGGAGAAATACATGCCACAGCCAAAAAACTACATACCAACTGCCAGTCCAAAAACTCCAATCCAGATTGCCAAAGGAAGATTCCACGAAGGAAAGCAGCATCAGTACAAGCCAGGCGTTGAAGTCACGAGGCCTTGCCGCAACCACCCAGAAGCCCACAACCAAACCCAATAGTGGCACGCCGAGCACGAGCGTTAAGAAAGCGATATATTCACCAATGCTAAAACCGGGGCCTTCTGACGGCTCAAGCCGGATTCGCACTTCTTTCATGCGACCATCAGAAGTCTTGGCCGCAACCGTGAGCTCGTCTCCCGGTTTGGCCTTCCTCAGCACGAGATGGATCTGGTAGCGACCTGTGTAGGGCTTTCCGTTCAAGGACTGAACTGCATCTCCATTAACGAGTCCCGCGGCTTGGCCTTCGGGACGCATATAGAGGATGGTCTGGGCATCATCACCGACCTCGAAGGGCGCCTGCACGTATTTCGCCGCGTGAAAGAATTCCTCGTGAAGCGCGATCACTCCGGCTGTGTAGTAGCTCACGCTTATGAGCATCCACAAGAACAACAGGAGATAATGAGCCCGGGCGGGCCTAGCCCCGTTAATATTGGCGCTCGCTGTGTTCATTCGCCAGCTATGATACTGCTTTCTTCCCGAAATTCACGCGCTAACAAATTGCCGAATGCGCGCCCATTGATCACGCGATCTTAATTTTTGCTTCATTCCTTGCGTCTTTAGCGCAAACAGAGCATCCGATGAGAGAGTATCGTTGTCTCCGTTTAATCTGCAGAATTCGAGTGCGCCAAGTTTTTATTTTAAAAATACGACCTAATTCCAGGAGAATCGCAATGAGTCAAGTAGCCCTTCCGACAGCGCCAGAAACAACAGCCCCTGAATCGCCCGCCTACATGGCTAAAGCCTTTGCGGCAAAGAGTCCCACGTCCGGATTGGCGTCGTTTTCCATCCCTCGCCGAGACTTGCGCCCCGACGACGTACAGATCGAAATCCTCTACTGCGGCGTTTGCCACTCGGACCTGCATCAGGTTCGCAACGAATGGCACGCCACCATGCCGACCGTATATCCGTGCGTTCCCGGACATGAAATTGTTGGCCGAGTAGTAAAGACCGGACGCGCCGTAAAAAAGTTCAAAGAGGGTGATACCGTCGGCGTGGGCTGCATGGTCAGTTCCTGCGGCGTTTGCGCGAATTGCCGTGCCGGCGACGAACAGTTTTGCGACAATTCCTCCACTCTTACCTACAACGCGGAGGACAAAATCCTCGGCGGCGTCACCTACGGGGGATATTCCGACAGCATTGTGGTGAGAGAAGCCTTCGTGCTGCGCATTTCCAACAAGCTGAATCTGGCCGGCGCTGCGCCGCTCCTCTGTGCCGGAATCACCACCTATTCCCCCCTTCGCCACTGGAACGTAAGCAAAGGACAGAAGGTCGGCGTTATCGGCCTCGGCGGATTGGGCCATATGGGCGTGAAGTTCGCCAAGGCCTTCGGCGCGCATGTTGTGCTGTTCACCACCTCGCCCAAAAAGATAGCTGACGCCAAGCGCCTCGGCGTTGATGAAGTAGTCATTTCAACTTCTCCCGCGGAAATGCAGAAGCATGCGGCCAGCTTCGATTTCATTCTCGACACAGTCTCCGCCGACCACGACCTGAATGCTTATCTGGCGCTCGTCAAACTTGACGGCACACTGGTTTTGGTTGGCGCGCCTGAAAAGCCGCTTCCCATTGCTGCGTTCAGCCTGCTCGTCCGGCGGCGCCGCTTCGCGGGCTCCACTATCGGCGGCATTCGTGAAACCCAGGAGATGCTGGATTTCTGCGCCGAACATGGAATCACCTCCGACATTGAGATGATTAATATTCAGGATGTGAACCAGGCTCACGACCGTCTGCTGAAAAGCGACGTAAAGTATCGCTTCGTAATTGATATGGAGTCCCTGAAATAAGCGAGTGCCAACATGCGGCTTCTTTTAGCGGATTGTTAAGACGCTCTCGCTGTTAGGGAGACTTTCTCGCCACGCCCGACGGCCGCTCGCTGCGTTCGCCGCTTGCGGCCGAATCGGATTTGGAATTCACCAGGATGGGCACGATCGCATGCACGCGCGTGCCTGTCCCCGGTGATTCAATCTGCAGTGTTCCGCCCAGTTGCGCCACTCTTTCCCTCATCCCTTGAATCCCCACGCCCGGCCGAGGTTCAGGCTCCATCCCCTTCCCCGAGTCTGAAATCTCAATGGAAACTTCCGCGCCCCTGCGAAGAACGCGAATGGTCGCGCTCGAACTGCCGGAGTGACGATGAACGTTGGTAAGTGATTCCTGGACTACACGAAAAATTGTGGTCTCAATCTCGCGGGAAAGCCGGCCCAGATTGGGATCAAGCTCAAGTTCCACGGGAATGGCGCTTCTTTCCGCAAATCCCTTCACATACCAGTCGAGCGCCGAAGGAAGCCCCGCCTCCTCAAGCAGCGGCGGATGCAAAAGATGAGAAAGCGTCCTGACCTCCTGCACCGATTGCTCCACTTCCTGCTGGGCACGAGTCAGCTTTTCTTTGGCGTTGACGTCGGAGCTGCCGGCCAGCGCAATATCAATGTTAAGTTTCGCCGCCGTCAAATGTTGTCCCAGGCTGTCGTGCAACTCGCGGGCAATACGCCGCCGCTCCTCATCCTGAATTTGCAGCAGCCGGCTCGAAAGATTCCGCAGATTTGCCGCTGCCCGCCGCAGTTCTCCGGTCCGCTCTTCAACACGAAGCTCAAGCTTCTCGTTGGCGCTTTGCAGGTCGCGCTGGTGGCTTTCGAGCGTGCTATGCATGCGCGCATTGTCCACGGCAGTTGCAGCCCGCCGCGCCAGATCTTCCACGAACTGCACATCCGGCTGGGTAAAGCGGCGGTTCGATTCCGCCATCACAAAGGTGATGGTCCCCAGCGTGCGGTCACGCGCGATCAGCGGAGAAACGATCGCAGACTTCATCCCAATCGAGCGCAACAGTTTCCCATGCTCTTCATCCACCTGTTCGGAACGCAGCATCTCGTCGGTCATCTCCGGAGCAAGGCCGGAGACCCCGGCCTTCATGACAAGAAAAATATTGCTGTTCGCGTTCGGCGGATATCGCTTCATTAAATCGTGCGCCATCGCGATCTTTGCCGGGTCCACATGCTCCACCGAAACACGGCGCAACGTGCCATCTTCCTGAAGCAGGTCAATGGCGCACCAATCGGCAATTTGCGGCACGGCAACTTTCGCCACGCTCGCCAGTGTGCTCTCATAATCCAACGAGGAACTCAGCAACTTGCTTGCTTCGGCCAAAAATTGCGAGCGCTGCTTCTCTTTTTCGAGCGCATCGTAGGACTCCGCCGTGTCCACAGCCAGCGCGGCAAGATTCGCCAATGCGTCGGTCAGTTTGAGTTCCTCATCGCTGAAAGCATGCAGCTGCCGGAAATAAAACACTAACGTTCCATGGATACCCGCTCGCAACCGGAGGGGAGCAATAATCAGCGAACGAACGCCCTCCTGCGCATAAAGCTTGCGGCGGTGTTCCACCATCTTTGGAAGCTGCGCAACGTCAGGGATCGCAACCAATTCTGAGATCGTTGTCTTACTAGGTTCAAATTCGCGCTGGTATCTTTCCGACAACCCCGCGGATGCAAGCACCGCCCATCGATCTTCATCGGGGTAGTGCCGCCAGAGAGCATGCGCATCGGCGGGAATATACTCCCGCGCCAGTTGCAGCAGCTTGGGGATTACAGAACTCAAACTAGGGTCGGCGAGTAGCGCGCGGGTCGCTCCCACCACGAGTTCGAGCGAACCCCTGTCGGGCTGAGAGGAGGTAAGACTCGACAAAGAGGCGGACGGAAAAGACACGTCAGAATCAGAACGTTCCATGACGGAAGCGAAGGAAGTGGAGACAACGCGACATTTTCAAGCTAACAAACAAGGCAGATGCGGTCAACGTATGGCTATCTGGTAATACAGGAAGTCGTGTAGCCATCCTGGACCTAAGAATTTCGGCAACCTTACTATCAGGGAGCAGCGGCTGGGCGCCTCTATAAGATCTCATTGTTAAAAATACAAAATTCCCTCTTGACAACTAGTACTGTGTGTCATACAGTGTGCTGCATACACTATATGAAGACCAGTACTAAGACCGATGAAAGCAGCGCTCTTTATGAAAATCTTCGCCTCGAACTCCGCCGGGGATGCTTGATTGTCGCCGTTCTCGCTCAACTAAAGACCGAGCGGTACGGATACACCCTGCGCAGGGCCCTGGCCGAGGACGGCCTGGAGATTGACGAAAGCACGCTCTACCCCCTGCTCCGGCGTCTGGAGACCCAGGGCCTGCTGGTGAGCGAATGGCGCGAAGAAGAAAAGCGCAACAAGCGCTTCTACAAACTGTCGCCGGAAGGTAAACGAATTCTTAAGCAGCTGCTTGAAGAGTGGCGAAGCATCAACGCATCACTCGAACAAATTCTACGAGAGGAATAACTATATGGAACTCATTGAGCGTTACCTGCAAGCCGTCGGATTTTGGCTCCCTAAAGCGCAAAAGCAGGACATCCTCGCCGAACTCTCCGAGGACATCCGCTCGCAAGTGGAGGACAAGGAATCCGAACTCGCCCGCAAGCTCACCGACGCTGAAGTGGAGAACATCCTGAAACGGCGCGGCAGCCCCATCACGGTCGCCAATCGTTATCTGCCGCAGCGCAACTTGATTGGTCCCGTTCTATACCCGATTTACCGCCTCGTCTTGAAAATGGCCTTCTTGTTCTATGCCATTCCTTGGCTGGTGGTCTGGTTATGCATTAGTTCGTATTTGCCGTCTTACCACGCGAAAACGGTGGGGGATTTCATTGCCGGAACATTGCATGGTTTGTGGCTGGCCATCCTCTACACGTTCGCGTCGGTCACATTTGCATTCGGGTTGCTGGAAAAATATGCGCTCAAGTCCGGCTTCCTCGAAAAATGGAATCCCGCGAAACTTCCCCCGCTTCGTGCCGCAAACCGCATCAAGCACGCAAATTCCATCGGCGAAATCGTCGCCTTTGCCGTGGCACTCATCTGGTGGATTAATTTCATGCTATCTCCGGTAATGTTGAACCGCCCTGACATCCGGATTGTCCTGGCCCCAGGCTGGCGCTATTATTCCTGGTGGATCGTAGTCCTCATTGCGGTGACCATGGCCACTTCTGTTCTGAACCTGCTGCGACCTTATTGGACGCATTTCCGCGCCGGTGTGAGACTTGTCACTGACGTCGTCGGTTGGGGAATGTTCGCGTGGCTATGCAAAGCAAATATTGTGGCCGAAATCGCAGTACGGAATGTTCCCCCCGAAAAAACCTTGCAAGTTGCCAATGCCATCAATTTTTGGATGGGGCGAAGTTTCCCATTCATCGTCGCAATAGGAATAGTGATTGCCACAATCGACATATATCGTATTTTCCACGTGAAAACAGGAACGCGCCCTCCTCTTTGCGGCCTTGCCTCGATTTGTGGAATGAGCACAAACTTCTAGCCAGTTTCGCGAGTGCCTGCGTTTCTCGGTTCCGATCGGGAGACGCGGCTCGGAAGGGAGTGCAATGGGGGACAACAACCGGAACAAAACGAGATTAGAGTCCGTACCAAGCTAAGCATTCATTCCGCACGATCCGAGGTAGGTTTGACGACCACACCCTGCTCCTATTCAGCGCCGCAGCAGAATCAAGCTCAGGACCAGACCAGGCGGGCGATGCTTCTCATCTGGACCATCGCCTTCGCCAAATTACTGTTCCATATTTATTTCAACAATCGCTACGGCTATTTTCGCGATGAATTCGACTACATTGCGTGCGGCAATCACCTCGCCTGGGGATACGTTGACCAGCCGCCTCTGGTCCCTTTTCTCATTCACATCTGCCAGGGAGTTCTAGGTGATTCCCTGCGCAGCATCCGCTTCATTCCCGCGCTTGCATCTTCCTTATTGGTTGTGCAGGGCGCAGCCATCGCCCGCGAATTCGGCGGCAAGCGCTACGCCGTGCTCCTTACCGCAATTGCCATTGTGATCGCGCCCCTCTATTTATCCAACGGGTCGCTGCTCACAACCAATTGCTTGGAACCAAATTTATGGATGGGCTGCGCTTATTTTTTCATTCTCGCCATCAAGCGCGCCAACCCTCGTTATTGGATCGCCTTTGGCATCGTTGCTGGCTTCGGCCTCGAAGAAAAATACACGATTGCATTATTTTGTTTCGCGATCATCGTGGGCCTCGTACTCACCGAGCAGCGCAGGGCTTTCCTGCAAAAATCGTTTTGGCTCGGCGGAGGCGCCGCGTTTCTGATCTTCTTTCCCAACCTGCTGTGGAACATCCACTACCATTTCCCATTTCTTGAATTGATGCACAACATCCGCGCCGAAGGCCGCGACGTCATCCTCCCCGCCGGAGAATATTTTTTTCAGCAGACACTACTCGTTCATCCACTGGCAGCGCCACTGTGGCTCGCAGGATTGCTTGCGCTCTTGTTTGCCCGGCAACTCAAACCGTATCGTGGGCTTGGCATCGCTTATCTGGTTTGTTACGCGGTGTTGTTTGCCTTGCATGGCAAGAATTATTACCTGACGCCCATTTATCCCATGCTCCTGGCCGCGGGCGCAGTTGTTGCGGAAAACGCATTTTCGCGACGCGGCTTGGCCTGGTTGAAGCCTGCCGTAGCCATCGTGCTGCTCGCCGCGGGAGCATCCCTCGCTCCCGTCATGGTTCCGTTTTTTTCGCCCGAGAACTTCCTCGCCTATATGGATCGTTTGCCCTTCAAACTCCCCATCATGGAGCACTCCCACGCTCGCGCCGCGCTCCCGCAATGGTATGCAGACCAATTTGGATGGAATGAAATTGTTGCCGAAACTGCCGTCGCCTGGAATGAACTCGCTCCTCAGGAACGCGCCGACTGCGGCATCTTCGGGCAGGATTACGGACAGGCTGGCGCCATTGATTTTCTCGGCCGTCGTTACGGATTGCCCCCCTCCCTCAGCGGACACCAGTCCTGGTTCCTTTGGGGGCCTCGCCAATATTCCGGCAATTGCATGATCGTGCTCAGCGAGACCCGCGCAAAGCTGGAAAGTTTATGGACCCAGGTAGACTATGTGGGGACCTCTGCTCCCAATCCCTACGCGCTGGAACAGCAGATTCCCGTTTTCATTTGCCGGGGAAAGAAATTTGAGAGCCTGAAAACTCTTTGGCCGATCGTCAAGAAATGGCGGTAAGGGAATCTATCTATTGCCCTTCACGACTAAGTACGACAGGACGACTTCATATCTTATCGATCGCACTCATGTGAAACGCAGTCTTGCCGCGTAAGACGACTCTTCTCTTCTGGTTGGAATTGAGCCCTTCATTGAAGCCGACTTCGATGGTCTTGTCATTGATCTGTCGGTTTGAAACAGGGGCCGCATCTTTTCCTTCATCTGCGGATTGAAATACGCAGGCGGCATCACAAACGATTCTCAATTGAAAACCTCGGATAGGGGCATCCGTAGCGACCCAGATAATCATTTGATACGGCAGATCGCCGCCTACTTGCTGCGCTGCCGGCTCATATTGAAAGCTTAGCTTTGGTGTTTGCGGCATTGGCGACGATGGCTTTGTAGCCTCTGGAGCCGCCTGACCTTGTTGCGCCTGACCTTGTCCAAAGCCCATCATCGTTCGCACGTCAGGAGAAAGAAAACTCCCCAATATGACGATCGTGATAAGACCAATTGCCACAGATCCAATTCGGTCTGCATTCAGCCACACAGGAATACGCTTCTTTTTTGTTTCCATATGGCTACCCTCGAAGAGGCTTCAAGAAACCGCAAGAATTCATGGCACCGATTGTGACAACCAATTTTAGCGCGGCAGCATTGAACTTGCGGACTGGTAGAAATGAAAACTCAGTGGGGGCCCCGTCCGGAATCGAACCGTTTAATTAGTAGTAGTCCGTGTCACTCAGAAGAACTCAAGTCACACAAAACAAAGGCTCAGGGTGCAAGCGGTCTAGTACCGTTTCGCACCCTGTTTTTTGCTGTCACACGGACAAACTCGCGGACAATTGGAATTAGATATTTTTTTATTGCCAGCGCGAAAAACGAATGCGAATTCGAGCGGTTTTTGAGTTTGCAGCCGAACTCAATCGCCCGTCCGGAAAAACGCCGGATGGGGCATAAGGAACTCACATGCAATTGTTTTTTCGTAAAGAAAAACCCAGCGAACCAGAAAGGCCCACGCTTGCCGAGCGATTGCAAGAGGCGGCGCGGGAAGTGGAGCGTTGCACGTCAAAGATCGAAGAAATCGGGCGGCGAAGGTTCGCGTTCATCCGCAAGCACAGCATTAAAACGAACCGTCAGCAGGTGGTTCTGTCAGCAGTGGTAAAGAACATTGGCGAGATGGAGCCGTTGTTAAAAGAATGGGCCGCGATGAATGAAGAACTGGCGCAAGCGATACGTGCGTCCCGCGCCGCGCAATCGGTTTGGTGCGGTTTGAAACTCGAATTAGAACGGCAAGAGAAAGGGGAAACAGTATGGCAGTAGCACCGACAGTTCAACCACAAGCGACAGTGAAGCAACTTTTCGGTTATGGATGGCCCCAGCTTGTTTTGCTTTCATCGCTCGACGTGAACCAAAACGTGATCGGCATTGACCCGACTACAGGCGCGGGCGTTGATGCTGCACTCGGTTCGCTTGGACTTTATGCCGATGCAACGAATGGCGGGCGGCTCTATGTGAAAACAGGCAGCAGCCCGACGCAATGGACATTGAAATAAAAGTTTTCCGTTTCCATCGCATTCCAGCCGAATGCCTAGGGACGGTTCATCCCGTAGGTCGCACGGGCGAAATGGCGGTAACGCCATTCGGATATGCGACACAGAGCCTTGGGAGTTGCGCTCTGACTTCGGAAAGCAACTCCCGCTTGAACGTTGTTCACGTGAAAAACGGTCAGGGCCGCGCCGTTTCCTGAAAGCGGCCCAACTTTTTAAGGGAGGTAAGGAAGCATGAGTTTCGAGCATGAAATTTTTGGCAGCATGAGTTCAGGCATGGATGAAGTGCGCTTGCACAATGAGCAATCGGAGCAACTCAATAAAATTTTCGACCGTATCACACGTTCATGGGAGCCTTCGAGCGGCGAGTCACTGAGCAAAGCGATGTCATCAATTTGCTGGGCGATGATGAAGCAGTGCTGCGGAAATTCAATTTCAGCACGGTCGGCGATGTGCTCCGCAAGAATTTTTCAGCGCGGGCAGAAGCAGAACGCGCCAGAGAAATCTTCCGCCACGGTCTGTACACCAAGACCGAACACGGCGAACGGTACAACGTCATGGATGGCCTAAAGGCCGTGATAGATCATTACCGTTCACGTTTGAGCGGGCAGGTTCTATCTGGCATGGAAAGCGCGTTGCGCTGCGTGGATACAAATCTGTTTTGGGAATTGTTTGACGGTGGCTTGGCGGAAAACGCCGCGTAAAGTTCGGCCATAAACCGTGACCGCGCCGATGCGGTGCATTCAGCTTGGCCGGAAAAAATCATTCAGGGCTGGATGCAGGAACGTCGGCAAATGGTCTGGGGCGCACCGATAGGTAAGAAGCCGCCGCAACGTGCGCGGGTGGACTGTCATCATCCGCGCATTATTTATGTTTACTTACTAATATACAATCATGCACAAAGATTGTGGTCTAAATTTTTAATATAAATAGCAAGCTACCAGTCCGGTATTTTCAAACAATAAATTTGATTGTTAAACACAAGTTACGTATATTCAATGTGTTACAAGGATTAGTGAATTGAGAACCTGAAAGGATTTGTGAACTCCGTCACCGGAGTTTCGAGACGATCTTTTATAACTTAGTAGTAAACAGTATCGGACGGCTCAAGATGGGCTGTGCTGCATTGCTTGAGTAGTCGGCCAGCGCGTAACACGCGGAGTTCCTGTCACTCCGCAATGCCGAACATCTGGACGGGGAACCGGAAAGCGCGTCCGTATCTGTTTTGTTTTCAAAAACCCCATCCGGTTTCAGACCGGACGGGGTAATTTTTAGCCGTTAGCGTTCAATGGGTTAGCGGGCATGTCCGTGCGATTGTCCGCTTGAGTTTGCGGCGCGGAATTTTCTCGGTGCTCTGCTTCCTTTACCCCAGCGTCCCACCATTCCAGTGCTGCGCGGCGGCAAAGTTCACGGTCTGCCAGAACCAGTTCTAGTTTTTGTTCGTGGTTGAGTTTCGCCCACGTTGCGGACGTGCCGCCGCCTTCGAGTTTTGAAATCTCACTTTCAATGTTCGCAAGTTGCTTTAGGCTGTCAACGGCGAGTTTGTGATTGTTACTGCGTGATGCGGCGGCATACGTTTCATCAATACGCTTTCTTAATTGTTCGAGCCGCGCCCGTGGGTCATTCGGGTCAATCAGGGTTTCGATGCGTAGGTGCTTCTTGTGTCGAAGTACAGCATCGGAGCTAAGATCATGCGACCGTGCGACCGACGCGGCGGATTCGCCAGCGCGGAGTTTTTCATCTATTGCCAGACGCGCATCACTGCTACACGCGCTGCATATTCTTGCCATTGTTTTCCTCCATCAATTCGAGCACACGCGAACGGCGAACGCGCCAAGGCGAGTGCTTCCCGCCGTACTGTGTGGCCTTTAATCGGCCCGTCTGCACGTACCGCATGGCTGTCGCGTAGTGCACGCCCAGCAGCGCGGCGGCTTGTGCGACTGTTAGCAACTCATCATTCGATTGCGTAGCCATACGCAATTGATGCGACTCTGCGCGGAAAGGCGCGTACTATTTTGATTTTTTCGGAGTGACTTTGTGAGTAGGCCGAATCGTTCGGCAACTGCCATAGTGACTCGCATTGGCACACGTTGGAACACTTAAATTCCGATGTTCCAATGTGCCAGACCTACCAAGAGAACTGGCACAGATGGAACACGCAAAATGAAGCGTTCCATTGAAGCGCATCAAATCTCATGGAACTTGGAACACTTGAAAACGCGAGATTCCGAAGTGTTCCATCGGAGAGTGAGCCTTCGCGGGCCGGAATCCCCACGGGGAACAGCACGGCGCACGTGTTTTTCGCGTTCCTGTAACTTTATAGAAAACGTAAGGTACATAGCATAACTACGTTTCTATACATACATATATAAAATATAGTGTTCCACGTGATACATAAGAGAAAACAAACGACTTACCCACGAGTTCCGCCCAGCGTTCCCACTGTGGGCCAGTGTGCCGTGAGTTTTCGAGCGCATCCGCGCCGCCGTGAATAAAGCGCGGCGCGAGTTCGCCATCAACCGCGTCCATATCGTGGGTTTAGTCGCTCTTACCGTTCAAAGCCTCCTCAAACTTCTTTTTTGCTATCTCAAAGATTTCACTAGAAAACGCTGGCAACGTAGGCGGATTCTCTGCCCGTCCTGCCGCGTGATCTGCATACCCACAACGGTATGCGGCTACAATGACCGTTGCTAGTGAGCGTTGCGCTTCTTCTGACAATATCCTCAGCACTGCCCCACGATGCCCGGCAGCTTGTTCCCACACATGTTGGTTCTGCTCCATCGGATTTGCTCCTGTTCCTGAATTTTCCTGCTTTCACTACTTGATATACGGGGATTGCAGCGCAGACCTGAGCTTTATCTTTAGGGCTTTTCAATCCAAGAGATTAGCGCGGGCTTATATATAGTCCGGCAGCTAGGTCTTAGTAAGACCCCGAAAAAGGGGCCAATATATATACCGACTTTTCGCTGTGAATTTCCCCACAATCAAAAATAAATATTCCTGCTCCCGCAGGGCGTGACGCTGCTACTTTGGGCCAGAGATTTCATCTAATGGTTTATCGCCACCTAAAGGGGATTACGCATGGCTAGCTTGTATGATGAACTTTTTGAGGATGCAAATGGACGCAAACCTCGCCGCTACACCGTGAGAAGGTTTGGCTGGGAAGGGTTTGCGCCATTGGACAAACTTTCAAATATTTTTTCTGTATGTGCCGCCGCCGCACTCAACCCGTGAGGATGCTTGGGAATGGTTGAAAGAGGAACGAGAGGGGAACCATGCCTAAAGCCGCGCTCAAGACCCAAGCGAACAAGACCGCTGCGCTCAAAGCAGTCCGCCTAAAGCTGAAAGAGATAGACCGTTTAATGAAAGAGGCCCGCCAGAATCCAACGCCGGAAAAAATGGCGAAAATCAACGAACTGATTAACGAAGGTTATCGGGAAGCCGCAGAAGCATAATAGCGCACGGCTTAAATGGGATGCCTGGGGCCAAGGATGTCAGAATCAGAAGCAAAAACGTTCTCTATTAGCTCGACGGCGAAGCGCGTTCGCAGACTACAGTTTCCCGAACGTCCGCATGATGGTCTGCTGCTCACCGTGGACAGTGACGCGGCCCCTGTAGCCTATAAGAAACCCGCCGCGAAGGTGGAGCGCATTCGCTGGGACAAGGGATTGAAAGAACTGGCAAACCTTTTCCTGAAAGTTCATGCGGAACAATTGAAGCGTGGGCGTAATCAGGGAAAGCTGGTGGACGCATTCGCCGCTCTGTACGAGAACGAAAACGGTGCCCCGATTAGCGCGGCATCCTTGCGCCGCTATGTTTCAGAGCTTCGCACTTCCGTCTCGAAACACGCCTAGAGTTATATAACTCGCGGCACGGTAATATAACTCGACTGCAACAAATTCCCGCCCTACGATGCACCCATCGCCCGCGCCTGTCGCGGATGAAAATTTAGATCGTGGGAGCATCTCTTTGGAACAAGCAAATCTTTTCTCACTAAAAAACGCCGCCGAACGGTTGGGCGTGTCCGTTGATCTTGTCCGCCGTCTCGCGTCATCGAATGACATCGCCACAATCACGATTGGCGCGAGGCGCATGGTGCCCGCGCATGAATTGCAACGGGTAGCGACCGAAGGCGTGGGCCGTCCTAGAAAGCGCACGGAACCTGCGACCGCTGAAACCGTTCCAGCGCAGCCCGAAGCTACAAACTAAAAGTTTTTAAGGAAACAAAAAAGAAACCGGAATCATTGGCGCACCAGCAGGCGAATGATGACTCCGGCCTAGGCAGATGAGCAGACTTATATGTCTTGATGACCAACCATGTCAAGTGCCGCCGCCGTCCGATGATGACGCGCAACAAAACTCAGAGCCGTTCACGCTAGAGCAACTCATCGCCGCAACGCGCATGTTCGCTGCGTTCGGCGAACCATCCATGCTGGTGCAAATCCAGCCACGCGATGTTTTGCATTGCGCGAATTGCGATGCAGAAACCTACCACGTGATGACAGGGCAGATGGATTATGTCGCCGATGTCATCCGGCGCGTGGGCATCTGGTTTGCGAATCTCGCGCAAGAGCATGTTTGCCCGTCAAGGAAAGCCGCGTGAATGCAACCATGCTCAACCCGATATGGGCTACCAGTCTGACAGAAGCAGACCGGGAACACTTCCAGCGTTTCGGCATTAGTTTTGATACGGCGCAAACGGAAGAAATCCGGCGGGTCACGGATGCAGAAGCAAGGCAGCACGGCTTTACCCACACTGGCGATTTATCGGGGCTGGTGTTCATCTATCGTGACCCGCGCACCGATCACAAAGTCACTTCGCGCCTACGGCGTGACCATCCTGAAATTGAGAATGGCCGCGAGAAAAATAAATACATCGCGCCGTATGGCGATAGAAGGCACCTGTTCTTTCCGCGCCATGCGTTGCCCTTGCTCGAAAACAAAAACGTCCCCGTCGTCTTAGTCGAAGCGGAAAAATCCGCGCTGGCAATGCTCGAATGGAGTAAGCGTACTGGCTGGGAAATCTTGCCCGTCGCAATGGGCGGATGCTGGGGATGGCGCGGACGTGACGGCAAAGCAGAGTTGCCCGATGGTCACACGGCGGATGAAGTCGGGCCACTGCCCGACTTACTCATGGTCGCAACGGGCCGCGAAGTGTACGTCCTGCTCGATTCCAACGTCACCAGCAATTCAGATGTCCGGCTGGCAGAACGTTGCTTGCTAAAAGAACTCCGCAAGCTGGAAGGCACCACGGCGCGGGTATTGCGCCTTCCCATTAAAGACGGCGTGAACGGGCCGGATGATTTTATTGCAGTCGCGGGCGATGCTGCTTTCCAAGAAATCTTTGAAGCAAAAAACATTCACAGTGCGGAACTGATTTTAAGCAAAAGCGGTTCGCCCGCCGCCGTGGTCGAGAATGCTTTGATCTTATTCCGCACGGCATCCGAGTGGCGCGGCGTTCTCGGATTCGATGAGTTCGCGCAAACGCCCGTCATGTTGAAATCCGCACCGGAATTTTCGCTCGAAGGCAAAGCAAGCTATCCACGTGCATGGACTGACCGGGATGACACTCAGGCGCAAGCGTGGCTGCAACGTCAAGGTGTACTCATCAATTCAGCAAAGACGGTCGGACAAGCCATAACAGTAGTAAGCCGCGAGAATGCTTTTCATCCGGTTAGAAACTACTTGAGCAATTTGCAGTGGGACAGAATCCCACGCTTGCCGAAGTTCTTGCATACATACTTCGGCGCACAGTATTCCCCGTTCTCAGAGGCAGCGGGCATCCGCTGGATGATTTCAGCAGTAGCCCGTGCATTTGAATCAGGTTGCCAAGCCGACCATGCGCTGCTCTTGGAAGGGCCACAAGGTACGAGAAAATCCAGCGGCTTGCGGGCGTTGTTTGGGGATGACTGGTTTACTGACTGCGTTTCATCTTTAGGCTCGAAAGACAGCCGCCTTGAATTGCTCGGCAAGTGGTGCATTGAAATTTCCGAGTTAAACGCCATGCGCCGCGCTGAAATCGAAGCGGTCAAAGCCTACCTAACCCAGCGTCACGATTATTTCCGCAAGCCATACGGCGCACGTGCCGAGAATGTTCCCCGGCAAAACGTTTTCGCGGCTACCAGCAACGCTGCCACGCCCTTTACCGATGAAACGGGCAATAGACGGTTCTGGCCTGTGCGTTGTGGTGTAGTGGATGTAAAAGCGATAGAACGCGACCGTAATCAGTTATGGGCCGAGGCAGTATGGCGTTATCGCAATGGTGAACCTTGGTGGATGGAATCGGAAACGCTCAATACGCTGGCCGCTTTGGAGCAGGAAGAACGCTATGAGCACGGCCCGCGTGACGAAATGATTATGAAATGGGCCGAAGCACCTAGCCAACGGGAAAAAGATACTTTTCGGGAAAACCTTCCGTGGAATAACTCAACGGCGGGCCACGTGAACGTGCAGGATTGCCTTATTCATGGCCTGAAAATTCCGCTTCCACAAATAAAGCAAGCCGATTCAAAAGAAGTTGCCCGCTGCCTACGTCATGCGGGCTGGTCGCTAAAGCAGGAACGCAATGCCGAGAACAGGGGCAAACGCTATTGGGTTTCTCCTGATCCAATCGGCGTTTGTTCGGGGAAGGTGCTGGGATGACTTTTTGCGTGATCTGCAAAGCGGAGATTTCAGAGAAACGGTTTGCGCGTGGTTCGCACTTCTGCTCTGAAAGCTGCCATGAACGCTATCGCACCATACGGCGCAATTGGCGAGCGAGTAAGTATTGCCGCCTCTGTGGTCGGGAAGCAAAGCAGAAGAAGCAGGAAACGGCGTTGCCCACTGCGCACAACAGCCAAAAAGATCTGATTGAGGGGCAGTTTCCAGCGGAGGCTTAGAAATGGCATTTTCGACTTTGACAATCACGCTGACGGACGGCAGCGAACAGACATTGACGTTGCCCACTTCGAGCGCGGATGAGGCACGAACAGCCGCGCAGTTCATCGCACGAAACAAGGGGCTTTGGTGCGACTCCGGCATATGGGTGCCCAGCACGGCAATTTTGATTGTGCAAATTTCCTAATGACTGAATCGCTCCAATCCGAATTGCTGGCCACGGCGCGAAGTTTGCCAGCGGGTGAATTGCCGCAGTTCCTCGGTGCTTTGGCAATGGTTCAAGCCGTCGCGCAGCAACGCTTACTCGCGCCTGTACAGAACGTGAGTGATTCGGCGGATGATTGCTGGCTTGATATTGAGCAAGCGCGGGAAATGCTGGGACTCAGCAAAAGTTATTTGTACGTTCACGATTTTCCGTTCAAACGGCGCGAAGGACGCGCCGTGCGTTTCAGTAAGAACGGGATTTTGCAGTACATCAACCAAAGGAGGAAAAATTAAACAATGCAGGAACAACCACAACCACCGTTGCCCAAAAATCTCATGTGGCGCGGCAAAACCATCTGGTGCAGGCTCTACGTGGATGGGCGGGAACTCCGCGAATCCACCAAGACCAGCAACCCAACCAAAGCGGAAAAGTACCTCAGGATGCGCTTAAAGCAGGTGCATGTCCATGAGGCCAACCCCGAAGAAAAGTTCCTCACTTCGCAAGATCGCAAAAAAACGATTGGCGATTTGATGGATGCGCTGAAAACAAACTTCGAGTTGCGCGGTAAAGCATCATCGCAAAACTTGAGCGGCATCGCCCGCGTGAAAAAAGACTTTGGTCATATTCGCGCACTCTCTTTAACGAAAGAACAAATAGCCGAGTACGTCAGTGCTCGGAGAAAAGAGGATTACAGACCCGCGACTATCAACCGCTGGCTACAGGCTTTGCATTGCGCCTACAAGCTGGCGGAAGTTCCATGCCCGAAGCTGATTCACTTATCAGAAGCAGACAACGTGCGTTCGGGATTTTTTAGCGATGCGGAGATTCGCAAAGTGATAGGGCACCTTCCCGAATATTTGCGAGACTTCGCACTATTCGGATGGTTGACCGGATGGCGCAAGTCGGCAATTGCCAAGCTGCGCTGGTCGGAACTGGACGGCGAGAGCCTTGTGCTTCGTGCGGAGTACGCAAAGAATCGCCGCGCACATCGTTTGCCGCTCGAAGGCGAACTCGCGGAAATCATCGAACGGCGGAAGCAGTGCCGTAAGGTGAAAGCGCAAGACGGCACGATGCGAATGGTTGAATTTATTTTCCATCGTGACGGTTTGCAGATTGCAGACTTCCGCGATTCTTGGAATGCCGCTTGCAAGATGGCGGGAGTTGTAGGAAAGCTGTTCCACGATTTGCGGCGAAGCGCGTGTAAAAATATGTTGGCAGCGCGGGTGCCGCAAGCTGTAGCCATGAAAATTTCACAGCACGTTACTGACAGCATGTTTCGTCGGTACGCGATTGTGGAAGAAACGGAAATGCGCGATGCGCTGGCAAACACTCAAGCACACCTGAGAACGCAAGCCGAAGCGCAACGCGAGAAAGTATTGACGGTAGCCGTACAATGAGCAGTTACTAGGCAGTTACACGGACAAAATGGGCGTTTTACACGGACAATTTCTTATGAGAATGCGGAATACTACGATAAACAGCGGGTACGGATGGGGGCCCCGTCCGGAATCGAACCGGAATTGCAGGTTTAGGAAACCTGTGCTTTATCCATTTAAGCAACGGGGCCTGAATCTCCAATCGTAGCATGGAGATTGAGGCCCCCGTTGGCTTACGCCGACCCAATCCAGCGCAAAACTTGCTCGCAGAACTCCTCCCCGATGGCTATCTCTCGTAACTTATGCGGCCTTCCGGATTTCCGGCGTTCGCCTTGGAACCGGCCGCCCTGAGAGCGAACTGGGAGCATTGAAGTGCGCTCCGTCATCCACCCCAACGCCAAGGCGGTTCACAAGTTCTCCGCCCAGCCAGCCGGTCACTAAAGCCAGCGCTACGCCAACAAACGAACAAAAAAAAGCAAGCGTCGTGGGTACCGAAATAGGGGTGGGACGCAAAAACCAGCTCACGATAAAGAGCAGCACCACCACGACATTACCGCCGCCATGCAAAAGCCCTATGCTCTTGGCGCGGGTATTGGAGGGAATCCCCACCCAATCGATAACGCCGAACACCGCGGCCAACAGTCCGCCGACAATGCCCGCCGCGATCATCCAGTACGAGATCAAATACCACGTTGGATCGCCCGACACCAGGCCGACAATATCAAACGCTACTGCAGTCGCGAGCAACCCCAGCGGAAATACGATCAACATTGGGTGAATAGGATGGCCGAATAACTTCATTGCATGCTCCCTTCTCCATGCTGCGACCATGCAGCGTGAATTTAGGTGCCAAAACAAATCAGGGGTTTGCCCTCAGAGGGATGCGAATGAACGAGTACAAACCTTAGGCGGCCTCTGCTCAAGGGAACTGTAATTACTCTTTCAGTTTAAGTTTCGATTTATTGTCTTCCAGAAATTGACGCAGACGGTCGGCGGCCTCGAGTAGCCGATTCCATTGTTCGTAGTAGAGCGTCACAGGAAACCGCCCCAGGCCGTATACACTCACGCCGCCCTTCTCTCCTACCTTAAATTCCAGGCTACCCGTGCGCCGCGTTCCCTGCTGCTTTTCCAGTTCCGACAACCGTGCTTTCAGTTCCTCATAAGTTGGTTCTGCCATGACGACCTCGGTTCAATGAATTTTGCTTCTTGCCAGATATAAACAAATCCAGGTTACAAACAAATTTAGGCGAATAAGTCAGGGCCGGGTTGCCAGGCGCCGTCGGCGCTCCCGTAAGGACTGGCGACTACGACAGTGTAGCCATCCGGGTCGCGCATCCAGCATTCCCAGTGGTTGGGACCACCGTCGCCATCGGGCGGATTACGGTGCCGGGGAAGTACGGTCTGGGCCCCCATTCCCGCCGCGCGCTGCATTACAGAATCAAAATCATCCACCTCGAACCAGAGCAGCACACCGTTGCCATAAGGCCTGTCGGTGCGATCGCCGATCGGGCCATGATGGTGCTCGACTTCAAAGCTATGAAGCTGCAGGATAAGCGATCCATCCTTAACCAGTTGCTCGTACTGTTTGCCGCCATGGGCTCCGCGGCAGCCCAGCAATCTCTGATACCACTGGCTGCTGGCTTCCACATCCGTCACACAAATAAGAGGCTGAGCACGCATGGCTCTTAGCCTAGCAGAACATAAGTTTTTGCGGTTAGCGGGCTGTCTAAAGGATTTTCAGAAACAGTGGTAAGAACCGATATGCATTAAAAATGGGAGGCACCCCATGCCTCCCATTCAGAGGACGAAAAAAATCTACCGCGTGCCCGGCGAAGCGATCCGGTCGTTAGGGACTTCAGGTCCGATGTTGTAGTGGGCCTTCAGATCGTCCATGCGGCGCTGCATGCTGACCATCTGGCCGCGATTGTTAGTGCGCTGATAGTTCATCCAGCGAGAGTAGTAGCTGTCAAAGCGCTGTTGGTCGCTGGGAGAGAGCATCGAACGCCAGCGGTATCCGCCCTGCCAGTCGCGCTCGTTGCCGTGGGAGGCGATGCGCCAGTAAGGGACACCTGCGGGAATTCCGTATTGGGCCTTCACGTCGTCCATACGTTTTTCCATGCTGCGTATCTGGTCTCCATCGTTCCGCTGCTTGTACTGCACCCATCGGGAGTAGTAGCTGTCAAAGCGCTGCTGGTCGCTCGGAGAGAGCCGTCTTCCCCGGCCTCCATATTGGGCCAGAGCCGGAAGCACCATGGCCAGAGTCACAATCAAAACTCCAAGAGATCTCTTGCTTATTCTCATTCGCCCCTCGTTCCCGGCTAGAAAACACCTCGCCGAAATATTGAACTGCAGTCTAGATGCCCAGGTGATGATACGAGGTTGGTTTGCCAACGGCCAGTTGAATCTGAGGTTCCATGCGCTACCATGTCCGATGTGATAACTGGGACGCCAGGTGGAACCTCCGAAAAAACAATGAGCGAGGCTCACGACAACGTTTCGCTGGGCAGGCATTTGGCCGCGTGGTGGCAACGTCAGCGAGCCCAAGCGAGCCTGCCACGCACGCTGCTTTCCCTGTGCAAGCTCTTCTGGGAGTTCGGCGTAGATTCCCTGCCGGAACGGCGCAGACGGCGTTACGGTGATGCCGAGTATGACTGGGACTATCGCGTAAATACAACCAGCGCAACCATAGGATGGCGAGACAGGTTTCTTGGACTGCTGCACTCTCCGTATCAACCCACCGAGCCGGCGTTGTTCCATGAAATTCTACAGACGCTGTTCCACGATGCCGGAATTGATCCGCGCGAGTTTGTCTTTCTTGACCTGGGCTCCGGCAAAGGGCGAACCCTGCTCATGGCGTCCGACTATCCATTCCGCGAAATTATTGGCGTTGAACTATTGCCTTCCCTGCATCGCGCCGCGCAAGAAAATATTGCCGCCTATAAGAGCGAAAATCAAAAATGCTTCGCTCTGCAGTCCCTATGCGCGGATGCATCTGAATTCGAATTTCCTTCCCGACCGATGCTCCTGTATTTGTTCAATCCCCTACCCGAAAATGCCCTCGCTCGGGCGTTACGCAACCTTGAAGTATCGCTTGAGACACAGTCCGGAAAATGCTTCCTGATCTACCACAATCCTCTATTTGAATCGCTTCTGGGCACGCAACCTTGGCTGCAGAAATTCAGCGGCACCTCTCAATTTGCAATCTATCGCGTCATGCCTAAGCCCAATCCCACAACGCCGCATCTAAGTGAGAGGCGCTCGTAAAGTCCCTGAGACGCTCTGATCACATTATTTGGTGGGAATAGGCGGTATCATGAACCACTCATGCTTAAATTCATGACGCAAAAGTTGAACTTTTACTCGGGCAGGTGCGTGCCAATGCCCGGATTTCCGATCTTGCTGATGAGCCTTTGCCTGGGTGGCATCTGTTTCTCAAGCAATCGTGCCTGGGCTGAATCCGCGCCAAAGGTACATGACATCGCGCAGGCCGTCGACTCGCATTACGACCATCTCAGCACGCTCCAGGCCCAGTTCACAGAAGTCTATTCAGGTCTCGGGGTGCAGCGGACGGAGTCGGGGATCCTGTGGCTGAAAAAACCAGGCAAGATGCGCTGGGAATACCGTTCTCCAAAGGAGAAGCTGTTTTTGAGCGACGGCAAGACCGCCTGGTTTTACGTTCCCAGTGACCGACAGGCACGCCACACGCCCGTGAAGAATTTGGACGATTTGCGCTCGCCGCTCGGACTGCTTCTCGGTAAAACAAAGCTAGAAAAGGAGTTACAAGGGCTATCACTCGCTGTGGATAAAACTCCAATGACGCCAGGAAATATGCTTTTACGAGGCGTTCCCAAAGGCCTGGCGGGCCAGGTAAACGACATATTGCTGGAGGTTACGCCTGATCACGAAATTTCACGCATCGTCTTGAATCAGGAAGACGGCAGCACGACTGAATACAGGTTCCAGGACCAGAAAGAGAACCTGAAAATTGAGGATAAAAACTTCCGCTTTACGCCGCCTGCGGGAGTCGAAGTGACGGAGCAGGACTTGGCTGAGTAACACGGAAGGGCACGTCCTTTATACTGCAATTAGTTGATGCCGTTGGGCTTATACTGACTTTGGAGCAGATATTTACTGGATTCCGGAGATAACACTCTGAATCGGGATTTAATCAAAAGCTCGTATTTTCAATGCTAGACTCGGGTGGAAAATGTCGCGCGAGTGCGCGAGCAAGCAAGGTTTTAGAGCTGGAAAGGGTTCATTTCCGACCCCATGGCGGAGTTTGTAGTCAAAATCGCAGATGAACGCGGACACTTGCAGCAGCAGGTGGAACACGGATATTCCGAAAGCGAAGTGCGCGAGCGCTTTTCCCAACAGGGTTATCTTGTCTATTCGGTCAAGCCGCGTGGTGTAATCGCGGGTGGAAGGCTGCAACTTCCTACCAAGCGAACGGTGAAGCAGAGTCAATTTCTGGTTTTCAATCAGCAATTTCTAACTCTTATTAAAGCCGGGCTGCCCGTACTGCATTCGCTGGATCTACTGATCAAGCGACAAAAAGACGCCAAAATGCGCGGCATACTCGACAACGTCCGGGAGCGCGTCAAAGGCGGAGAAATGCTTTCTGATGCTTTCGTCGCGCAGAGAGTTTTTCCTAAGATTTATACCACCACGCTGCTCGCGGGCGAACGAAGCGGCAACATGGAAGAGGTTTTGTCGCGCTATATTTCCTTTCAACGTCTGGCGCTGACATTCAAGAAAAAGCTGGCCGTTTCACTGGTGTACCCAGCACTGCTGGTGTCAGTAGTGATATGCATGATTATTTTCCTTATCACCTACGTGGTGCCGCAGTTCGCCACACTGTTTAATTCGCTGAACGCGCAGTTACCGGCGATTACGCTATTGATGCTGGCGATGGGAACGCATGCGCAAAAATATGGACCGCTGGCGCTGTTGATTCTGCTGATTGTCGCCGTCGCTTTCTGGCAATGGCGCAGGACCGATAAAGGAGCGGCCAAGGTGGATCGCGCCATCCTCTCGCTGCCGCTTTTGGGCGATATCTGGCTGAAATATCAGGTGGCGAATTTCTCCCGCATGCTGTCTACGCTGCTGTCGGGCGGACTGCCGCTGGTGCCTTCGCTCGAAACTGCCGGGGCCTCGGTGAGCAGCCGGAGCATCTTGAACGGCATCGCGGCCAGCACCGTGCAAGTGCGGGAGGGCCAGCCGCTGGCCAAAAGTTTGGAAGCGCAAAAGTTATTTCCAGATCTGTCTGTAGAGATGATCGAAGTCGGGGAGTCAACCGGCGCGTTGCCGGCCATGCTGAATTCGGTCGCGGAATTTTATGAGGAAGACGTGCAGACGGCGCTGGGCGCGGCCATGGCCCTGATTGAGCCTATGATTCTCATCATTATGGCGATTTTTGTGGGCGGGGTACTGATTTCTTTGTATCTGCCGATATTCACGTTAGGGTCGAACATCCATTGATCGGCAGAGACAAACATAAGCCGTTAACGGCGAACAGGAAAAACGCATGGCGGGTATGACTGAAAACAAAACGGCGGTGATCAACGGAACTGGTGCGGTCCCGGCAGCGCCGGCCGTGGTTCCGAGCGAGCAGGAAAAGGCGCAGGACATAGCGCGCCGCTACCGCTGCGAGTTCATTGATCTGCACAACTTCCAGCTGCAGCACGATCTCTTCAAAACAATTCCGGTGCACTTGATGTTCCGTTACAACTTCATTCCTCTGGAAGAGACCCGTGACGGGCGGCTGGCAATCGCCATCGCCGATCCCAGCCAGCTGATGATGATTGATGAAATCGGCATCCTGCTGGGCAAGCGCATTTTGACCAAGGTGGCCACGCTGGCGCAGATCAGCGAAATCCTGAAAAAGACCGAACAGTCCAAGCGTGTGCTTGAAGACGCCAGCGAAGGCTTTACGCTGGATGTGGTCCACGATGAAGATGGCAATGCGGATGAAAGCATCTCCATCGATAAGCTGACTTCGCAAGGGGATATCAGCCCCATCATCCGCCTGGTGGATACGACGATTTTCACCGCCCTGCAGCGGCGCGCTTCCGACATTCACATTGAAACCCGCGACGATTCGGTGAGCATTAAATTCCGCATTGACGGGGTACTTACGCAGGCCATGCCGCCGATCGCCAAAGACCACCACTCCACCATCATCTCGCGCATAAAAGTCATGAGCGAACTGGACATCTCCGAGCGGCGCGTGCCCCAGGACGGGCGCTTCCGCGTGAAGTATGGAACGCCGGAGCGGCCCATTGATTTCCGCGTCTCCATCATGCCCTCCATTCACGGCGAGGATGCCGTGCTCCGCGTTCTCGACAAAGAATCGATGAGCGAGAAATTTCACAAGCTGGTGCTGGACGTGGTTGGCTTTGACGAGGACGACCTGCAACGCTTCCGGCGCTATATTAAAGAACCCTATGGCATGGTGCTGGTTACCGGGCCCACCGGCAGCGGCAAGACCACAACGCTCTACGCCGCAGTGAATGAAATCAAAACCGAGGAAGACAAGATCATCACCATTGAAGACCCGGTGGAATATCAGATTCGCGGCATCACGCAGATTCCCGTGAACGAGAAGAAGGGCCTGACCTTTGCCCGCGGCTTGCGCTCCATTCTGCGTCACGACCCGGACAAAATCATGGTCGGCGAAATCCGCGATGCGGAAACCGCGCAGATCGCCATTCAATCGGCGCTCACCGGCCATCTGGTGTTCACCACCGTTCACGCCAACAACGTCGTGGACGTGATCGGACGCTTTCTCAACATGGGTGTGGAGCCCTACAACTTTGTTTCCGCGTTGAACTGCATTTTGGCGCAACGTTTGGTCCGGCTGATTTGCGAGAACTGCCGCACCGCGGTGCATTACGCTCCCGACGTGCTGGTGGCCAGCGGTCTCGACCCGCAGCAATGGTCGCAGGTTCCCTTCTATGAAGGGCAGGGTTGCATTGAATGCGCGGGGACGGGCTTCCGCGGACGCACAGCCATCCATGAATTGCTGGACCTGAGCGACCGCATTCGCGAAATGATTCTGGGCAAGAAGCCGACTTCGGAAATCCGGCGCGCGGCGCGGGAGGAAGGTATGCGCTTTCTGCGCGAGTCCGCGCTCGACAAGGTCAAGGCGGGATTGACCACGCTGAAGGAAATCAACAAAGTCACGTTCATTGAGGCCATGCGCTAAGGGCGTCACTAACCTGCTTTGCTCCTTATAAACTCGCGAGGGAAGCTCGTAAAGATCGCTGTTACGCCGGGTTGCAGGCCTTGTAAAATTGTGGGTGCGTTGGATATTTGCGGAATGTGCGTGGAGGTTGCAGGCCTCCGATCGCTCAGAAAGTTGAAAACCAAATTTGAGTTTGTCATCCAAGCCAAGAATCGCCTGTGAAATCGCCGCTGACCGCGTGCTTGCCGGACGTGTCTCTGATGCCGCGCCGACGGTCGAGGCCTGCGCGTCGCAGGAACTCTCGCCTGGCGTCGTCGTCCCTGACATGATGGAGGCAAACCTGAAGCAGCGGGACGCTGTCTTTCGAGCGCTGCAAGGTTCACTGGAAAGCATCGGGGGACGCTCGCGCGACGTGATTGCGATTTTGCCCGACGCCTCTTCGCGCGTGGCATGGCTCGACTTCGATACCCTGCCCTCGAACCGCGAAGAAGCCGAAGGAGTCGTTCGCTTCCGGCTGAAGAAGTCCCTGCCCTTCAACATCGACGAAGCCAAAGTTTCCTACCATGCGCACACCGCCAACGGAGGAGTGCGCGTAGTTGCGGCAGTGGCTCTGACCAGCGTTATCCAGGAATATGAAAACCTGTTTCGTGAACTCGGATATAGCCCTGGAGTTGTGCTGCCTTCCATGCTGGCGGCGCTGGGAGCAGTGAACGCCGATCGCCCCACGCTTATCGTCAAGGTGGATGCCAACACCACGGGTGTTGCCATCCTCGATCAGCAGCAGCTTTTGCTGATCCGGACGCTCGAAAATCCTCGCGGCATCACCATCAGCGGAGAACAGCTCGCGGAAGACATTTATCCCTCGGTGGTATTTTTCGAGGACACTTACCATTTGAACATTCAACAGATTTTTGTCGCGGGACTTCCCGAGACAGGCGGCGCCGCGCCCGCGCTACGCGCCCAGACGGGCGCCGAAGTGCAGGAATTAGTTGCGTCATCTCAGCTTTCCGGCAGCCTGGGAGCCGTACCAAAGTGGCGGATGGCCGGGGTGGTAGGAGCATTGCTGGGTTAAGAATCGATTTGAAACTATGCGTTTGAATATCAATCTCGCAACCCAGCCTTACGAGGACGCGCGGCTCTTCTGGAAACGATGGGGCGGCGGTCTGGTTCTATTAGGGCTGGTTACGCTGGTGCTGGTTTATTTCACCATTGCGGGGTGGCTGGCGGCACGTCAGGATCGCGCGCTGATTGACAAGGCAGAGCAGCAGATCGCCACCCGCGACTTGGAGCGCAGCAAGGCGCAGGCCATCCTGAACGCGCCCCAAAACCAGACGACGCGAGATCAATCGGCGTTTTTGAACGATCTTTTTGAGCGCAAGGCGCTCTCCTGGACGCAGCTGTTCGAAGAACTCGAACGTGTAATGCCCGCGCAGCTCCATGTGGTTTCCATCAAACCCGAAGTAACTCCGGACAAGCAGCTGAAAATTAAACTTCTGGTGGCGGGCGAGTCGCGTGATGGAGCCTTGCAACTGGTGCGAAAAATGGAGTCCTCACCCCGCTTCCGCCAGACGCAGATTGTCTCTGAACAGCAGTCGGACCAGAATTCCAGGTCGCCGCAAGACCTGGTGCAATTTCAGATCAGTGCCTTGTATGCGCCCGTGGCTGCGGGCAGCCAGGGAGGGGCCCCCTGATGCCGGATCTGAAAAGCACCAAAAACAAAGTCATTGCTGTGATGGCAGGCTTGATCGCGATTGATGTAATTGCCGCGGGCATACTCTTCTCACCGCTGGTCGGATCGCAGCAATCACGGCGCATGCAAATTGATGAACTTTGGAAAGAGCTGCGCCTCAAAACCAAGCAGGTAGAGCCGTTGCGGGGCATGGACAAAAAGATTGCCTCGGCGCAGGAGCAGATCCACGACTTCTATCAGCAACGTCTGCCGCTGCAGGAGTCGGACGTTTCCGAGGACCTCGGCAAGGTCGCCTCCGAGTCGGGCGTGAAGATGACCACGGTGAAATATTCGCCGAAAGAAGAGCAGATTCCGGGGCTGGCGCCGGTCATGATTGAGGCTGACTTTTCTGGAGGCTATTCGCAGCTGGTGCGTTTTATTAATGCCGTGGAGCGTGACAAGTTGTTTTTCATCGTGGACGGCCTGGACCTTGACAGTTCGCAGGGAGGGACGGTGCAACTGCGGCTGAGCCTGGAAACTTATCAGAGGATCGGCACCTAGATCATGGCGATGAAAGTCGGAGCAGAAAATCGGGCAAAGCTGATCACGGCCATCGTGTTGCTGGCCGTCGCCGTTTTGCTGCTGGGCAGCTGGCTGCTCAACTCCGGCGCGCCCAGCATAAACACGTCAAGAGCGCGGACCACCGAGGAGCCCACCGACCCAGGCGCCCGTTCCACGACCCGCGCGAAGAACAGTTCGGGCAAGAAAAACTCGGCGACCGAAGCCCGTTCCCTCGATCCGCGGCTGCGTCTTGACTGGCTTAAAAGCACTGAAGACACGAAATACTCCGGCAATGGCCGCAATATTTTCCAGACCTACGTCGAGATTCCCAAACCTATTGTGAATCCAGTGTCACAGCAGCCCCAGAACCTGCCGCCTCCTGGCCCGCCGCCTCCTCCTCCCATTGACCTGAAATTTTTCGGATTTGCCAGCCGGCCCGGCGAAGCCAAAAAGATTTTTCTCTCCGAAGGCGACGACATTTTCATAGCGGGCGAAGGGCAAATCGTGGACCGCCGTTACAAGGTGCTCCACATCTCTCTCAACGCCGTGGAAATTGAGGACGTCCTCAACAACAACCGCCAAAGCATTCCGCTCACGCAGGGATAGATTTTTCCATGAAGCAGTTTCCGCAATCTGGCCTCATGAAAAGCCACCATAAAAACGAGCGCCAGTCTGGCTACATTCTGCTCATGATGATGCTGTTCATCGCCCTGCTGGCGGTCGCGGCGCTGGCGGCCCTGCCACGCATGGAAATGCAGGTGAAACGCGACCGCGAAGAAGAAATGATTCATCGCGGAGCGCAGTACGCCCGCGCCATCCGCCACTACGTGAAGAAATTCGGCCGCTACCCTACCAGCATCTCCGACCTGGAAGACACCAACGACGTTCGCTTCCTGCGCAAGGCTTACAAAGACCCCATTACCGGAAAAGATTTTCGCCTGCTGCACATGGGCGACGTGCAAATGCTGATGGGAGGCATGGGATTCAGCGGCGGCGCTGGTAACCCCGCGGCAGCGGCAGGCGCCGGCCAGCCCGGAATGCCCTCCGGAGTTCCGATCAGCGGCGGCGATACAAAGTCCGGCACCCTGCTGCAGGGAGACAATTCCGCTTCGCCAGACACCGCCGCAACAGCTGGCAATGGTGACAATTCGTCCGTGGGAGGCGCGGGTAATGGACCATCCTCTGAATCGTCGCCCTCCAATGGACCATCGGGTGGGCCAGGCGGGCAGGTGTTTGGCGGAGGCCCGATTATGGGAGTCGCCAGCGCCAGCAAAGATAGAACCATCCGCAAGTTCAACAACAAGGAGCACTATAACGAGTGGCTCTTTGTTTACGATCCCACTAACGATCGCTCGCTGATCACCGGTCCTTACCAGCCGTCGTTGATGGGGCAAGGAATCGGACAGCCGATTGGCGCCGCAAACGGTGCTGGAGTCCAGAACACGCCGGGATTTGGGAACCCGATGAATACGGGATCAGGAATGCAGCCTCTGCAGCAGCAAAATCCCGGCATGGGTCAGCCCCAGCGGTAGATTGATACGAAGTCTGGAAAAACAGAAAACCCCATCGCTTACAACGATGGGGTTTTGTAATTTTCTCGCGAAACTTATTTAAGCGTTAAACCTGCTTACACGTTAAAGGATGATCCGCATCCGCAGGTGCTCTTCACATTTGGGTTCTCGAATTTAAAGCCCGCACCTTCGATAGTTTCAACATAATCTACAACGCATCCATTCAGGTACATCACGGAGGTCGCGTCCACGAACACTTTCAGGTCGCCCATGGTGAAGACCTTGTCCATCATGCCGGAAGCATTGTCAAACTGCATGGAGTAGGAAAATCCTGAGCAGCCGCCACCAACTACACCAACGCGCAACCCTGCCGGAACGGGGTTCTGCTGCGCCATGATCTGCTTCACTTTGGAAATCGCGCTCGGCGTCAGGCTGATGGGAGCTGCTTTCGTTTCAGTACTTTCGACTTGCGGGGTAGTGGTTGTCGCCATTGCGTATCTCCTTAGGATTAAAGGCTAAAAGCATTATAACAAAGGCCTGACAAAGCTCAATAAAAAGGGCTAAGTCAGTGCCCGAACAGTACTTATAGATGCGGCGGGCACGGTCTTGGTCGCAGGGATTCCTCCGCCGCCATCTGTCAGCTCAGGCCTTGCCTTTTCAATTCAACATCCCTTGGATCGAAGGGAGAATCGGAAGATAACTAATTTGTTTGGCAAGGTTAACTATTTGTTCATCAGGAAAAAAGCGCGTTCGGGCATTTGATTAGAGGAATATAATCTCTTTGGGGCCGGTCCTGAAGCCGGATTGTGGGCAGCGCCTCCTGCTTCCTGGTGAACGCCGGGACGACCCGATATCACGAATCGAGGTGGCCTATGACTCCCATGGTCTTTTGGCTACTGATCGTCTGGGGCGTTATCACATCGCTCCTTGTTGCGCTCCTGATTTATCGCAGCACTCTCACAATGCATGAAGATTCCCAACTGTGTCTGAGCGATTCTGACGCCCACATGCAGCAGGAACAGTTGAGCCTCATGCACAGACTGGACCGCATCAACCCGTTGCTTTGGGGGATGGGTTCCGTCTCCGGATTGCTGATCCTGGTCATTGCCGGCTTAGCGCTTTATCAGCAAATGACCATGGTTCAATAAATCTGGGCCAGCAGTTTGCTGTCATAGGGGCTGATGCAGCCCGCCTTCAAATGGTGAAAGTTTCCTCTGCATCCCACCAAGGGTAGTGCCTGCTCTGCAGTATCTAAAGAATTGCAAGAAAGAAGGCCCGGCATCAAGGCGGGCCTCTTTCGCGTGCGGGGAGGGCAACAAGCGTCGTTTTAAAGCGACTTCAAGTATTGCACCAAGTCTCTCTTCTGCTGATCGGAAAGCCCAAGCGACTTGACCGAATCGTAGTGATTGACAACATCCATCAAGGTGGCAAAACGGCCGTCGTGATAGAAACCACCTTTCTGGTGCGTCCACAAGCCTTTCAGTGGCGATGTGCGGTAGCGATCATCTGGAGCGCGAGAGGCCTGGAAATCGTCAACGCCAATTTCCTGCGCGGTGTGCATGTTCCAGCCCGGCTCGGTAAACAACGGTGGAACGTGGCAGGTGGAGCACTGACCCGGTCCGTTGAAGACCGCCTTCCCGCGCTTGGCCGCTGAGTGGTCGAAACTATTTGGGGGAGGCGGCGGAGCGTCGAGCGCCAGTTGGTAAAAGTGCAGGTCGGCGAGTTTGGAAGTAATCGCGTCCACATCGCTGCGGACGTTATCAAATCCATTCTGCGCCGCCACAGGAAAGCGGCTGGCATCGGCCATACGCGGATCGAAGAATACTCCTTTGCCATGCATTTCGAGATTGGCGACAAAGGCGTTCCAATAAGTCACCGAACCCCAGCCCGTCCAGGTATGCAGATTCACGCCAGCGAGTCCGAAAGCCGGAGGAATCAGAACTGCGCCGGACACTCCTGGTCTTAGGTTATTGAACGCCTTACCGTCCATGAAAAGTTCAGCGTCAAATTTTCCCGGCCCCCAGCTGTTCAGCACCGTCCGCACAGTTGCCTGATCAACGTTCAACAACTTTGCAACGCTGCTGAGATCAGGCGACAAATTCACAATGGCTCCGACATTCAAATCGCGATTGGCCCACCCATCCAGGCGATGGCCAATTCCCGGAGCGAAGGAATCATCCACGGTCGAGTGACACAAAGCGCATTGCGTGCCCAGCGAAACCAGCCTACCCGATCGGTCAAAGTATCCGGTAAGGCCCACAACGGCGTTGAGCTTCAATAACGCGACGGTCACCGCCGGATCGTTGAGGTTGATCTTGCCTTGTCTTAGCTGACTGACCAGTGATTGCGGCAGCGCGTCCTCATCCACTTTCAGTCCCACTGCCAGCGCCGTCGCCGGGCTCACGCCCGGGCCAATACCACCGAGCTTTTGTCCCTCGATGGCTTTGTGAAGCTGGAGCGTACCGCCCCAGAAGTCCTGATCTTCAAAAGTATCGAAACGGAAGATATTGCGCCCACGTTCGATCTTGCCCAACGCATGGAACTCCGTGGCACGATCATTGTTTTGAAATTTGTAGTCGGAGGCAGAAACTTTCTGGACTCGGTAAAGCTGAAACCCGGCAAAAGCGCCAAACACCATTACTGCCGCTATAAGCGAAGTACGGACCCGCTTCATAAGAACTTCCTCCACAAGGTGCAAGAGCAAAGATGGCAGGCCGGGTTACGCAGTCTGTTGCGCTTTTATGTCAAAAGATTGTCTCTGGAAAATCGCGCGGAAGGGCGTAACCAAACGGGTGGTTGGACGCTCTACAATATGTCGAGGGGCCCCTGTATGGAAGCAACAGCCGTTGTTGATCGTGCGAATGCGGAAGGCTGGCTGGATGAAGATGTCGTTGCCCGTGTTTTAGCCGGCGAAACCGAGCTTTACGAAATTATCATGCGCCGCTATAACCAGCGTCTGTATCGAGTGGCCCGCGCGATCCTACGCAACGATGGTGAAGCGGAAGACGTCATGCAGGACGCGTATGTCCGGGCTTATGAGCACCTTAATCAGTTTGCCGGGCGCTCGCGCTTTTCCGCGTGGCTCACGAAAATTGCAGTGCATGAATCTTTGGCGCGAATACAGAAAAGAAACCGACTACAGGAGCTCGAAGCGATGATCCCACAAGAGGAGGAAATTGTACTGACTTCTCCATCCGCGAGTCCGGAGCAGCAAGCCTCCACCGCGGAAATGGGACATCTGTTGGAAGAAGGAATCCTGGCCCTCCCCGAAAATTACCGCACGGTCATCATGATGCGCGACATTGAAGAGATGAGCACCGCCGACACCGCGACCGCATTGAACTTGAGCGAAGAAAACGTCAAGATTCGCCTGCACCGCGCGCGTGTTCTTTTACGGAAAGAATTGTTCGCCCGCGCCGGAGCAGGCCGCGCCAAAGCGTTTCCATTTATGGGTGTGCGGTGTGACCGGGTGGTGAAAGAAGTGTTGGCAATTATCCTCAATAACAAGGTTGATAGAGCTTAGGACGCGGTCGCGTTTTATGAACCTCGAACCGAAGAGTTTTTCACCGGGAAGAGGTAGAACAGAGACCACGTTCTAAGAATCGCTCCTAAGTAAAATCCAGCATGCACCTGAAAAAAAGTGTACGGCTTCTAACAAACTGAAGCTACCTTAGTACAACTCCCACTTCTCAATACTCTTCAAAGCTTGCGGCATAGGTGAAATGAGAAGTTATGCCTTTCAAAAATACTCAATACCCATCACCATTCCTTTTCTCAATCTTTGAAACCATGAACTCAGCCCCTTCCGCGCAGCATCTAGCAAAATGAACATCAGTGGAGAATACTATGTGGCGGTCTCTCGCTTTATATGGAAAGTGCGCACTCACGACTATCCTTCTCACTTTTGGCCTCGCGGCCTGGGCATCGCCGACGATCACCGTTGCGTCGCCCAAGGCTGGCAGTGTTGGAACTCCAACCTATTTTGACGCGACGGCAAGCACGTCATCTTGCGCGGCAGGTATTTCCGCGGTACGCATTTACACCGCTCCCGGAGTCATGGCTTTCACTACGAACAGCCCGCACCTGGAAACTTTTTTGAAATTAAAGCCGGGCACCTACAACACCGTCATTCAAGCGTGGGACAATTGCGGCGCAACCAGCAAATTCCCCATCACAATCGCGGTGACAGGCACGGCGGGCGTCCACGTTTTTCTACCCGCAGCAGGATCAAATAACACTCCCGTGCATTTCGCGGCCTCAGCTGAGAACTCAGCATGCGCCGCAGGGATCTCCGCTTGTACGTATTTATCCCTCGCCCGGCGTAAATGCATTCACCAGCAGCGGCAGCACGCTTGATGCATTCATCAATCTCCTGCCCGGCACTTACAATGCAGTCGCACAAGCGTGGGACAATTGCGGCCACGTATTTAAAACGTCATTGACCATTAAGAACACCGGCGGCAGTGCAGGAAAGTTTCTTTACATCGCCGATAACGGCTTAAAAAACATTGCCGGATACCAACTGAAAGCCGGAAAATTGACAAATCCCAACGGCATCAATTCATCTATGTTTCGCAGGTAAACGGTAAGAGCGGTCAGCCGCAGGTCCTTTCCATTAAATACACCGGCACAAACGGATCGGGTAACATCCTTAGCGGACCTATCCTAAGGCCGTCTGCAAATCCAATTCAGCTTGCCGTTTCGCGTTAGTTCTTGCCGGGGAAACTGGCGGAGAGCACTCGCCCGCCAGTTTCCCGGCAATTCTATCTCCCTCCGTGGCATACTTCTCGACACCCAATTCTGCGTTCGTTCCGAAAGCAGGAAGCACCATGAAGATCGTAATCCCGGGAGGCACCGGACAAGTCGGAACACTGTTAGCTCGCGCCTTTCACAAGGATGGCCACGAAGTGGTCGTCCTTGGTCGGCGCTTGCCACCCAACATGCCATGGCGGATCATGAAATGGGATACAGCAAATATTTCCGGTTGGGCAAAAGAAATTGACGGTGCGGACATAGTGATTAATTTGGTGGGCCGGTCTGTGAACTGTCGATACACCCCGAAGAATCGGCAAGAGATTCTCCAATCGCGAATCGAATCTGCTCAGGCGGTGGGCCTCGCGATTCAGACTGCAAAGCGCCCTCCGCGTGCCTGGCTCCAGGCGGGCACCGCAACCATTTACGCGCATACCTATGACACGCCGAACGACGAATTCAGTGGGGTGATTGGAGGCCACGAACCAGACGCGCCCGATACCGGCGCTTCAGCATTCAAGTCGCAACTTCGTGGGAAAAAGCCCTCGACGATATTCCAACGCCTGAAACACGCAAAATCAAGCTGCGCTCGGCACTCACATTGAGTCCCGACCGCAGCGGGATATTTGATACGCTTCTTTCACTTATCCGAAAGGGCCTCGGCGGCGCCTCTGGCGATGGACGCCAATATGTTTCCTGGATTCATGAGACCGATTTCATTCGCGCGATCTACTTTTTGATTGAGCACGAACATGTGGACGGCGCGGTGAACCTCTGCTCCCCCAATCCCCTGCCGAATCGCGAATTCATGACTGATCTGCGTCGCGCGTGGGGACCAAGTATAGGATTGCCTGCGGCCAAATGGACGCTTGAACTCGGAGCGATTTTTATGAGGACCGAGACCGAACTTATTTTGAAGAGCCGGAGAGTCTTTCCAGGAAGATTGCAGCAGGCAGGATTCTCATTCACCTATCCAGATTGGCCAAGCGCAGCGCGCGAGTTGTGCGACCGATGGCGGAAAAACAACTCTTAGTCAACTTTATCGACGTGGCAAACTACCCACACTTGCTCTCACGTTGCGCCTCTGCAATCAGACACTCCGCAGCTGACTTATAAGCACGCCTCATCCCCGCCTCATATTCCTCGCCCAGGCCTTTTGAGCTCAATAGCATTGCGGTCCCATGCAGAAGGGCAAACAATGCCAGCACAAGGCGCATATGGTCTTTCGGCTGCCCGCCAAGCCATTGAGCGCTGCGTTGCATGGCAAATTCTATGTTCGGGCGCTCATCGGTCATTTTGGAAGTTAGTCCTGAAGTTAAAAGCTGGTACTCGCGAGGATGCGTAAGAGCAAATTCCAGCGTGGAATCTGCAAGCTCCATCAGCGAACGGCAAGGTTCCAACACGTGGAACAGCGTCTGCTGGTTGCGGCGCGTCAGTGCCCGCAAAATTTCCCTTTTATTGCGAAATCGGCGATAGAGCGCAGGGGTGTTAGTGCCGGCCGCAGCCGCGACTTTGCGCATGGAAAGCGCATTTTCTCCACCTTTATGCACAAGATGTTGTGCAGCATCCAGAATTCGCGCTTCTACATATGGATCTGGCTGACGTGGCATGTAGAGTACGGCGATCCATCCGCCAAATCAAATTAGCACTATTTCGTTGACACTGTCAAGTTAACACTGTATACATAATATCGGGGCCCCTTCTATCTACATCTCACAACGCAGAAAGGAATTAATCAGGATGTTGTCGTGGAACAAATCTGCAGATCGCCCGGTCATCGTTCAGATGAACGCGAAACTGCAAGATGCTCAAATTGAACTCCTCAGCGCACACTGCGCTACCGAGCGGATCCGCCTCCGCTTCTCTACCGAAGACATCGCGCAGCATGGCCGGCGCGACGTTTTACGCAAGGCATTTGGCGCTGCCACCGCGCTGCGTGACTTTTACTCCTCCATTGAAGAACAAATCAACCAGTTGGAAACGCAACAGACCCCACCTAAATTCGAGTTTGGCGAGCAACACATTCTCACGGGAATTGAGGGCGCCATCGCTTATATCCGTGAACAACGCGCACGCTATTTGCCGGAATCGCTATCGCTCAGTGAGCAACAGAAACGCCCGCTACGGCCTTTCTTCTCCGACTCCATTTTGTCGGGAGTGAAGGTTGTGGAATTGAAAGGACGACGCGTTCCCATGCCGTCAATTTTTGAAGACGCGAAGGCCCAGGGATTTGTGAATCTACCGGAGCCGCCTCACATGACTTCCCTGACCTTTGAAGACGTCCTGGTTTTCAACGACACCATGACGGAAAGGTCGCTCTTTCATGCGCTCGTTCTCGCGGTGCAATTTCAGGTGCTCGGATTGCAACGGTTTGTTGAAATCTTTGTGCGGTCGTTCCTCAAAACCCACTCCTATTTCAACGTGACCCTGAAATCACACGCCTTCGCGCTTGAGTCCAGGTTTGCCGCGAATCCAACCCGGCCATTTCCCGTGGAAGAGTACGTGCATCTGTGGGCGACTCAGCGCCGTTATGAAGCCACAGACCTGATTTTTAATATTTGAAACGATCCCTACTGATGTTTCGTAGATTGGTGCCGGGAACAGGACTTGAACCTGCACGCCTTTAGGGCACTGGATCCTAAGTCCAGCGCGTCTGCCAATTCCGCCATCCCGGCATGCAAGCTATTCTATCGTGGAAGCGTGTGATGGACGATAGCGCGGAACTGCGCTTTGGGAGCGCCTTCATTGTCCGGCTACGCCTGGTCGGGATTCAATAACGGGAAAAATCTGCCGCCTTCACGCACGGTTTCAATGGCGACCACGAGATCGCGCACCACATCAAGTTTTGAAATGAAACCGCGCGCGCCAATGTGTTTTGCTTCCTGCGCGCTGTGCTTGTCGGCATTCACCGTGACCATGAGCACTTTGGAGTCTGGGAGGGAGCTCAGGATCTTTCGGGCCGCTTCAAATCCATTCATGTGCGGCATCCCGACATCAAGCAGGATGACATCCGGGTGCAGTTGCGAGGCTTTGCCAACAGCATCTCGACCATCCACGGCTTCCGCCAGCACCACCCAACCATCCTGGCTTGACAGAAGACTGCGGAGTCCTTTGCGCACGGCTTCGTGGTCGTCCGCAATAAGTATTTTTAAACCCGGCATTAAGCGACAAGGCCCATTTCGCAGGATCGCCAGCGTTTTCACATGGAATCGCACAGCAAAGGCGAACCTGCGAGAACCGTGGCACTTTCAAATCGGGGATGAACCAAAAATAATAATAATAAATAACCCGAAAACGCCCGACCCGGCCCTAACACTAATGATGAGTTCAGTAAAAGTAAATACAGTAATCTTTGTACTCGGGTCAGCGCGATATTGCCTTTCGTTTCTTCTAAATACCTCCATGCGATACACTAAACGGCCTATGACGAACCCCACTCAGCCCAATATCCAGGTGGTGAATGCCGACGACTACCGCGAGAACTATGCCAACAGCGTGCAGGTGCGCGTGAATGTATGGGACTTTTTTCTGGTCTTCGGCACTCTGCAGCAACAAAACGAAGCCCAGGTGGAAATCCGCAACTTTCAGGGGATTTACTTGAGCCCGCAGCAAGCTAAGGCCCTGCTCTCCATCCTGCAGCATAACGTGGCCGGATACGAGAGCACCTTCGGCGAAATCAAGCTCGATCCCCGCATGATGACCGGCGGCCCGGTACACTGACGCCCGTGGTGAAAGACCCCCTCAAGCAGGAAAGCCTGCGCGGGCAGCTAGCGTACTTTTTTCTTCTGTTCGCCGGTCTGCTTGGTTTGCATGCGGAACTCCTCCGGCTTCCCTATTTTTGGGATGAAGCTGGCTACTATGTCCCGGCGGCCCGCGACCTGCTTCTGACCGGCAGCGTGATTCCCATCTCTACGCCCTCCAATGCACATCCTCCGCTGGTGATGGGATATTTGGCCTTATGGTGGAAAGTGGCCGGCTTCTCCCCGATCACAACGCGAATTGCCATGCTCGCGGTCGCGGCTTTTGCTTTGCTTGGAATTTACAGACTAGCCCGTCGAGTGGCGAATGCGGAAGTCGCCATTGCATCGGTCATCTGCACGGCGGTCTATCCGGTATTTTTCGTCCAAAGCTCGCTCGCGCAGGTGGACTTGGCGTCTGCCGGCTTGGTGATGTGGGGATTACTCGCTTATGTCGAAGACCGCGCGCTTGCAGTCGCAATATGGTTTTCACTGGCGGCGTTGGCCAAAGAGACAGCGATCCTTGCGCCTGCAGCACTGGTGGTGTGGGAAATTGTCCGTAAGTTTACAGGCCATCAAGCGGGACGGTCATTGCCGGCGAGAGCATCCAAAAAGATGTTTTCCCTTTGCGTTCCCGCGCTCTTTCTGGCCACGTGGTACGCATATCATCATTTCCGTACCGGCTTTACCTTCGGCAACCCCGAATTCTTCCGCTATAACGTGCGCGCCACCATGCACCCCGTGCGAATGCTTCTTGCCCTGGGCATGCGGCTGTGGCAGCCATTCTGCTACATGAATTTGTGGGTGCTCACACTCGCCGCCATTCTGGCGATGTGGCGTCCAGCGTTGCCGGACGGCGCTCACGAGCGCCCGCGAATCGAATTGCCGGTGCAATACGCATTCCTGGCGATCGGCATTGTTTACATAATTGCCATGGCCGCCATTGGAGGCGCCGTTCTGGCGCGCTATATGCTTCCGGTCATTCCCCTTGTCATCATTGTTTTTATCTCCACGCTTTGGCGCCGGGTACGCGCATGGAAGCCGCTGGTTGCGGTCATCGTATGCACGTTCGTTGTCAGCCTGTTTGTGAACCCACCCTACGGATTTTCGCTCGAAGACAACTTTGCCTATCGCGACTACATTCTTCTGCATCAGGACGCCGCGCATTTTTTGGAATCTCGGTATCCGCATGCGACAACACTAACCGCATGGCCGGCAAATGACGAACTCACACGGCCGTATCTGGGATACGTGCACCATCCGATGCGCGTGGTCCGCATCAACGATTTCACTCTGGAACAACTCGTCTCCGGCGCGGACTCCGGCGTCTCTTTCGATATGGCGCTCGTCTTCTCGACGAAATATCAGCCGCCTCATCCGCTCTTAGCGCATTGGCGTTGGTGGCAGGAGGCGAAAATCCATTTCTTCGATTACCATCACGATCTGCCGCCCGCAGTGGCTGCGCGTATTCTGGGTGGCGACGTGGTCTTTGAAGAGCACCGCAATGGGCAGTGGGTGGCGTTGGTTGAGATACACGAGATCCACGATGCTCGCTGGATCAATCTGTGGGAGCAGTCGGTGGCAACTGCCCGGTGAGTATTTGCAAGCTTATCAATGCGAAGCCGCTGCACCTTTCGGAAGCGCAAACGCAACATACACCCCGCCAGTTGCATGATTCAGCGCTTTCCCTCCGCCTGCAGCGATCACGACGAACTGTCGCCCGTTTGCTTCATAAGTCGCCGGAGTAGCATTCCCCGCGAAAGGTAAATTCCCTTCCCACAGGAGCTTTCCCGTTGCCTTGTCGTAAGCGTGCATTTTGTTGTCGAAATTTGTCGCGCCAATAAATAAGAGGCCTCCCGCAGTCACAACCGGGCCGCCATAATTTTCGCTGCCCGTGTCTTTCATCCCCTTGGCTGCGAGTTCGGGATACTCCCCAAACGGGATCCGCCACAAATATTTCCCCGTGTTCAAATCAATCGCGTTCAATGTTCCCCACGGGGGTTCGACCGCTGGATATCCATCAGGATCAAGAAATTTGTCGTAGCCGGTAAAGCGGTAATTAGATTCATCCACGGCCGCCTGCGCCGCCATGCGCGATGCAGGGGCGCGGGGCAGAGCTTTGTCCTCTTCGCTTGTGACATAGTCAATCAGCGCAGAAATCTCGTCAGCGGAGAACGCCGCAAACGAAGGCATTCTTCCCTTGCCCTTCTGGATCGTCGTAATCATCTCCTGCCTGCTGCGCCGGTTGGCCACTCCAATCAGCGACGGAAACTGCGGAGGCGATCCGGCCCGGTTGTCGCCATGACAAACAGAGCACTGGCTCTGATACAGCGTGCGCCCACTCATCCGATCGCCACTGACGTTCTCCGCCAGCATGCCCGTCCAGGCAACGTCGTTGGCATTCACGTACAGAACCCCCGTGTCCGGATCCACCGCCGAGCCGCCCCACTCCGCGCCTCCGTCATAGCCTGGAAAAACCACCGTCTTTTCGCCGACCCTGAATGGCGCAAACTGTCCGTCACTGTGAAACGTACGAAATTGCTCCACGGCCCATGCATGGGCCTCCGGAGTGCGCTTGGTCAGCATATCTTCAGTGAGTCGCTGGCGCGCGAAAGGAGCTGGCACGGTGGGGAGCACTTGCTCTGCTGCTGTTGTTTCTCCAGGCACCACGCTTTGCGGATATTTGCGAGCTCGCAACGGAAACAAGGGCTTTCCGTTGACACGGTCAAAAAGAAAAACGTATCCAGTCTTGGTTGACAGCGCGACCGCATCAATTTTTCGACCCTTCTGGGTCACCGTCACCAGATTTGGAGGCGAAGGGAAATCGCGGTCCCAGACGTCGTGTTTCACCTCCTGAAAATGCCAAATGCGTTCCCCAGTATTCGCATTTAAAGCGATCAGGCAATCCGCGAATAGGTCGTTGCCCGAGCGGTCGCCGCCATAAAAATCCGCCGCCGCAGATCCTGTAGGGACATACACAATGCCCCGCTTCTCATCCAAAGCCATGCCTGTCCAGTTATTCGCACCACCGCTGTGCGTCCAGCCGTCTTTCGGCCAGGTCTCGTAACCAAATTCTCCCGGATGCGGGATAGTGTGGAAAGACCATCGCAGCTCTCCCGTTCGAACATCATAGGCCCGAATGTCGCCGGGAGGTGCAGGAAGCACCTCCGGCTCGCGATCACCAAAAATAATCAAGTCCTTATAAACAATTCCCGGAGTTGTCGAGACCACGGATTGCACGGCGAAATCCCGCCCTAAATTTTTGCGAAGATCAATGCGACCATTCTCGCCGAAATCAGGAATTGGCTTTCCCGTGCTTGCGTTCAACGCGTAAACGAAACTTGTAATGCCGGCGAAGATGCGTTTGTCGTCGCCGCTGGCCCAATAAGAAAGTCCGCGGTTCGGCTGGCCTCCCTGCGCTCCCGAATCGAACTTCCACAACTCTTTCCCCGTCGCTGCATCAAGCGCAAATATTTCTTGCAGCGGCGTAATCCCGTAAAGCACGCCATCCACAATGATGGGGCTACTCTCCAGCCCGCCCTTTTCTCCCGTGTCGTAAGTCCAGGCGACTTGAAGGTCTTTCACGTTATCGCGATTGATCTCCGTGAGCGGAGAGTAACGAATATCGTGAGGGCCGCCGCCATAAGCGGGCCAATCGTGCTGTTTTGCCTGGGGTTGAACGTCTTGCGCAATTGAATTTGGTTGGTAAACCGTCAACAGTAATAGAGCGATGCTCAGCGCCGCGTATCTCATCCTGGTCCTGGGGTCCTCTTGTTCTCAAAGATTCGGTTGTTGACGATCTCGCCACGGGAGGTTACCACAACGCGCGCTAGCAACTAAGTCACCTTGAGGCACCCGGCGCAGCATTCTGCCTGCTCCACAACGACGGCTCAACCCGACGAAGTTTCACAATGCGCACAATGAAATAAATCGCCGCCACCAGACAAACCAGTACGGCCACAATAGATGCCTCCGGTCCGAACTGGCCGCCCGTCAGAAGTCGCGGCCCGCTCAGCGACCCTCGCAGCAAGTCACCGCCCATGTTCCCTCCCGAAACCGCCATGCCATACACCGGACCCTCGGAAAAGTTCCAGGCAATGTGTAATCCAATCGGAAGCCACAGGCGCGTAGTTGCAGCATAAGCGGCCCCTAACAGGATGCCTGCTTCCAAAGCAATCGCCAGCGAACTGCTGACAGTCGCGCCGGGATTAAACGCATGCGCAGCTCCGAAGAATGCAGCCGTCAACAACAGCGCTCCCCATGTCCCTAAAATCTTCGCGCTCACCCGGAACAGCAATCCGCGAAACAAAATCTCTTCCATGATCCCAGAGGACAGCGCAAGCACTAAACCCGCAGCCAGCCCTTGCGTCGTGCCTCGGCCGCCGGGATGATAAACGCCAAGCGCCCAAAGAATTCCCATCACCACGGAAAACAGCACAAAACCGAGAAGCAATCCGGCAACCCCTTCGGGAAGGGCTCGACCCACCTTGAATTCGTCAGGCGTGCGCCGCTCGATCCACCGCGTCGAGGCAAGGTAAACTAAAACTACGAGCCCCGCGATAACGGCGAGCCCAACCGCTTGCGAGGCGTGGGCGCGGTGCAACAAAGGCTGCGCAACCGCTATCGCGACAATAACAGCCAGCAGATTCAAACATCCAAGGCCTGCATACTTCCAAGGATTGCGCACGCTCACCTCCGAGGGAGCCCGCTATTGAACCAATCGAATTTCAAAAAGCTTCGGCCACAGTTTGCCGGTCACGAAAATCCTGCCCGTCTTCGAGTCGTAAGCGATTCCATTCAACACCGCGTTGCCATTAACTGAATCGTGCCCGGGAAGGATACCACTCAGGTCCAGCCACTTCTCCACCTTTCCCGATTTCGGCGAAATAACCGCGATCCGGTCGCTCATCCAAACGTTGGCGTAAATTGCACCGTGGATGTATTCCAGTTCATTGAGATTCTCCACAGGGCGGCCTTTATATTTCACGGTAATTCGTTTGAGTCGCCTGAATGACTCCGGATCAAGAATACGAAGCTTGGCGGTGCCGTCACTCATAATCAAATGCTTTTCATCATGCGTAAGCCCCCAGCCTTCGCCCGGGTAGTGAAACGTGCGCACCAGCCGAAAAGTGTTGCGGTCGTACACAAAACACGTGCCCGATCTCCATGTCAGTTGATAAAGCTCATGGCCCCAATCGGTAATCCCCTCGCCGAAATATTCTTTGGGCAAATCATAACGTTGCAGGACTTTGCCCGTTTCCAGTTGGACTCTTCGCAGCGAAGAGCGCCCCTCCAGCCCAGTACCTTCATACAAAGAGCTGTCGAAATAAATCAGGCCCTGCGTATACGCGGAAGGGTCATGCGGATAAATGTGGACCACTTCGTATCCGGCATTCCCAGACGCGCTGTGGACCGGCATGGATTGAGCCAGCCCTGACAATGCGAAGGTCTGTAGAAGAGCAAAAAGCAACAACAATCGCGGGAGATTTCGGGACCACGGCAAGCAGCTCACCCAAATCCTTTCTCATCCAATGTGCTTTAACATACATTACCAGCGGAGTTCTCGGCACACGGAACCGTGGCCCGCGCCTAATCGATTCGCCCGCCACCGACAAATTCCCTCATGAGTGAGCTCTGTTACTATTTGCCCCGCGGGAGAGACACGCAATGAGTAATCGCAATCGAATCGCTCTTATTTCAATTCTTTCCGTTCTGCTCTTTTCAGCCCCCACTTTTTCCGCCGCACAAGACGCTCCCACGACTCAGCCGTTTCGCGTGGCCATCGCGGGACTCGTCCATGGCCACGTCGCCGGCTTCTTTCAATACTCACTGCACCGGCCCGACATTCAACTGGTTGGCATCGCAGAACCCGATCAACAACTTGCCGCGCAATACGCAAAACAATTCGGCATTGATCAAACTCTGCTCTTCAGCGATCTGGAGACCATGCTGCAAAAGACACATCCTCAGGCGGTCCTCGCTTACACAAACACTTACGATCACAAACGAGTCGTTGAAATCTGCGCGCGTCATGGCATTGCCGTGATGATGGAAAAGCCATTAGCGGTCAGCGCCGAAGATGCGCACGCCATCGCCAAGGCCGCGCACGATGCAAAGATTCCGGTGCTCGTGAATTACGAAACCACCTGGTACCGCAGCAACCATGCGGCCTATGATCTTGTTCACAACAACGCCATCGGCGACGTTCGCAAGGTTGTCATCCACGATGGCCACGAGGGCCCCAAGGAAATCCACGTCGGACCTGAGTTCATGGCGTGGCTCGGCGATCCCAAACTGAACGGCGGAGGCGCACTTTACGATTTCGGCTGCTACGGCGCGGACCTCATGACGTGGCTCATGGATGGACAGCGTCCTCTAACAGTCACTGCTGTCACTCAACAGATAAAGCCCGAAGAATATCCGCGCGTAGACGACGAAGCCACCATCATTCTGACGTATCCCAAAGCGCAGGCAATCATCCAAGCCTCATGGAACTGGCCCTTCGGCCGCAAGGACATGGAAGTTTACGGCCAGACCGGCTATGTGATCACAATCGCCAACGACGATCTGCGCGTGCGGCTGAAAGGAAAAGAAGAAGAGCGGGAGACAGGAAAACCGCTCGTCACCCCGTTCAACGATTCATTATCTGAATTGAAGGCCGTAGTTCTCGACGGCGCAACGCCTGACGCGCCCACTGCATTGGATACCAACGTCATCGTGAACGAGATTCTAGATGCTGCGAGAGAGTCGGCGAAGGAAGGAAAGACAATCAATTTGACCAAATAACTTGACCGCCAAATTACATTTCTTCAATTCAAGATTGCGCGCATGGCAACAGCAAAAAGTAGAAGAGAAATGAAGAGCCCTGCTATTCCTATGTACTTGACGGTAAGAGCAGCCGCCTCGTCGTATTCTTCAGAAACCTGTCGTCGGCTTTCCTTTATCCATTCCCACAAAGCACCCGGATACAAAATGGATAAAACAGACACCACGATCATGCCAAGAGCGCAAAAGGCAAAACCCACCATTCCATAAAAATCCGGTTTCATGGATTACTCCTTGCTCTTCCCCCGCAGCCCCACCGGATTCTCATGCGTCCGCTCGCGGAAGCCTGCCTTCAGCCCTGACGCCAATGTCACGCTCGACTCTCCAAACCTGTCCCGCAACTTGTCCGCCGCTGAAAGCACATCCTTCCAGCGCTCGCGCCGGTCCCCCTCCAGCAAATCTCCCTGCCGAACAGTGCTTTCAAACGACGCCGCATGCACGCCCAGCAACCGCACCGGCGCTCCTTTTTTCCAGTTTTTACGAAACAGCGTCCTAATTTGCTCGAATATTTCCGTATCAAGCTGCGTCGCCGTGGCCAGCGAATGTGCCCGCGTAATCGTCGTGAAATCCTTATAGCGAAGTTTCAGTTGAAGAGTACGTGCGTGAAACCCGGCCTCACGGAGGCGGCGACCAACCATCTCCGAAAGGCGCATTAACGTGGACTCCAATTGCTGTGCATCTCCGGTGTCTTCGTTGTAAGTGTGTTCGTGGCTAATGGACTTCGCTTCGCTCTCGCCGCCTACCTCTGTGTCAAACCATCCTCCCGCATCTTGACCGCGGGCCTTGCCGGAGAGCGCCAATCCCCACTTACCAAATTTGTTTTCAAGAAAATTGTCGTCGAACTTCGCAAGGTCGCCCACGCGATGAATGCCCAGCGCCTGCAAATTTTTCTCCGTTACTTTGCCAACGCCGGGAATGTCCCGAACATCGAGCGGCGCCAGAAATTTTGCCTCCTGTCCCGGCACCACCCACAAAACGCCATGCGGTTTGGCTTTCGCGGAAGATACTTTCGCGATCAGGCGTGACGTTCCAATCCCAATCGAACAATTAAGCTGCGTCTGGTCCTTCACCTTCTGGTGCAGGCGCTGCGCCGCTCGCAGCGGCGGACCGTGCAATCGCTCGGTGCCCGTCATGTCCAGATACGCCTCGTCAATCGAGGCCATTTCTACCAATGGCGAAAAGGAATTCAGGGCGTCATAAACTTTTTCCGAGCACTCGCGGTACCGCTCGGGATGTCCATTGACGAAAATGGCATGCGGGCAATGCTTCTCCGCTGTACGCAACGGCATGGCGGAATGCACGCCAAACTTCCGCGCTTCATACGACGCTGCCGCGACCACACCGCGCTCCCCACGCTGTCCGCCCACCACCACCGCTTTGCCCTTCAACGACGGATTGAACAACTCCTCCACGGAGACGAAAAATGCGTCCATGTCCACGTGGAAAATCGTCTTGGCGGCGGCATTCATATCTCAAAAATGTGGCCATGTGCTAAACAGTGATCGCCGGAATGGCATGCAACTGCCGGGCGCGTTCAAACACCCGCACATATTCCTTGGCGGAAACATTCCAGGAGAAATCCTTGGCCATGCCATTGCGCATCAACACCTGCCACGACGTCTGATCGCGGAAGGCGCGCAACGCGTCTTTAATGGTCGCAAGCAGGAGTTCTCCGTTGTATTCGGTGAACTTAAAGCCAGTTCCTTTGCCCGTCCGCGCATCCCATGGATCAATCGTGTCATCCAGGCCGCCGGTGGCCCGCACAATCGGCACCGTTCCATATTTCAGGCTGTAAATCTGGTTCAGTCCGCAGGGCTCATAGCGCGACGGCATCAGGAACATATCGCTGCCAGCCTCAATCTTGTGCGCAGTCGCATTATCGTAGGCGACCTTAACGATGATCTTTTTAGGAAACCGCTTGTTCAAGTTGAGAAACATCTGCTCGTAATGTTTGTCGCCGGAACCCAGCACGGTGACGATCATCTCCTCGCGCGCCAGGCGCTCCATAATTTGCGCGATAAGATCAAAACCCTTTTGCGCAGCAAAGCGCGAAATGATCCCGATCACCGGCAGCTTCACGTCGGCATCGCTCACGCCGAAACTGGCCAGCAGATCATGCTTGCACTGGATCTTGCCGCTTAAATCCTGCGCCGAATACCGCGCGGCAATAAAACTATCTTTCTCAGGACTCCATTCTTCATAATCCACGCCGTTCAAAATTCCGGTGACAGTGGCCGATCGGTCGCGCAAAACTCCATCCAGCCCAAATCCAAATTCCGCCGTCTGAATTTCGTGGCTATATTTCCGGCTCACCGTGGTAACAAAATCTGCATACGCCAGCGCGCCTTTCAGAAAATTTACCTGCCCGAAGAATTCCATCTTGGAAATCGTGAACAGGTCCCAGGAAAGGTCCAGCAACGGCAGAGTATCCGGCGCGAACACGCCCTGATATCCAACGTTATGAATGGTGAACACCGTGGAGGTATCGGCGAATGCCGGGTCATCCCCGTATTGCGAGCGCAATAGCACCGGAATCAGCGCCGACTGCCAGTCATGGCAATGGAAAACATCCGGCACTCCCAGAATTTTTGACGCCTCGATCACCGCTCGCGAAAACAATGCGTAGCGCTCGGCGTTGTCCGGATAATCTCCGGTGGAATTCCCATAAAGCCCTTCCCGGTCAAAGTAAGGCGGATACTCTACAAAATAAAATTGCACGCCAGCCCGCGTCCCTCCGCTCACAATGGAGCAGAAACGAAAGCGATCATCGAATGGAATGGTAATACTGCGGACCATTTCCTGCGGATGCGTCAACGCGGTTTCCTTATAGCGCGGAAGATAAACGGTGACTTTATGTCCAAGCGCGGCCAGAGCGCCCGGCAATGCGCCGATGACATCGGCCAGACCGCCGGTCTTGGAAAATGGCACGCATTCCGAAGCGGCAAACGCGATATGCATGGCGACCTCCCGGCGATTTCCTGTGGCGCAAGCTATTATAGGGATGTAAGAATCGAGCAGCGTTCCTGCGCCTGAAACCCGCGGGAGAGTTTAGTGTAATGGCTCATTCCGCCGAGGGCAATGTGGCAAAAACCGTAAGCTCCAGCCGTCCGTCAAAACCTAAACTCGGGCAACACTTTCTTACCGGCTCCGCCTCGGCACAACGTATTGTGGATGCGCTGGGCGACATCTCACAAAGTACAGTGCTGGAAATTGGCCCGGGACGAGGCGCACTCACCTCCCCGCTCGCCCGCAAGGCCCGCCGCTTGATCGCCGTGGAACTTGACCGCGTGCTCTCAGCCCAATTGCGCATGAAGTTTTCGCTCGCGCCCAATGTGGAAATTATCGAAGCCGACATTCTCGCGCTGGACTTCGATAGCATATTCGGTCCCAAGCCCGGCAGCACACGTCCTGGACTGGAATTAACCCCCGAGCGCGTTCATGTAGTGGGAAATCTTCCTTACTACATCACCTCAGAACTTCTGCTGCGCCTCTTCGCCTATCGCAAATACTTCGATCTCGTCGTCGTCATGGTGCAAAAAGAAGTTGCCGACCGGCTCGCCGCCAAGCCAGGAGGAGCTGACTACGGATTGCTCTCAGCCACCGCCCAACTTTACGGCAGCGTGGAACCCTTGTTCACACTCGCGCCCGGCGCTTTTTCTCCGCCGCCCAAAGTAGACTCCGCGGTGGTTCGAATCACCATCGAACCCAAGCTCGACGAATTGCGAGTGGCCGAAGCTCCATTCATAGATTTTCTACGCCTCTCCTTTGGACAAAAAAGAAAAACTCTATGGAACAATCTCCGCGAAAACTACGACACAAAGATTTTGCGCGCCGCCATGGAGAAATCAAAAGTAGACCCCGGCATCCGAGCTGAAGCGCTATCACTGGAAAAAAGCGCCGCCTTGTTCCGCACGCTGGCAAACGGAAGCTCGTGACCACCGGTCGTTAACGAGGGTGCGGCCTCATAAATTGGTTTTGAGCAAATGGCTTTGAAAAACTGGGTTGGGAAAATTGTTTTTTGGTCAATTGTTTTTGGGAAGATTGGGTTAGAAAGATTGGGTTAGAAAGATTGTTTTGGAAAGATTGGTTTTGGGAAGGGCGCGACTTTAGTCGTGCCACAAAACTCCGCAAAATCGACGGGCCTTAGCCCTTGAGGAACACACACCTTACTTCCTCTAGTTCGTTCATTCTTTTATGAACACCTTCATCCGACATCCCGCGGTCGCTGGCCGATTCTATCCCGCGGATGCGAACACCCTAACGAAAACTTTGCATTCCTACTTGCCCCCCAATCAAAAAACCATTCCAGCCCTCGGCTGCATCGTCCCTCACGCCGGATATATGTACTCAGGCCGCGTAGCCGGAGCAGTCTACGCTGCGCTCGATCTTCCCAAACATTTCCTGGTTCTCGGCCCGAACCACACCGGCCTCGGTCAACCCCTCGCGATCATACGACAGGGCGCTTGGGAAACGCCGCTCGGCAAAGTTGAAATCAACGCATCTCTCGCCGCCGCGCTCCTGCAACAATTTCCCTTGCTCGTCGAAGACGCGGAGGCCCATCGCGCCGAGCACGCGATCGAAGTGCAGCTTCCATTTCTCCAGACGCTACGACCGGGCAGCTCTTTCGTTCCAATTACCATAGGGACCTCTGAGTTCGACGTTCTCAGCGCCCTCGGTGAAGCCATCGCCGACGTGCTCTCCACTCAACCCGAACCGGTTCTCATCATCTCTTCCAGCGACATGAACCACTACGAAAACGACGCCATCACTCGCGTCAAAGACCATAGAGCGATCGAGCAGATACTGCTCCTCAACCCTCAAGGCCTCGCCGAAACAGTGAAGAAACAGGAAATCAGTATGTGCGGTGTTTGGCCAACTGTGGTGATGTTAACCGCGGCAAAAAAGATGGGCGCGCGAACCGCGCAGCTAATCAAGTACGCCACTTCAGCGGACGCCTCCGGCGATCAGCGCCGCGTGGTCGGTTATGCGGGGATGACGATTAGATGACTAGTGAGCCTTTGGCGCGCGTCCTTCTTCTGACTCACCCTGCGACTTTTTCTCGTTGATCTCTTCCTCGAAGAACTCCATCAGACGATTTAGCAGGCGTCGCTGCCCTCCAATGACGTGTAAACCGCTCTCATGCCGATGATCTTCCAGTAGCTGGTTCAGGCTACGTTCCAAATCGCTCATTTTCCACCTCTGGGGAAGGATTCAGGCCGTATTGACCCGGTCTTATCGAGCCACGAAATCAATCTTTAGAAAGAATACCTATCCGCGGAGACCAATTGAGATCGGAAATTTCAATGGAGAGAATCGCCAGGGTTGATAGAAAAAACACGATAGCAACGTGCAAATATTCGATCGCAGCACCGCCGCAACAAACGCCATCCAGCCCACAAATTACTTCGAGATCGCCGACGACTGCCTCACCGTGCTGATAAACGTCGTCGTAGCGCGGGTGTGCGTGCGGTCGCGGCGATAGGCAATGCCAAGTTCGCGCCAGAGTTCCTGGCCCTTAATCGGAATCAGTTTCACGCGCCCCGCCAGCACCTGGTCGCGCGCAAAGCTCGCGCTGATCAACGACACCCCCAGTCCCGCTGCCACGAAGCTCTTAATCATGCCCACACTGGGCAACTCCATCCGTATCTGCAACTCTGCCGCATAAGCGCGGAACAATTTGTCCATCAGTCGGCGGCTGTAACCGGTCTTCGGCAAAAGCACTGGCTGCTTGGCAATGTCGCTGACCGTGACTACTTCGTTCTTTGCCAGTGGATTCTGCGGGCTCACCATCAGCATCAGCTGATCGCGAAATATTGGATGGGTCTTCAGGCTGCTGGATTTAATCGGAAGCGTCACGATCCCTACATCAATCGTGCCGTTCTCCAGCTTCTCTACAATTTTGTAACTGAAGTTGCGGTAAATGGAAATCTGCACGCCCGGATAGAGGCTACAGTATTTTGCAAAGACGTCGGGAAGCACATACAGGCAAGTCGCTTCATTTGCGCCAATGGATAGCGTTCCGCGCGGGCTATTTCCCTGGTCAGCCACGGCCAGCAGTGACTCATCGCGCATCTGCAACAGGCGCTCCGCATACGCGAACAGCACCCTTCCCGCGGGCGTAAGCGTTACGTCTTTGCCCGAGCGATCCAGCAACCGGTCTCCGTATTCCTGCTCCAATTGACGAATTTGCGCGCTCACCGCTGACTGCGAGCGGAACACTTTTTGTCCAGCGCGTGAGAAGCTGCCAAGCTTGGCTACTTCCATGAAAGTAACGAGTTGATCGAAATCCATGCGAGGGAAAATTATAACTGAGCGGACAATAATTTATGGACATTCAATGTCCACGTAACGCTCCCTTGACATCCACCCCTGCTTCCGCGCAGTATTCAAATCCATGAACTGTGCTCAAAAGCAGTTTGCAAACGTTGCCTTCATTCTATTGATCGCCCTTGCGGCCCTTCCCACAACCGCGCAAACAAACGCAATGTCAAAAGAAGTGAAGCGGCCGCCGATCGTAGGCGTCGCCCACATCGGCCTTAAAACCGACGACATGGCCGCGGCGCGAAAGTTTTATACCGGCATACTTGGCTTTCAGGAGCCATTCAGCCTGAATAATCCCGACGGCAGCCTCATGCTGACCTACTTCAAGGTGAACGACCATCAATACATCGAGGTCTTCCCTACCCTGAAAAATCCGCAGGATCAGCAGCTCTCGCACATTTCTTTTGAGACCACCAATGCCGAACAGCTGCGCAAATATCTCGCCAGCAAAGGCGTTAAGGTTCCCGACAAGCTCAGCCCGCGCCTCGACCACGACCTCGGCTTTGACGTAATGGATCCCGAAGGCCACGACGTTGAATTCATGCAATACGTGCCCGGCTCACTGCACGAAAAAGCCTTCGGCAAGTTCTTACCGAAAACGCGGATATCGGATCACATTATTCACGTCGGTTTCATCGTCAAAGACCGCGCCGCCGAAGACCACTTCTATCGCGACATTCTCGGCTTCAAGGAATTCTGGCACGGAGGCATGACCGACACTGAAGAAGATTGGACTGACATGCGCGTGCCTGAAGGCCACGACTGGCTGGAATTCATGCAGCACGTAAAAAATCCCGACGACCCGCACGCCCGCGGCGTAATGAATCACCTTGCACTGGGCGTGCCGAACACCAAGACTGCATACGAGGAATTGGTAAAGCGGGGCCTGCTGCAATACGCCCCCAAACAAGAGAAGCCAAAAATCGGCCGCGATGGCAAATGGCAGCTGAATCTCTACGACCCAAATTTCACGCGGGCCGAATTGATGGAACCAAAACCCGTGGAAAAGCCCTGCTGCTCGCCAATGCTGCCCCACTAGCCTGCTGCGTTGATTGAAATTGTGAGTCCCTCACGGTTGAGTCCGTGAGGGACTTCATCCCCTGCCGACTTTTTCGTGCAACCTTTGCCTGCAACGATTTAGTATTACCCTCGAAGTAAATCGCCACTTCCTCGGAGGACGCGTGTCTCGCTCGTTCATTTCTGCCTTATTAATTTTCTTTTGCCTCGCAGCGGCAGCCCTGGCCCAGACTTCTACCTCCGCTCCGCCGGTAAACTTCACCGCCGAGCAAGACCACCAGAACATGATGGATCAGCTGGGGATCAAGGCCCTGCGGCCCGGCCCAAGCGGAAACGAGAACGCGCCCAACCATGCAAATTACGACGAGTCGAAAGCGAATCCGTACCCCAACCTTCCCGACCCGCTGACCATGAACGACGGCCAGAAAGTGACCACAGCACGAATGTGGTGGGACCAGCGCCGTCCTCAAATCATGGACATGTACGAAAAATATGTGTACGGCCGCGTCCCCGCAAACGTCCCGCGCGTCACCTGGACGGTCAACGCCGTGGACCACGAAATGATCGGCTTCACTCCCGTCATCGCCAAAGACCTCGTCGGCCGCATGGACAATTCCTCTTATCCACTCATCAACGTCAACATCCACATGACAGTCGTGACCCCTGCAAACGCAAAAGGCCCGGTCCCTGTGCTCATGATGTTCACCCGCGCCGGATTTCCCGCGCCGCACGAACCCTCCGAGGAGGAATTCGCCCGCATCAACACCGCATGGAAGGCCGTGCTCGAGCAGCAGGATCCATCACTCAAAGACGTCTTCGCTCAGCATCCGGCATGGGAACCCGTAAAGGCCACGCCGTTTCACTTTCCAGAACTCAACGCCGATGGCGGCCTTCCCAATACCTGGCAGTTAGTCGCCGACGGGTGGGGCTTCGTGCTCTTCGATCCAGCCAGCGTGCAGGCAGACAACGGAGTGGGCATGACGCGCGGCATCGTCGGCCTCGTGAACCACGGCCAGCCCCGCAAGCCAGAAGATTGGGGAGCGTTGCGCGCCTGGGCGTGGGGCGCGGGCCGAGGTCTCGACTATCAGGAAACCGATCCCGCGGTGGATGCGAAGCACGTCGGCATTGAAGGCGTTTCGCGCTACGGCAAAGCTGCGCTCGTTACCATGGCCTTCGATCAGCGCTTTGCCATGGTGCTGGTTGGATCTTCCGGCAAGGGCGGAGCCACTCCACTGCGCCGCAACTTTGGCGAGGCCGTCGAGAGCCTGACCGACGGCGAGTATTACTGGATGGCGGGAAACTTCATAAAATACGGAGCATCGCAAGCCACATTCGGAAGCTCCAATCCCGGCGAAATTCCCGTTGACTCAAATGAGCTGATCGCGCTCTGCGCCCCTCGGCTAACTTTCATCAGCTACGGCGTGCCGGAAAAAGGTGACGCGAAATGGCTCGACCATCGCGGCAGCTTTATGGCCACCGTGAACGCAAGCCGCGTCTTCCATCTGCTCGGAGCCAAAGGTATGGAAGGCTATGACGACTACCACACCGCCGAAATGCCTCCGGTGAACCACGGCCTGCTGGATGGCGAACTCGCCTGGCGGCAGCACGACGGCGGTCACACCGACGCGCCCAACATGGTGTTCTTCATTCAGTGGGCCGACAAATTCATCGGTCACAAAGCCGGACAGTAATCTTGCTTGTCATTCCGAGTAGCATCGGAAGGAATCTGCTTTCGTTAATACAGATTTCCCGCTTCGTGCGAAATGAAAAATATTTGATTCAATCCACCGGCGCCAATTGACATACCGTCCGATATTTTCCGGAGCGCGATCAAGCCAGCGCCGCCGTTCGACTTCGGATTTCTTCTTTACCCGGTGCTTCTTACGGCGCTTTGGGAATTACGACGGCGGTCACGCCGTAGCGCGGTACATCCACGGTAAAGGTTGGACCGAGATTCGTGACCGGCGCTTCTGTGATGTCCTTGCCGGCCTCGATGGTTAGTTTGCCGTAGTCGTAGCGCGTTCCGGTGGTGGCGTAGTTGTAGCCATTCACGGAAACGGTAACGGCGACGGAGCGGATCAGGTCCTTGTTAATGAAAAGCAGGCCAAGTCCACCATCGCGCCGCTTGACTGCATGCACTGCCAGAGTATCCATGGGAGAGGTAGCGGTGACGAATGTGTCACCGACGCCCGCCACCGTATGGAGAAGCTTGATGCCGTAATACGCCGGCTGGGGCTTGTTCTTGTCATCCAAAAAACTCGGGCTCAACCGATGGATGGGCGACCACATAACCGTGTAGGCGCCGGTTTCAAGCAGGTCGGCGATTGAGTCGGCAGCGAACAGAGCTGTAGCGGCGGGATTCTGGGCGGGGAGCCACGGCACCAGTCCGAAGCTGGTAATAGCCAATTGCGGCGCGTGGCCCTTCGGGCAATATTTCTTGTACTTCTCCAGCAGATCACGGCCGAGGAGGTTGAAGTCGTGGCGGGCGTCATTTTCTCCCGGGTAGTACCGGTTGTGATCCATTTCGTCTCTGGCCTGGAGGAGCAGATCCTTCTCGTCCACGTTATTGAGCCAATCGGGAGCGGCTCCTTTGCCTTCCCAGAAGGTGGCGGCGCTGAAATCCATGCTGCCGCAGGCAGCTTTTAGAACATCGGCATTCCAATTTTTTCCAAGCTGGTTCGCGTCATTCGCGTAGGGCGGCAACATAACAAAGGCGCCGACCATGATGGAGGGATCAACTGCCTTCATCGCTTTCGCATAGGCCACTACTGCGTTTCCGTAGGCGGTGGGACCAACACGATCGTTGCCTTGGTGACGTCCCCAGTCCTTGGAATTGTTCACCTTTCCGGCGTGCAGATCGGGCTCGGGTGGCGGGCTCTGGCCATACTTGCCCTCATTGTCGGCGTCCGATCCCAGGGTGCGGGACTGGCCGTAGAAGCCATCACCCCAGGGCTCGTTGCCGACCGTCCAGAGCTGAATGCCAAGGGGCGTGGGGTGTCCGACGCGCAAGAAATTGTATCCGTCATCGGTGGCGAGCGGTGTGCTCGCGCGAAGATTGGCCCAAAAACCCACAGTCTTCCAGTCGTTGCCGGTGGAGTCTTTGCCAATTGCCTGGGTGTTCGAAGGATTTCCGTTGGCGTAGGCCACCCATGCCGCGGCTTCGGCAGGCTCTCCGCCGCCGGTGCCTTCGAGGTTGCTGCCATAGTTCACCGAGACGAGTCCCGTTCCCATAGTGTCAAGGACAGGAACGACTGCAGGAAATTGCTTTTCGGCGGGAAAGGCCGGAGCGCGGTCTTCGGTGTAGGGATTGGTGATTTTGCCGGTGGACCAGTGGTAGAGCGCGTCAACGCCGCCGTTACCGGGGAAACGCAGGTTGGTGATGCCGGCGTCCTGAAGCAAACGAAGCGTCGCGGGATCGTAGGCGTTGAGGTCCCAGCGGTCCGCGGCGATGCCGAAGGACGTGGTGTAGACCATGGCCTTCGCCTGCGCCGGTTCAACCTCAACCTTGGCTTTCAATTGAGCGTGCGCGGGGCTTACGGCGAGCAGACCCATCAGAACAAAAAGGGCGGCGCCCCCGCTGAAATCAAGAACGTTCCGGTTTCTCAATATGCTGCGATGGGAAGTAAAGTTATCGAAAAGACAAACGAGATTCGCGAAAAACGGCATCGTCAACACTCCTGTCGCAGCAAATCTAAAACGAAAAATTATACAGCCTGGACTGGTGGTCGCGCAGACGACACCGCGAATTTAAGACTCTAGCGAATGAATGTATAGAGGAAGGCGAGCGTTAGCCAAGGAAGCGGTCCAGCATCCGTCTTTTAGAATCTTGCCTTGCGCTTGTGCTTTTTGTTTTTCCCGCCTACTGCCGTCCATGCAAGGATGGCCGCCCCAGCGGCCAATGCGGTCAGTGTTCCTCGATGAAGCGTGGACCAGGTTTGCAGACTGAATTTGGCCGACTCGGCTCCGAAGGACCCGTGGGTTCCGTAGTCGGTATTTACTGGTTCAAACAGGTTGTCAGGTCTGTCGGGAAGCACCGGATCCTGTGTCTGCTGGGCCTCGTAGCCCATATTTCCAAGATAGTGATCGAGGGTGGATGGCATCACCTTGTTGCCGAGAATCGCCTTTACGGTTGAGGCGCCTACCCGCACTTCTCTGCGCCTGTGATGCGCGGCCCAGTAAATTGCCTCGGCGGCGACCTCGGGTTCAAAGATGGGAGGCACCGGTTGCGGATGCCGTGGCAGCCCTGTACGGCACCACTCAAATTGCGGAGTATTCATGGCCGGTAAATGCACCATCGTGATGTGAACATTGCTTCCGTCGTGCAGAAGTTCGGTCCGCAAAGAGGTAGTGAATCCTAGAATGGCGTGCTTCGCTCCACAATAAGGAGCTTGCAGCGGAATGGAGCGATACGCGAGCGCCGAGCCAACCTGGACGATCGTTCCTCTATCGCGAGATAACATCCGCTTTAGCGCCGACATGGTTCCGTACACGGTCCCGAGATACGTTACCTCCGTTGCACGCTTAAATTCGGCCGGGTTGATTCTCTTAAAAGGGGCGAAGATCGTGGTCATCGCATTGTTCACCCAAACATCGATCGGTCCAAACGTTTCTTCCAGCTTTCTTGCGGACAACTCCGCCTGCTCCGGATCAGAGACATCGCATTGCAGCACGAGAGCACGCGCGCCCAAAGCTTCCGCCTCTTTTCGCAATGACTCAAGGCCCGGCAAGCCGCGGGCGACCAAGCCAAGATGCCCGCCGCGTTTGGCAAACGCCAATGCCGTCGCACGCCCCACTCCGGCGGAGGCGCCAGTGACCATCACTACCTCTGGATTTTTCGCGTTCATGCTGCTTTCCTTTCAGAGGCCCGCTTACTGGCCTGTTGCTGGTTTATGGCCATGTGCACAACCTGACAGGGATGAAAAGCATTGCGGCCCGTCTGTTGAAGAATCTGCTCGCGGCAACTGAAGCCATCTGCTATGAGCAGCACGTTGGACGCAGCGGCCCGCACAGCGGGCAACAAAACTCGCTCTCCAGCGGCAATGGAAACATCGTAGTGGTCGGCCTCGTAACCGAATCCGCCAGCCATGCCGCAACAGCCTGAGTCGAGGATCTCGAAATCAATGCCGGCTTTTTTGAGAAGTTTCTGTTCCGAGTCAGCGCTCATCACGGCTTTGTGATGACAATGGACCTGGACAAGCGCCCTTTTCTCCAGTTTTGGAGGCTGAAAGTTATGTTGCTCCAGAAACTCGCTCAAAATGAACGTCTGCTTGCTCAGGCGTTGCGCGTCCTGATCGTGGGGCAGCATGTTTTTCAATTCGTCGCGGAAGACAGCCGCGCAACTGGGCTCCAAAATCACCAACGGAATTCCCGCGCGAATCTCCGCTCGTAACGATTGAATTGTGTTCAGCAACAGCCGCTTTGCGGTCGTTAACATGCCGTAATCGTAAAGAGGACGGCCACAGCAGAGCTGCTTGGTGGGCAGCCGGACATCGAACCCGGCGTACTGCAACACGTGTGCCGCTGAGTGCAATACCGGTGGTTCGAAGTAGTTGTTAAAGGTATCGGGCCAGAGAATAACTTTCCCTCGTACCTCATGCGGGCGGCGGGGGCGTCCGTTTTGGTTCGCTCTCTTCTTCCATGCCCGCGCAAATGGCTCCGCGGCAAATCTTGGAATTCCGCGCTTCACTGATACTCCGGCCAGCCGCTTGGCAAGGTTTCCCAGGCCCGGAGCATGCATCGCCGCGTTAACCAGAGTGGGCGCATGGCTCGCCACGCGCGACCACCAGTGGATCAAACCGATCGCATAGGCATTGGGCGGTCTTATGCGGCCCTTATAGTAATGCGACAGAAATTCCGCCTTGTACGTGGCCATGTCCACGTTGACCGGACAATCGCTCTTGCATCCCTTGCAGGAGAGGCAAAGATCGAGCGCGTCACGCACACCTTCATCGCGCCATTTGTCCTGCAGAAAATCTCCCCGCATGATTTCGAAGAGCAAGCGGGAGCGCCCCCGCGTGCTGTCCTTCTCCTCATGGGTGACCATGTAACTCGGACACATGGTCCCACTGCCTTCGCGGCGGCATTTGCCCACTCCCACGCAGCGCATCGCGGCATCGGGAAATGATTTGTCATCGCCGAATTGCACGAAGTGGGTCTTGGGAATGACCGGAGCGTAGCTCGTGCCAATGCGGAGGTTCTCATCCACGCTATAAGGATCAACGACCTTGCCCGGATTCATCTTCCACTGCGGGTCCCAGATTGTTTTGAATTCGCGAAACGCCTGCACGAGTTCTTCTCCGAACATGATCGGCAACAGTTCCGCGCGTGATTGACCATCTCCATGCTCGCCTGAAAGTGAGCCGCCATGCTTCACAACCAAATGCGCGGCGTCATAAACAAAAGACCGGTAAGTGGCAATCCCCTTCGCGGTGAAAAGATCGAAATCAATCCGTGTATGCACGCAGCCCTGGCCGAAGTGGCCGTAAAGATCACAACCATATTTGTAACGGTCAAGAAGCGCGCGAAAATCACGCAGATAGTTGCCCAGGTTCGCAGGTGGCACAGCGGAATCTTCCCAGCCTTCCCAGGTAATTGGTTTGTTGGGAACAAAAGCCGTTGCACCTAGCCCGGCTTCGCGGGTCTTCCACACTTGCTCTTCTTCTTTTTTGTCGTCGTAAAGTTTCATGGTGGGCGCGTTGGACTTTTTCTTCAGCGCTTCCATCATTTTTTTAGCGTTGGCATCAGCTTCTTCTTTGTTCTGGCCGCCAAACTCAACCAACAACCATCCATTCCCCTCGGGCAGCAATCCGGCGTATTCAGGGTGCATGTGCTTTATCTTCATGTCCTGAATCAGACGGTCGTCCATCCCCTCAAGGCCGATGGGATGAAACTCCATCACCTGTACGACGTGATCTCCGGCGGAATAGACGTCGGGGTACCCAAGAATTACAAGGCTGTGATAAGGGGGACTATCTACCAGTCGCGTGACGGCTTCCAGCACGGTAACGCAGGTGCCTTCGGTCCCTACCAGCGCTTTGGCAACGTGGAATCCATTTTCGGGCAGAAGGTCGTCGAGGTTATAACCTGAGACTCTGCGGGGAATTTTTGGATAGCGGGCGCGAATCTGGTCTGCATATCTGTCGCGAAGGTCGCGCATTTTTTTATAAATCTCTCCGCGCCGTCCGCCTTCGCTGATAATCCGCGCGAGTTCTTCATCACTTGTGGCGCCGACGGTAAGCTGCAAGCCGTCATAGGTGAGTACACGCAGCTCCTCGATGTTCTCCACCGTCTTGCCGCCCATCACCGAGTGCACACCGCAGGAGTTATTGCCGATCATGCCGCCCAGCGTGCAATGATCGTGGGTAGAGGGATCAGGCGCAAATGTCAGATGATGCTTTTCCGCGGCATTGCGCAGGTCGTCCAGCACCACGCCAGGCTGCACATGCGCGCGTTTTGCTTGTGGGTCCAACTCAAGAATGCCGCGCAGATATTTTGAGCAGTCGATGACAACGGCAACGTTGCAACACTGGCCGGCAAGACTCGTGCCTCCACCACGCGCCAGTACCGGCGCGCCAAACTCGTGGCACAATGCCATGGTCTGAACAATGTCTTGCTCAGTCCTGGGAACAACCACCCCAATCGGGACCTGCCGATAATTTCCTCCGGCGGTTGCGTATAGTGCCCGGCTGGGATCATCAAAACGGACTTCGGCCTGGGTTGATTCCCGCAGCCGCTTGGCGAGCCTTTCCGCTTCAACATTCAGTTCCTGTTTCTCCCCGCCGGCGGTCTTCACCATCACTTTCATCTCTTCTCCTCAATTCCTAAGCTCAAGCAGCCTCATAACGTCGCGCATCAGCTGTCCGCAATTCAAGACCAATGCCCGGGCGGGTGAGATCGGGATACAACCTGCCATCTTTGGGGCGCACCACACCCTCAAACAGCATTTGCTCGATGCGCACGTGGTCATGAAAATATTCGAGGTGCCGAACCGCTGGAACACAGCAACACACGTGCATATGAACGGATGGGGCGGTATGCGCGGAGAATGGCAGGCAGTGCGCCTCGCAGAGCGCGCCTGCTTTCAGAAAACCAGTGACGCCTGCGCATCGGGTCGCATCGGCCTGCAGCACATCTACTGCTTGCGCCTCCAGCATCCGTCGAAAGTACCTGCTGTCGTAGCCGTACTCTCCAGCAGCTATTTCCATCCCTTCGGGAGCGCGGTCGCGGAGCAACCGCAGGCCATCCAGATCATCGGAGCTGACAGGCTCTTCAAACCAGCTCACACCAAAGTGACGAAAGCGGTCTGCGAAGTCCAATGCCTGCTTTCGCGAATATGCTCCGTTGGCATCCACGAAGAGTTGCGCGCTATTGCCAATGGCTTCCCTGGCGGTTCGAACGCGCCGCATATCGTCCTCGCGCGCACGGCCCACTTTCATCTTGAGCATGCGAATCCCTTTCTCCCGCCAGCCGGAAAATTGTGCCCGCAATTGATAGTCTGAATACGAAGTAAAGCCGCCGCTTCCATAGACCTCGACCGAATCGCGCACCTGTCCTAGCAATTTCACGAGGGGAAGATTAAGCAGCTTTGCTTTCAGGTCCCAAAGCGCGTTGTCGACAGCCGCAATCGCCATGGAGGAAATGCCGGGACGCCCCAGGTTGCGGATTGCGCGAACCATGGCGCACCAGGAACCGTGAATGTCCATGGCGTCGCGATTTTTCACGATTGGTGCAAGGAGTTCGTTAATCAGGTGACCGGTCGCTGGATCCGCGTAGGTGTACCCTAAGCCGAAAACCTTTTCCGAGTGGACTTGCACAACTACTACATCCGTTTTGTTCCACTCGAGTGTCCCATCCGATTCAGGAAAATCGGTTGGAATTGAATAGGTAGATACTGTGATTTTCTCGATTGCCGGGACGCCGAGACGAATGGGAGGAGTCATCGTCAAATTTTTATCCGCAGCCTTTATTCCGCAGCTTCGGGCAGGGAGAATTAATCCGTGCCGGGGCTGGCAATTGTGCTGAGCAACGCGTTCGCACTCTGCCGTGAATCAAGGCGCGTGTGCTGCACCACGATCGGCACATCAGAATCAATCACGCTCGCGTAGTCTGTTTTTTCTGGAATTGGTTCAGGAGATGTCAGGTCATTGAATCGAACATGTTTCGTGCGGCGGGCTGGTACCGTCACTTTGTAGGGACCAACAGGATCGCGATCGGAAAAATAAATCGTGATCTCCACGTGGGCGTCCCGATCGCCTGCGTTGAGTAGACAGGCCGTTTCATGGCTAAGCATCTCCGGCTTCGGACCGTGGCTTCCGACAGGAATATAGCCTTCGGCAATGGCCCAGTGCTTGTGTCCGATTTCACCGTTCATCGTTATGCATCACTTCGTCACCTATCACGTCGTTTGTTATCGCCTCGTGATTCCCCGCTACACAAGTTCCCGAACCCTGTCACGGAGAACCGTCATTGCGATCTTCGAGCGGTTGGGCTCGCCTCGTGCCAGCGATTCCGCGAATTTCAATGCCTGGTCAGCGGTAATCTTGCCTGGCAATGGCGGCTCAAAGGGATCGACGACAGCTTGCAACACCGCTGGGCCCCGCACGGCAAGGAACTCCTCCACCGTACGTCCGCAGTCGGCGGGGTCGTCCACGGTAAATCCTGCGCCGCCACACGCATGGGCCACTTCGGAAAAATCAATCGGATGCAGATCGACGCCGTATTCCGGATTTCCAAGGAAAACCATCTGCTCCCATTTGATCTGTCCCAGGGTATTGTTCTTGATGATGACCACTTTGATGGGCAGCTTATATTTCACCGCCGTCACAAAGTCAGCCATGAGCATGGAGAAAGCTCCATCGCCGACGAATGCAACGCACTGGCGATCCGGATGCGCAACCTGTGCGGCAATCGCGTAGGGCAGCCCACAGGCCATTGTCGCCAGATTGCCGGAGAGGCTGTACATTTGCCCGGTCTTGGCGGGGATGTGCCGCGCCCACCAGGTCGTGATGGTGCCGCTATCGCAGGAAACGATGGCGTCGCTCTGCAGCCGCTTGCCCAGTTCGTGCGCAATCACCTGCGGCTTCATTGGCTTGTCCGGACGCGTGCCTCGTTCTTCCATCAATTCGCGCCACTGACCCATTCCCTTTTGTGCTTTCTGTAGAAAGCCCCTGTCTTCTTTCTGTTTCAAACGCGGCAGCAACTCCCGCAAAACGCGGCGGCTATCTCCGACCAGTCCCACCTCCACGGGAAAACGCAGGCCAATTCGCTTGGGATCAAGTTCGATCTGGACGCCCTTTGCATCGTCTGGCTTGGGCAGGAATTCGATATAAGGAAATGAGGTGCCAACCATTAAAATCGTGTCGCAGGTCTCCATCGCCTCCTGCGAAGGCTGGGTTCCTAAAAGCCCAATTCCGCCTGTGGTGTAAGGGCTATCGTCAGGGACCGCGCCCTTTCCCAAAAGCGCCTTGACAATGGGAGCGCCTAGAATTTCCGCGGTGCGTTCAAGTTCCGCTGTAGCATTCAGCGCGCCTCGCCCCGCGAGGATTACGACTTTTTTACCAGCGTTCAAAATTTCTGCAGCACGATCAAGTTCCTCAGGATCGGCAAGCATCGCTCCTTCCGCCTCGGTACGGGAGGTGTGATGAATGACATTTCTCTTGGATCTCTGCTTCTTGTTAACCTCCATCTCCTGAAAATCCACTGGGAAAGTGACGTGACTGACTGTCCGGTACGCGAGCGCAGTGCGGACGGCGAGATCGATCACATTCTCCACATGAGTAGGACCCATGATTCGTTCGTTGTATGTGGCCACGTCCATGTAAAGCTTGTCGAGCGCGACGTCCTGTTGGGTATAGGTCCCAACCAAATCGTGGAATTGAAGACCGGTGAGAGCGAGGACCGGATGCCCGTCCAGCTTCGCGTCATATAGCCCGTTCAACAGATGAATGCCTCCTGGACCCGACGTAGCCAGGCAAACCCCGAGCCTCCCGGTGAACTTTGCATAGCCGCAAGCCATGAAAGCCGCTGCCTCTTCATGCCGCGTCTGAATAAAGCGAATCTTGTCCTGGTGGGTGCGCAATGACTCCATAATGCCGTTGATTCCGTCGCCGGGAATCCCGAATACGGTGTCCACACCCCAGTCAATCAAAGATTCAATGAGCACATCGGCTGCGGTCATGCTTGGCTCCAATCAGGACGCTATCTGTGGATCTGAGGCACTGAATGAACTCACGACCAAATTCAGTACCACCTACTAGAGATAATCTTGGAACGCGGAAAATAGAATCGGGTGGCGAGGGTAGAAGAAGCAACAAACTCATGTAGCCGACCCGTGACGATGGCGTGTGAACGCAATTTGACTTACCAGGTCTTTTTAATCCGCGTGTCGAACCCGAATCCGCCGTTTTGATCGCGCGTGCCGCTCACGGTCAGGCGGGGAGTGACGTTGTATTGCAGCTCGATAACCTGGTTCTGAGTTTGCGTCACGTCCGTGGAGAAGGTAACGAAGATGTTTCCCGTAACGCGCTGCTGGATCGTGACGCGCGCTCCGGGGTTTTGCTGCGAACCGCTGCCGCCGAGTACGGGATCCACCGACAAGCGCGAAATGCCCGCGATTTTTTCTACCCGGCTGGTAAGTTGGCTGCTGATTTGAGATGCGATCAGCGACTCCGCGCCCAGGTTTCCCGGCATCGGACTGGCGCCGGACTCTTCCGAAGTTTTCCCGAATACAAGCAGGTTAATGATGTCGGAGGGAGGCAGCGATGGGACCGAGGTGTAGTTCGTGCGCAAATGGTCCGTCGGGCCATGGAACTGTAGGTGAATATCGTACTGTTCAACGGTTGTGCTGGCGGCAAGATTCAAAACCGGCTGCGTTTGTGACGAATTGGCAAAGTCTACGGTACCGCCCTGCAGCAGGTAGCGGTTCCCCATAAAGAGCAGGTCGCCACTGTTCAAATTCACACGGCCTAGAATCACCGGTTCCGCTGCCGTGCCGCGGATGTTTAAGTTCGCGTTGCCCTGCAGGGTGAGTTCGCGGCTCACCAGATTGATTCCGCTGGTGGACTGAACGGAGAGATTCAATTGCAAATTCTGGCTGAAGCCCTGGCCTGGAGGCGCAGAGACTTCGCCGCCGAACTGACCCATGAAAGTGGTCAGATCAAAATCAGGAGTAAACCATAGCTGATTGATTCGAACTTGCCCGCTAAGCGTTGCCGCCTCAGTGCCGCCGGTCAGTGCGAGGTCTGCATTCAACGCTTCCCGCACTCCTTCGGGATAAGGCACGCGTATGCCATGGGCGGACAAGCCGAGATCAAATCGCACAGATGGCCTATACACTATGCCACCTGAAGCCTGCACCTTTCCTCCGCCAACCGTTCCGGTAAATTCATTGATGTTCAACCGGTCCTTGGTGAGCGTGAGCACGCCGTTGCCGTTTTGCAAACCCACCGGGGCGTCCGCGGAAAGAATGTTCGCATTTTCAATGTGGATTTGTCCCTGTACATCGGGATTGGCACGCGCGCCGAAGGAGTTGATGTCAAACCGCAATTGACCGGAGCTTGTGATATCAGGGTCAAATAATTTTGCGATTTGCAAGTCCATGGTCCCCTGGGCAAGCAGTGACAACGGGGCCGCGCGGTCCGTGGGGATGCTGGCTTGCACCTGCACATCTGTACCCGTGCCTTTGATGTTTGCTTTTTGCAGGGCCAGAACGCCGTGGCTTAAGTCAATGTGCAGCGGAGCTGTCGCCGCGACGTGGAACTTGTCTGTGTAATTCATTTGCAGTATGGGGACAGTCGCGTGCGCCTCAACCTCGGCCCAGCGTTTCAGAGGGCCCTGCAAAGTTAAATGGAGCTCCGTCTGGCCGTTAACATTGGCTGCTTCACCAGGTAAAAAAGCGGCAATCAGCGGCTGCAACGGAATCGGCTGCGTGTCCACGGTGGCATTGGCCTGGTATTCGCCGGTTGTGCTTACAGTGGCCTTTGCGCTGATAACGGTATTGACCGCGTGCGCATCCAAAACAACATTTGCGAGGCGGTTCGCAAGATTGACCTGGAGCTTAAGATCGCCTAACTTCTGGCCATGAATCTGCAATTGCGGAGACTCGATATTCGCAGACAACTGCGGATTTTTCACGCTGCCTTCGCCATGCGCATTGACGTTAAGCACCCCATCCACTTTTAGATTTTTCGCGAGAAGGGTTTGCAATTTGTCGAGGCGGATGCCGGGCGCGTCGATGCTCGCCTGGTAGCGCTGGTCTTTCGGATGGTATGTGACAGCTCCCCGAAGCGCGCCCGCCGTCGCTTGCAACTGCAAATCTGCTTGCAGTTGCTCCTTGCTGGCCTGGAAATTCATCTCCACGGATTGCACCGGCTCACCAGCGATGTCCGCCCTGGTAAGGCCAATCTCCCCGCTTCCTGTAGGGCCGGATCCGGAACCTTTAACCGAAAAATTCGCAGAGAGTATGCCGGAAATGGGTATGGGACGGCCCGCAAGTTTTGTTAGGTCGGCGGTGTTGACCTGACTCGCCTGCACCGCGGCGGATATTTGACTGTCCCAGTCAAAACTCCAATGCCGCAATGCAGCACTGACCGCAAAGTTGATTCGCCCACCGTTCTCGGGTTGGAGTTCTCCATTTTGCAAGGCCGCCAGCCACGGGCTTGCCTGAACATTCGTGCTGAGCATCCGCCAGTTGCTTCCTTTGACCTGAAGATTCTCGGCGCGCAAGTGTCCGGTTAATTGCGGAGCGTTCGTCGAACCGCCCAAGCTTCCTGCGAACGTGGCTGCGCCCGCGAGGCCAAGCTGAGATTTCGGGGCTTGAAGATCCGGATCGAGGACATCCGCCACGGTCTCAAGTTCATGCAGATTGTTGGACTGAAAGTGAATTTGCAGGCTGGAATGGTTGCTCACGGTGCCATTCAAATTCAGAGAACTCTGTGGCAGGCGAAGATTGCTTTGCTGGATGGAAATCTGCTTTTTCGCTGCAGCATATTGCGCGTGAATGATGCCATTAACGGGAATTGTGTTTGCGTTCTCCCCATTGGCGAATGCGACATTCGCCCGGATTGCCGTATTGGTGCGCGCCACAAGATTTTCCAGCTTGCGGTTCCAGCTTGCATCCAGATCGGCATTCAACGTGCCCGCCAGCGCGACCTGCTTCAATTGTGAGGATTGTGTGAGGGACCTCAGATCATCCAACGAAATCTTCTGGACGACGGCCTGCAGCCTGGCCTGTGAAGCGCCAGCCACATCGCGGATATTCAGATTGCCGTTCAGTGCGCCACCCAGCAATTGAGCGTGAATGCCCGTGATCGCCGCATTGCCCTTCTCCAGCGAATATCGCGCTCCAATGTCCCTAATGTCACTGCGAAAACCGGGACCCGCCACGCGAAGAAGCGGGCTGGCAATTTGTCCGCGCAAATTCACCGTGGCCAGCATTAGAACGTTCGGCCGGCTCTGATAGTCCAAACTCCCTTCTGTATTAACGAGACCGGAAGGCAAAGACGGATTATTCATCGCGTTGCGGAACTCTCCAGCATCAACTGTCGCCGAATATTTTGCCGTGACGTGCGGGTTCGCGTAGTCCTGCACATTGGCGCTTAGCTCTACTTGAGAGGCGCCGCTGGTAAGCACTGCGCGATGCAGGGTGAAGCCCACCGGAGTAGCGTCGAATTCCGCGTTGAGGTTGTGCTCAATGGGCTTGAAATCTCCCATTCGCAAATGCCCGTCGCGATAGCCAACGTTTCCCGAATATCGTTGTTGCGCCGTGTCAAAGCTCGCCTCAAACCTAAGATCGTGGAGATCGGCATCGAGAACGCTCTTGCGGTCGTTGTAATAAACCTCTCCTCGATCAAGTATTGCGTGGTGCACCGCCAACTGGAAGATGCTGGTGTGGCCACTGCTGCTTCTCTTCGTTTGCGGCAGGTTGCTAACACCCTTAGCGTCCACTACGACGCTCACCACTGGATGATTTACCTCGAGATACCTGACATACCACTCCCGACGGAAGACCGAAGTGATGCCGACTCCCACGCCGATATGGTCCACAATCAACAGTGGAGGATTGGCATGGGGGCCCGCGCCGCTGACGACAACGCCGTACAGGTTGAACCGGAGAGGAAAAAGACTAAAAGCGAAATCCTGCACGTGCACCGGCGTCCCCAACGAGGACTGCACCTTGCCCTCCGCAAACCGAAGCGCATACTGACGGAAGGAACGGCTACGAGGAAGGAGAACAATCGCGATGACAATGACGGCGACGAGTATCAGAAACCCCACCCCAATTCGTCGTGTAACTTTTTTCAACTTTCCGTCGGCCTGCCTGCCCCTTCCGGGCACGAGTTGTGGTTTGTGTTTTTCTTGCTGGGGATCGAAAGGGTGGGGAAAGCTACTCAAAACGCTTGTCCTAACGTAATGAAGAACTGCGTGGATTTGATTCCCGGTGCGCCGTTAAGGTTGTGGCCGATATCAATCCGGATGGGCCCTACGGGCGTCTTGTAGCGAATGCCTCCGCCGATACTGTTGGAGTAAGTTGCGCCGAAGTCGCGGAATCCAATATGCGGAAAGACATTGCCGCCGTCATAAAAAATGGCAAAGCCCAAATTTTTCCCCGCGAGAGGCAATGTCGCGGGGACCGGAATGCGAAGTTCGGAATTGACGATTAACAACTCAGGACCGCCAACTGGAACCGTGATCGGCGCACAGGTGCTTTGGTCCGCCGGATCGCCGCAGGCGGTGATTACGCGCTGCGGCCCGGCGCCATTCAGCGGAAACCCGCGCAACGTGCTGCCGCCGCCGGAAAAAAAAGTTTCACTGATTGGTACAGAACTGCCACCAAACGGTTGCTCCAGGCCAATCCGCACATTGTTTGCCCACACGATATCCGCCGGGATCTTCTTGTAATAGGCTGCCTGTGCGAGCAAACGAGCAAAACTGAAATTCGAACCCAGAATGCTGGGGTTGAGATCAAACTCAAAGCTCTCGTGGAGACCTTTATGCGCATCGGTGGGATTGTCGCGCGTGTCGCGAATGTAACTCGCGGAAACGGTGGACAAGCGGACATGCAGGTTGTCCGGTGGGACAAGCTCGGGAATCAATAAATTCGTCAGGCCTGTCTGAGTAAGGTTGTAACGTAGGAAGAAGTTCTGGTTTTTGTCGGAATTCAGTGGCCGCTGCAACTCATATCCAAACTGTACCTGCCGAAAAGTAAAAATTGGATTCTCGCTGTTGTGCTGTCCGGTCAACGACAGGCTGGATGACCAGTTTGTCCAAAGGAATGCTGGATCTGTGTACACGAGAGAACCATTTTGCGAGAGCCGCGCCGCCAGTCCAGAAAAAATAAACGAATCGCCTTTGCCGCTCAGATTGTTGCGCGTGTATTCCAGAGTTCCACGCGGACCCCAGAAAGTCTTTTCGCTGGTCTTGAAATTTTTTGGCAGCGATGCCGGAGGGATTCCCGGCACCACGACAGTTCCACTGGGAACGCTGCCTCCGCGATTGATCACATCGAAACCGAACCCGTAGGTCAGGCTGTTGGGTTTCGTTTCGTGGACCTTGATCAGAACATCTTCCTGGTGCTGCGTGGTGATTTCACGACGAGGGTCCACTTCCGCCCAATCGAAAACGCCCGTGTTGTACAGTCTTGTTTCCGAGGCCAGCAGATCATTTTCCTTCATGGGCCTGTTGGCGGAGATGCCTTCGATTTGCCGGTCAATCAGCTTTTGCTTCGTATGATTGCGCCCTAAAGTCACCACCGTCGCAGTACGCACCTGCGGGCCCTCGTAGATCTGATAAACAACCTGTACTCGATGAGGTTCCCCGGCGACATGATGAACGGTTTGCCGAAACGTGGCTGTCAGATAACCTTCACTGAGATAAGTCGCCATGATCTGGCTGCGGTCAGCCGTGACGTTTTCTTGCGAGTACGGCTGGCCTGGCCTGAGCTTTAAACCCATGGGCGCCAGTTGCGATTCAGAAAGCGTCTGATTCCCCTCAATCTGTAAGTCCTGGACCACATCCTGCTCTCCTTCTTCCACGTGAAAAGCGACGCGCAAATCGCCTTTTGGCGAGGACACTTGCGACGTAACCTTTACCAAACTGAAGCCATTTGCTTTGTACAAATTTTCAAGATTTCGCGCGCTGGAGCGCAGCAGTTGCTCACTGTACCGCCCGTGCGAAAGGAACCGAGCTTTCTTCACGCGGACATACGACAAAAGCTGCTTTTCCGGAAATTTCTGGTTTCCGGCGATCGAGACTTGTTTTACTTTGTGCCGCAGTCCCTTATTGATTGCATATTCAATCGTTTCTCCGGAACCTTGCTGTTGCACATCGCTGACAACTTTTGCGTTGAAATAGCCTTTGGCCTGGAAATACGAAATCAAATTTTGACTGCCCTCTTGAATCAGTTCCGGATCTACGCCCGCATGTTCGTAGACGGGCAAAAGCTTTTTCTTGTCCCAACTCCACAAGTGCGCGCCCTTCACGGTCACATGCACAATGGGACCGGGCGTCACGTCATAAACAATGTTTGCGCGGTTTGATTCAGGAGAATACTCCGCCCCTGTCATCCTCACTTTGGCATCAAGGTAGCCTTGCTTGGCGAGAGCGTTTGTTAAATATTGCGTGGCCCTCTGCACGGTTTGCAGTTTGTAGGTCTTGCCTGGGCGAATCGCGGACCGGCGTAGCCGGGCGATGATGGAATGCAACATCGCAGTTAAGTGCGAGGCTTGCTGGTCGGGAACACCGCGGACGATGACTTCTCCAAACTTGGCACGACGGTTCAGCGTTGTATGAAAAATGATGTTCGCCAGCCCCCACGGAGGGCTGGTCTGGACCTGAGCATCCACCTTTGCCTGGAAATAGCCGCTGCGCTGGAAAAACCTCTCCAGCGATCGGCGGGCGTCTTCCACGTCCACAGGAGTGAAGGCGCCCTTGGGTGGATATTTGGATATTTGCAACAGACGCGAATAGGGGAACCTGCCCGCGCCGGGAAAAACGTAGATTCCAAAATAGGTCGCCGGCTGTAGCACAAACAGTACGCGTACTCCATCTGTTTCCGGGCGAATGTCTAGCTGCACATCGTGAAAGCGTCCTGCTTTTTTAATAGCAGCGATACTCTCCTCCGCTTTTTTCTCAGAGAACGGCCCATTTGCCTTCAAAGTGAGCAGCGGCAGAAGATCTTTCGCGTCTAGGCCAGGTTGGCCCGCGATTTCAATTGAAGTCACATTCTGCCCTTCGTACGAAGGAAGGATTTGCTTTATCTGCGGTGCGGTCTCCGGCGTCTGCGTAGGATTTTGCGTTGGTGTGCCCTTGGGTTCTGAAGGTTTTGTTTGCGTTGGCCGGGTCGCCTCCGCTGGATTGTTTTGCGCTTGCGCGCCGGTGCTGACACCGGACACCAGAGTGAAACTAACCATCAAAAAGCAGATTTTGGGGAGCCACGCATTATTTCGGATGGCGCAACTGGCCCGCCAGGTGAAGTCACAATTCATGACCCTAAAGGCCCGCTACGCGGCGTTTAAGCTGATCAGGAAAGATGGTGAGCACTTTAAGTTTCACGGCTGCTTAGGATGAAAACAAGAGGCAAACATTTGCCCAGCGCCGGCCTTCTCTTTTCTCGACGAGGAAGCCTTGCGGCCTGTTTGCGTAATTAGGCTGGCTTTGCGATTGCGGTGGCGTGATCGGCTGGGAGCGGCGTCACACGAGTGAAGCCCAGCGTCCAAACACGGACGCGCCGATCTCCTGCATTGGCGGCAGAAAAGCGGTGCAGGAGTTGAGGATCCCGGGGCCGTTCAGGTTTTCCTGCTGTATTTCTTCCGAGAACTCCTGCAGCATGGTTTGAATCTGCTCCCGCGTAACTTCCAGGTGGAACAGGATTCCATAGGCATTCTCGCCGTGTCGAAATGCTTGCAATGCTGTGAGATCGGAAGAGGCCAAAGGCACCGCATCCGCGGGAAGATCAAAAATATCGCCGTGCCAATGATAAGCAGTAAAGGAAGTGGCTTGGCCGTTGAAAAGCCGGTCGCCCGCGACATTCGCGTTCAAATGAATTGGATACCAACCAATTTCCTTGCGAGGTCCTTTTTTGACTTCCGCGCCCAGCGCCGATGCAAGCAACTGGCTTCCGAGGCAAACCCCCAGAATCGGCTTCCCTTCCTTCAAGAAGCCTTCGATCAACGTCATTTCGTCTCTAAGAAAAGGATACTTCGCGTATTCATACACACCCATTGGGCCGCCCATAATGACCAGCCCTCGAAAATTGCCAGCATCTTTCGGGACCGCTTCTCCCCCATAGGTGCGCAGATATTTATACGAATGACCGGCGCCGCGAAGCGCGCCCTCTATGCTTCCAAGGCCTTCACTGCGCGCATGCTGAAGCACCAGCACTTGAGAGTCATTCATGAATTTCAATTCCCGGCTTTATTTGATTGGCGTGCGTAGATCGTGTCCGGTCATGTCTTTGGGCTCGTCCACGCCCAGCATGGCAAGAATAGTTGGAGAAATGTCGCGCAACGAGCCGCCCGGCTTCAGATTGAACTTCTTGCTGTTTTCCGCGACCACGATGAACGGAACCGGATTCGTCGTGTGCGCCGTGTGCGGCCCCCCAGTAGCGGGATCAATCATCTGTTCGGCATTGCCGTGATCGGCGGTAATCAGCATCGCGCCGCCCTTGGCCCTCACCGAAAGTTCAATGCGGCCCAAACAGGCATCCACAGTTTCCACCGCCCTGACGGTTGGCTCCAACTTGCCGGAATGGCCAACCATGTCTGCATTGGCAAAGTTGACGATCATTACGTCAAAGGTGCCTTCTTCGGTGGCTTTGATGACCGCGTCTGCAATGCCCGCCGCGCTCATCTCCGGCTTTAAGTCGTAAGTGGCGACCTTCTGCGATGGCACCAGAACGCGGTCTTCCCCCGGAAACGGCTGCTCAATTCCGCCATTAAAGAAGTATGTAACGTGAGCGTACTTCTCAGTTTCTGCCACCCGCAAATTGCGCATGTTCAATCCGCCCATGACATTCGCGAGAATATTCGCCATCGATTCCGGATGAATGACCATCGGCAATGAGAAATTCTTGTCGTACTGCGTCATGCACACATAGTGCAGATTCTTGGGAACGCTGTCCCGCGGAATCGTTTTGTCGAGGTCATCGGCGCCTTGCAGGTCGCGGCCTCCTTGCGCGTTGAGTCCGCTGTTGCGAGCCAGAGCACGAGTAATTTGCCGCACCCGGTCCGCCCGAAAATTAAAGCAAATGCAGGAGTCTCCATCGCGGATCGTGGAGGCGCGGGCATCGTCGCTCGTGCTTTTTGGATCCCCGCAAACGAAAGGAATAATAAACTCGTCGGTAACGCCCTTGTTGTATGACTCCTTCACGCCTTGCACCGGATCAGCAAACTTCCCGCCTTCGCCCTGGCCAAAGACCATTGCATTGTAAGCTTTGGCGATGCGCTCCCAGCGGCGGTCACGGTCCATCGCATAGTAGCGCCCGCTGATGCTGGCGATTTTTCCGACGTTGTACTCGCGGATTGCTTTCTGTAACTGCTCAAGATATCCAGCCCCATTCGTAGGCAAAGTATCGCGTCCATCCATAAACGCGTGGACAAAAACACGCTCCAGTCCATTCTGTTTCGCCATTTTCAACAGCGCATGAAGATGCGTTTGATACGAATGCACGCCACCGTCTGAGACCAGTCCGAACAGATGCAGCTTGCGTCCGCCGCTCTGGGCATTTTTCATCGCTGCCAGCAGTGTGGGGTCTTTGAAGAAGTCGCCATTCTGGATCATCACTTCAATACGCGTTGAATCCATCCGCACAATGCGACCGGCGCCGATGTTCAGGTGCCCCACTTCGCTGTTGCCCATCTGCCCGTCAGGAAGCCCGACATACGGGCCGCTGGTTTGAATTAGCGTGTTTGGGTATTCACGCAGCAACCTGTCATACGTCGGCTTGCGCGCGAGCGCAATGGCGTTGGCTTCGGTTTTGGGGCTATAGCCCCATCCGTCAAGAATGATGAGGACGAGAGGTTTGGGACGAGACATTGCGCTCCTGGTTTTTAGTATCTATTTCATAGCACTGAACATGAATCTATTGGACCAACAGCATTCGGGATTCTGGTAGTGTCATATATATAAGTTGCACGGATGAGCCCTCCGATCGCCATAGAACCACTTCCCTTTCAAGGAGTGTCCTTATTCAGAAGAGACACCGCTGCAGGAAAAAGGCCGCCTTCATAAAACAGCGCCTCAATCTCTGCATCGGATCCATTGAAATCACTTGGAAGAGTGAATTCATCCTTTGCGCTTCCGAAAATTCGGGGCGAACATTGATGTTTCATTCGAAATTACCCCTTATAGTTCAGCGCCTTCAGTCCCAAGAACCTCGCCGAACTTCCCAACTCCTGCTCGATCCTTAGCAGCTGGTTGTACTTTGCAATGCGGTCGGTGCGTGATGCCGAGCCGGTTTTGATCTGCCCAGCGCCGGTGGCTACCGCCAGGTCGGCAATAAACGTGTCTTCGGTCTCACCCGAGCGATGCGAAATGATCGAGGTGTATCCATTGCGGCGGCCCAGATCAATGGCGTCTAGCGTTTCGCTCACCGTGCCGATCTGGTTCACCTTGATCAGGATGGAATTTGCGATGCCCTTGTCAATTCCCTGTTGCAAACGCTTCACATTCGTCACGAACAGATCGTCGCCTACAAGCTGAATCTTGCTTCCTGCTTCTTTCGTCAGAAGTGACCATCCGGCCCAATCGTCTTCGGCAAGCCCATCCTCAATGGAAACGATTGGATAATCCTTCGCCCACTGCGCCCAGTATCGCGCCATTTCTTCGGAGCTCTTGGAAGACTTGTCCGACTTCTTGAATACGTATTTGCCATCCTGGAAAAATTCGCTGGCCGCCGGATCAAGCGCAATTGCAATCTGTGCGCCGGGTTTGTATCCCGCCTGCTGGATCGCTTCCAAAACAACTTCAATGGCCTCGACGTTCGACTTCACCGAAGGCGCAAACCCGCCCTCATCGCCCACGGCCGTGTTGTAGCCTCGCTTTTTCAGAACACCCTTCAAGGTATGAAATACTTCCACGCCCCAGCGCAATGCTTCAGAAAATGTCGGCGCACCCACGGGCATGACCATGAATTCCTGGAAGTCTACGTTGTTATCAGCATGCGCTCCGCCGTTCAGAATATTCATCATCGGCGTGGGCAGGGTGTTGGCGCCAGCTCCGCCCAAATAGAAATACAGCGGCTGATCGAAGTGCGCCGCGGCAGCGCGAGCGGCAGCCATGGAAACCGCAAGAATCGCATTCGCGCCCAGTCGCCCCTTGTTCTCCGTGCCGTCCAGTTCAATCATCGCTCTGTCGAGTCCGCGCTGATCGGCAGCGTCAAAACCCGCGAGGGCTTTGGCAATTTCGCCATTTACATTGGCCACAGCCTTCAGCACGCCCTTTCCCAAATAGCGCTTTTTGTCGCCATCACGCAACTCCACCGCCTCATGTTCTCCAGTTGAAGCGCCGCTCGGCACAATGGCCCGGCCCACCGAACCATCGTGCAGAAATACTTCCGCTTCTACCGTGGGATTGCCTCGCGAATCAATGACTTCTCTTCCATGAATTGCCGCAATCGTGCTCATGTAATTCCTTTCAATTTTATTGCTGGATGATTGATCTCGGCTGAAGAGAAACTACGGCCTGCAGATATGCGATAGCTGCAGGATCCTTCTCATACTCACCTTGAAATTATCGATTATAAATCAAGGGAGCACGGGAACCGGTCATGAATCATGAATTTGTGCTCATCAAAAATCTCGATTGACCAAAATTCTAATCAGCGCGGCTCGTCAAATGGTTTACAAACTCCCGCGCAGCCGAAGACAAACTTTCTCTGGAACGAATACAGAGAAACAGCTTTCTCTTTGCCCAATCGTCACGCAACGCAATGGACTTCAGTCCCAAAGAATCAATATAAGGGGTCGCCGCCGCCCTAGGCATGATTCCCACTCCCAATCCTGCAGCCACCATAGCGCATACTGCGTCGAAGCTCGTAACCTGAATGCGAAGATTGAGCGGCCGTCCGCTCTGGGCGGCCTCGCGAATCAGCAAGTAATGAAGCGAGCTATTGCTGTGCAGCCCCACAAAATCGAATTCCAGGGCCTCGGCAAATTTGAGAGATTTGCGTCCCGCGAGTGGATGACCCGGCGAAACTACGAGCACCAGTTCATCCTTGCGAAACGGAACCAACGTCAGCCCCTTTGCCGGAGCCGCCTCGCTCACAATTCCGACATCCGCCACGGAATCCGTGACCGCCTGGACGATCACGCTGCTTACATGTTCTTCGAGCTGAATTCGGACATCGCGGTGCTTCGTCAAAAATGACGCCAGCGCGGCAGGCAGAAACTCCACAATGGAAGAAATATTGGCGAAGACGCGGACGTGGCCCCGCACTCCGGAAGCAAACTCCGTCAGTTCGTCATTCAACTGGCTCGCCTGGTTCAGGACGCCACGCGACCGGGCCAGCAAGGCCTGACCCGCAGGAGTAAGCTCGACGCCCTTGCTCCGCCTCACGAGCAGAGCTGTATGGAAACTGTCTTCCATATCGGAGATCCGCTTGCTCACGGCGGAAGCAACCGTATGGCATCTCTTTGCGGCCTTGGCGATGCTTCCCGCTTCAGCCACGGCAACGAACAACTCAAGATCTTTCAGTGAGAATTGCATGGGGCCCGCAAACCTCCCGGAAGATCGTATCACCCGTTTCGCATGCCAAAAAACAAACGGCGCCGCTGTAGATCCAACGGCGCCGAAAGTTACGTCCAACTTTGAGTGTGTTAACTTCCCGTTACAACTTGCAGTTGGTTGTCCACAGAAAACGTCCCCGGAACAGTCTTTGCTCGAAGGCCGGCAATATTTTTGTCACCCTCGTTGTCCACGATTCCCGCGAGAGTAACGTGGCCCGACTTTACCAAAATGCGAATGGGCTTGGTGGTGCCCAACTCATATTTCTGCAACTGCGGGTATCCGTAGATGGCGCGAAATAGCCGGATGCGGATGGCATCATCCTGTGAGGATGGCGGCAACACTTCAATTTGATTGTCCACATGCTCAACGCCTTCCACATGTTTTACCGCGGCTTCCGCGTCTGCTTTGAGCGATGGCCTGGTCACTTGGCCCAAGAGGGTGACGTTCCTGCCGTCAACCTTAAACACCATATAGTCAAAGGCGGTGACATACGCCAGCATGTTCAATTCATGCCGCACTTCCTTCTGCATCTTTGCCTCTGATCCCTCTGATTCTTTGGCCATTTTCTGGGCCGACGCCAACAAACTCACGGCCATCATCGCCGTCACCACAAACAACGCTCGCACTTTCATAACCGGTCTTCCTTTCTTCCCGCAAAGTTCCCTTTTTAACTCCTGAGTTTCCTCTTTAATCCTCGACTCCTCCGCCGTGATGGGAAATCAGGTACATCCTGTAGTTCGCGACCTTTGATTACCCTTACTTCTCCGTCACAATCTTCTCCTAGCGGCAGCCAAGCATCAGAAGCAGCTTGCGTTTCGTCATTTCAGTACCTCCCTCCCACACTTATGCAAACACCTGCGACCGGGTGAAGTTTTGGCGTGGAGTCTTTATGCCTGTAAAGAATTGTCAGGTTGCGCAAAGGAAGATGTACGGATTTTGCCTAGATTTGCAGGCAAGGAACTGTAGATAGCCACGATTTAGGTCACCCGTTTACGCTGGCCAGCATCTTTGTTGGTCGGAGAGACCCGTGAATATGGATGCGGAATATGGCAGGGCGGCGAAGTGCCCGTTGCGCAAAGATGACTTGATGAAACCTGACTTGATCAGCGAAGTAGTTCTGGTGGGTAGCGGATTGATTTTATTGCTTCCGGTCCTGGCACTCGTGGTTAAGCTTCTCATGATCATCACGGGCCATCATTGAGCGATGGTCTCGAACCGCACATGGAAAAAATGGCCGCGGAAAAATCCGCGGCCATTTTTGCGATTTGAAAGACTTAAATCAAAGATTCTCAAAGCGCAGATTCACAAAAAGATCTGCGGATTAGTGGCGACCTCCGCCACCGCCGCCACGACCTCCGCGGCCTCGTCCGCCTCCACCGCCATGCCCGCCACGGCCACCGCGTCCGCGTCCACCGCCTCCGCCCGGACGGCCACCGCCACGACCTCCGCGGTCTCCGCTGCGTTCCGGTCCCCGATCAGCGCCATGGTTCGAATGCGACTCATCGCGGTTGAAGTTCGGTTCCGGCTCATCTGGAAAATCTCCACCGCCTTCAATGGTCAAGGCCCCGGCGTGCGCAGGAGCCGGCACTCCGTGCCCCTCGCCGCTGTCTTCCCTGCCGCCACTTTCTCCGCCTTCCGAACTTTCCGGAGCCTCTCCACCCATTTTCGCGCGCTGTTCCTTCAAGATCGCTTTGCGCGAAAGCCGGATGCGGTTGCCTTCAATGGAAAGCACCTTCACCAGAACCTGGTCACCTTCCTTCAACTCGTCGCGAACATCCTTAATGCGGTGTTCGGCAACTTCGCTGATGTGCAACAGTCCATCGGTGCCGGGCAAAATTTCGACAAACGCGCCGAAGTCGGCTAGCCGGGAGACTTTGCCTAAATAAGTCTTGCCAATTTCAGCCGTCGCCGTGATGTCGCCAATCAACTGCAGCGCCTTAGCGGCCGCAGCTTCATCACTCGAAGCAACTTTTACCAAGCCGGAATCTTCCACGTCGATTTTCACGCCCGTCTGTTCGACGATGGAGCGGATCATCTTGCCACCCGGCCCAATAAGGTCTCGGATTTTATCCGTGGGAATCTGCACGGTGTAGAAGCGCGGAGCAAACGCGGAAATCTTGGTGCGAGGCTCTGAAATTACTTCGTTCATCTTGTCGAGAATGAAGAGCCTTCCGCGTTGCGCCTGGGCCATGGCTTCACGCATGATCTGCGGCGTGATGCCGGCCACCTTGATGTCCATCTGCAGCGCGGTAATACCATCCCGCGTTCCGGCAACTTTGAAATCCATGTCGCCGTAGTGGTCCTCAGCACCAGCAATGTCTGTGAGGATCGAATACTTTCCGCCTTCCAGTACGAGTCCCATAGCCACTCCAGCCACGTGCGACTTGAGAGGCACACCCGCATCCATGAGCGAGAGCGAAGCTCCGCAAACCGATGCCATAGACGACGAACCGTTGGATTCGAGAATGTCGGAAACCACTCGCATGGCGTACGGCCACTTCTCTTCATCCGGAAGCACCACAGCGACAGAGCGTTCTGCAAGTGCTCCATGGCCGATTTCGCGACGGCCCGCTCCGCGCAGGAATCCAACT
>Ga0134125_10000158_pt1 | contig 98127 bp, 83 predicted proteins | sample KB31751_FD_96464 | JGI IMG/M metagenome (GOLD analysis project Ga0134125, IMG submission 96464) | Terrestrial soil microbial communities with excess Nitrogen fertilizer from Kellogg Biological Station, Michigan, USA - KB3-175-1 | ecosystem: Environmental > Terrestrial > Soil > Unclassified ... | reverse complement strand
TTTTCCAATCCGCGCCGAATATTTCATGGCAATGTGCCAAATGGCGACCCCGATGAACTGGACGCCTGGCGGCGTTGGCTGGAAGAAAAGTATAGAAGTTTAAACGCGCTTGCTTCGGCGTGGTCAGTGGACCCCAGCCAATTAGGCGCATTTGATGCCATTCCACTTCCTGACGAAGAAGATATTACATATGCCCGCTATCGCAACCCGCATGAGGTTCGTGCCCTCGATTACAACTTGTTCGCTCAGGAAATGTTCGCGGATTGGGTGCGCGGTATGGTACGCGCAATTCGCGATACCGGAAGCAAGCAATTGATCAATGTTGGGCAGGACGAAGGTGGCGTAACGGACCGCGTGCTGAACCAGTTTTACGCCACCAGCGGAGTTTCTTTCACTACCAATCACACTTACTGGCAGGACGACGCACTGCTGTGGGATTCGGTGGCAGCAAAACATGCGGGAATTCCCAACATTACCGGAGAGACCGGTTACCAACCGGTGTGGGCACCAGATGGTTCGTGGCGCTACGACGAATTTACCGGGCTGGCATTGGAAGAAAGGAAGTGGGCACTGGGATTTGCCGCGGGCTCAAGCGGGGCGATGCAGTGGGACTGGGACCGTGAACCGGACTTTGGAATCGAACGAAGCGACGGCTCCGCCAAAGTTTGGGAAAACATGATGCGGAACCTGGGACGCTTTGCCAGTCAGGCAGCACCGTATGCAACGGGTCTGCAGGTGCCAAAGGTGGCGTTGGTGCTTCCGCAGTCGCTGCAATTGTCGGTGTACAACAGTGAAGCCCTCGAAGCGCAGCAAACGGCGGTGCGAGTGCTCTACCACTACAACCATGCGGCGGCGTACGTTGTTGGCGAGTATCAGATAAATACGCTCGGATCGCCGAAGCTGATCATTTTGCCATCGGCGTGTGGATTATCGGATGCCGCCTGGACCGCAATTGAAGAGCGCGTCCGCGCGGGCGCGGTGCTTCTCATTTCCGGCCCTTTCAGTGATGATCCGCATCTTCACCCGACAGATCGTGCTGCCGGCGTGGGATTGAAGTATGAAGAAGCCCCGCTGCTCTTGCGGGAACAGATTTTCCAGTGGGCCGGAGGAACGCTCGCGCTGAGCTACCGCGGCATGAAGACCACGGTCCTTAGCCGCGCCGCGCTACCGGATGGGGCTGATTGGATGGAACGACCGCTGGGCAAAGGGAAGATTCTTTTTTCTGCGCTACCGCTGGAATTAAATGACAAGCCCGAAGCCGTTGCTGCGGTGTATGGCTACGCTTTGAGAGCTGCGGGAGTGGAACCGGTTTACACGACGACGGTGACAGACCCGGGTCTTCTGATCTGCCCAACTGTGCTGCCGCACGCCACGTTGTATGTTCTGACGTCTGAAACGAATGAGACCGCAATATCGTTTCGCGATAAGAGAAGTGGCCGAACTTTCAGCGGGCAGCTCGATCCCGGCCGCGCAGCGGTCTTACTGATTGGGGAAGACGGTACTTTGATCACGAGTTATGGATGGAACGGCCCAAAGGAGCACGAAAACCTAAAATAACGTCCGCTTCCCCTTTTTGACCGGATATGAGCTACAATTCTCGCCGCAAATGAGATGCTGTTTTTCGATCGTCAAGATTCGCAGCTTCGAGCCCGCGTAATCGCCTGATTCTCTTCGAGCCCACCCCGCGAACTTCCGGCACCTCAGCGTGCGCATAATCAGGAGGGAAAAATATGGCAACCGCTCTGAAATTTACTCGACCCGACGATGAAGCTCCAAGTTTTGTTTCCCGAACGCACAAAATGTTGATCAACGGAAGATGGGTAGAGGCCGCCTCCGGCAAAACCTTTCCCACCTACAACCCGGCGACGGGAGAAATCTTAAGCATGGTAGCCGAGGGCGACAACGAAGACATTGACCGCGCAGTCAAGGCAGCCCGCGCCGCTTTTGAGACAGGCCCATGGTCGCGAATCACCGCATCCGAACGCGGACGGCTGATCTGGAAACTCGCAGATTTGCTCGAACAGAATCTGGAGGAATTTGCCGAACTCGAATCCCTGGACAACGGCAAGCCTCTCACCGTGGCGCGCGCCGCTGACGTTCCACTGGCGGTTGATTTGTTCCGCTACATGGCGGGCTGGTCCACGAAGATTGAAGGCAATACCATACCGCTTTCCGTGCCCTACACGTCCGGCGCGAAATATCTCGCCTACACACTGCGAGAGCCGGTAGGAGTTGTCGGTCAGATCATTCCCTGGAACTTTCCGTTGCTGATGGCGGCCTGGAAGCTCGGTCCCGCTCTGGCAACGGGAAACACAATCATTCTGAAGCCAGCCGAGCAGACGCCGTTATCAGTGCTGCGTTTGGGTGAACTGATTCAGGAGGCTGGCATTCCGGATGGTGTGGTGAATATCGTCCCGGGATACGGAGAAACGGCTGGGGCCGCGCTTAGCGCGCATCCCGATGTGGACAAAGTGGCGTTTACGGGCTCTACGGAAGTAGGCAAATTGATTCTGCAGGCGGCTGCGGGAAACTTGAAAAAAGTTTCGCTTGAGCTGGGTGGCAAATCGCCAAACGTGGTTTTTGCCGACGTGGATATTGACCACGCCATTGCCGGAGCAGCCAGCGCCATATTCTTTAATCATGGCCAGTGCTGTTGCGCTGGCTCGCGGCTGTATGTGGAAGAGAAAATCTTCGACAAAGTCGTGGAGGGCGTTTCCGAAAAAGCCAAGAACATCAAAGTCGGACCGGGACTTGATCCTTCAACCGACATGGGGCCGCTGGTTTCTGCCGAGCAGTTGAACCGCGTGTGCGGATATCTTGAGGCTGGTTTTTCTGAAGGCGCAAAAGCCACCGCTGGTGGAGAGCGCTACGGAGATAGAGGGTATTTCGTGAAGCCGACCGTGCTGGTAAACACAAACGAGAACATGAAAGTGGTACAGGAGGAAATCTTTGGGCCGGTAGTCACGGCAATTCCGTTCCACGATGCCGATACACTGGTTGGGCAAGCCAATAACTCTACTTATGGCTTGGCGGCTGGTATTTGGACTCGCGACATTCAGAAGGCCCACCGGCTTGCCTCGAGACTGCGTGCTGGTACGGTATGGATTAACTGCTATAACATCTTCGACGCAGCCATGCCCTTTGGCGGATATAAGCAATCCGGTTGGGGGCGCGAGATGGGGCACGAGGTGCTCGAGCAGTACACTGAGGTTAAGGCGGTGTGTGCGGCGCTATAGGTCTACGCGAGACTACCGCTAGACGACGGCTCAAGCGGTAAGCATTAGATGGCAAAGCCGGACTCCCGGTACGACGCGGAGTCCGGCATTTTTATTTGGTGCTTAATCGCGTCAGAAGAAAGATGCACCCAGGATTTTCATTCTTGGCCGGGCGACTTGCGCGGGTTTGTCCACACAGACGTGCTGTTCAAACTGCTTTAGAAGATAAGATTGTGCGTCCGTGGATCGAGTCAGAACGTTCATTGGCGCCTTGAATGTGCGACCGCACAGCGCACACGAAGCCACCGCCGGGGTTGTTCCTAGCCATTTGGTCACGGTGAGACGCCGCTTGGTCATCAGGCGACGTCCCGGCTCCCCTGTTGTTTGTCGGTTGGGCTCTTGTTGCCCGATTCCACTTCTTGTCGATTTGCCACCGTCGGCGGAAACGGAACAGGGCGGGTGATTGGCGGAGACGCTTTGGCCCGCAAGCGCAACAAGAGCCTCCGCAAAAAACCTATTTTCGGGGGGGTGTGGGCGTGGGCAAGCAACAGACGTAAATCATCTAAATCCGGGGATTCCACAGCATGCTCCTAGGGGAGGGGCGAACGTAGTTTAGCATCACCTTCGCGATTTCATTACTTTTCTTTTTGGAGAGTCGGAACTGCGAGCGATAATCGGGCAATCGCCTTAGAGAAAATTTCTTGATCCCTCCGCATGGAGGAGCGACACAGAAAAATGGGGATATCTACGCTCCGACCGCCACGTGAGGATTCTGTTTAACCGGAGTTTGACGACTGCGGCTCAAAAAATACGCCAGCAAGATCACGCCACCGCCGATTCCCAGCACAACGTCAATGCCCGGCATGCCGCGTGCGCCCCAGTGCGCGTAGCCAATGCCATCCACCAGCACCATGTAAGTCACCGGCACATTGCCCAGCGAGTTAATAATGGAGTAGCGCGCGCTGCCGCTTTTTCCTGAATTGCCAAGAAATTCCAGCACGACCGCTGTGAACAGCGCATAGGCCGCGCCAACGGTAAACAAAAACAGCATTGTGCTTACCAAATAAACGGATGGGCGCAATGGGCCGAGCCACAACAGGGCCAGCGTGACTTCATTCACAATGCAGATCGAGAGGTAAGCCACAGGCGCGCGAACTCGCGTGGGGATAAGCGTCGCCGCGAGTGCCCCGCCGGCAGTAAGCAGGGAACCGGCCACACCGTTGATCCAAGCGACTTCGTGTCCGCTGATGTGATAATCGGCGGCTAAACCGGGCAGAAGTTGGATCATGGCTCCGCTGCCCATAGGAAAAGTCATTACCAGCGTGTAGGGAATCGCTTCCCAGCGTAAAAAGGTAGATTTGAACTCGCGCCATATCCTGGCGCGGGTTTCTCGCAAAGTACTTTCGCTTACGACGTCCTGCTTGGGGGCAGCGAGTGCTGCTAATGACGGAAGGGCAATCATTGCAGCCGAGAACCAGCCAAGAACTCCGAGCGAAAACCGCTCCGAGAAGAAAGCCAATACGAATACCGCCAGCGCGCCAAAGGCCAGCGATCCGCCCTGATAAAAGCTGCTTGCCCGACGGCGATTTACCTCGAGATGAATCGTCCCCATCATTCCGCCGCAACTGGAAACAATGAGCTGACCCAGGCAAGCGCTCAGAAACATAAGCCCCACGGCCCAGGTGGTGGCAAGGCTCGCCTGCCGAAAGGCAATGTACATGACGACCCCGGCGGCAGTGCCCGCAACTAGAAGCCAGCTACGGCGGCGAATCCAAAAATCGGTAATGGGACTCCATAGGAAATAGATCATCTGCGGCAAGTTCAGCAGCGCGATGATCGCGGCCCCGCGCGCCGGTCCCACACCCTGATTGCGAAGCAAATACGAAAGGACTCCGCCAATAATGCCGTTCGAAAGCACCGCCATGGGGGCGATCAGAAATCCATAAAGCCATGGGCGTTCAGGCGCCGGGAAAAGTTCCGGCACATAGATTTCTGTTTCAGACATCGCACTGAGGGTACCACGCGACGACATTAGAAAATCTGGTTTACGGAACCACCCGCCGAACGAGCGGATTCCTTTCGCCCTTTTATTTGTTGGCACAACGCGCATGATTGAGAAGGGAGATTTAATAGAGGTCGCCGCTTTCGTCTTCCTTCTTGTGCGATAGAATATCCATTCCTTTACGTTCATCTTGGCTGGGATTGCTGTCCGCCTGGATGTTGCGGCTTGCCCAGTAAACGCTTTCTCGAGTTATGAAGCTTTCAGCGTCGATGCGCGAGCTCCCGTGTCGCAAGGAACGCTCGACGACTAACTTTTCGGAGAGGAACAAAATGCTCTTTACGCGTGGCAATCAATCGGAGTTCTCAATTCATCTCACCAGCGCATTCCAGAGGCTTGGCCGAAGATTGCAGCTTGCGACCTTGGCGTTCCTGGCTATGTTTGCTTTGGCCGGCTTGCTCTTGGGCCAGCCCGCGATGGCTGCTGAAAAAGTTGAGTTGTCCGTGGATGTTTCCAAGCCGGGTCCAACAATCAGCCGTAACATCTTCGGCCAATTTGCGGAGCACCTTGGCCATGGCGTGTACGGCGGGATTTGGGTCGGGCCGAATTCCACGATACCAAATACCCGCGGGATCAGAAATGACGTTGTGGCCGCATTGAAGGCGATTAAGGTGCCTGACATTCGCTGGCCGGGAGGCTGCTTCGCGGACGAATATCACTGGCGCGATGGCGTTGGCCCAAAGCGCGTGGTGCGAGTCAATTCGAACTGGGGCGGAGTCCTTGATCCGAATACTTTCGGAACCGATGAATTTATGGATTTCATCAATCAGATCGGCAGCCAGGCTTATATTTCGGTGAATGTAGGCTCAGGCACTCCGCATGAGGCCGCTGACTGGCTGGAATACATGACCGCTCGGCAACCTACGACCTTGGCACAGGAGCGAGCCGCCAATGGCCATCCCGCAGCCTATAAGGTCTCCTTCCTCGGCATTGGTAACGAAAGCTGGGATTGCGGCGGCAATATGTCTCCCGATTACTATTTGAGCCAGCTTAAGATTTACAGCCGCTTCGTGCACAATTTCAACATCGCAGGCCCCGATGAAAAGGACCCGATGCTAAAGATTGCTGTGGGTCCGGGCGGTGACGGCCCGCGATGGACGGAATGGACCGATACCATTATGAAGGCCTATCAAAACCATTCGTGGAGCTGGGACATCAATGGCCTTTCCATGCACAGCTACACGGTTATCAACTGGGAGCACAAATTCGATTCCGAAAAGTTTGGGGAGACCGAGTACGCGCAGATATTGAAAGAAACCCTGAAGATGGAAGATTTGATCAACGAGCATTCGGCGATCATGGACAAGTACGACCCACAAAAGAAGGTCGCACTCGTGGTGGACGAATGGGGTGGATGGTACGCGCCGCTACCTGGGAGCAATCCCGGCTTTTTGATCCAGCAAAACAGCCTGCGGGATGCCGTCCTGGCCGCGCTCAACCTAAACATTTTTGCCCGCCACGCTGACCGCGTGCGCATGGCCAACATTGCCCAAATGGTGAACGTGCTGCAATCCATGATCCTGACCGATAAAGAAAAAATGGTGCTGACTCCGACCTACTATGTCTTCAAGATGTATGTGCCGTTTCAAGATGCAACATTTGTGCCGGTGACATACAACGCGGGAACCTACACACAGGGCGACATTACTCTTCCCAAGGTGGATGCAATTGCCGCGAAGGACAGCAATGGCAAACTATGGCTTGAGATTACCAATGTCGATCCCAATCAACCGGTGGAAATCGAGGCAAGCCTGCCGGGCGTCATGGCCAAATCAGCCATGGGACAAACACTGACTGCGCCGAAGGTCGATAGCATCAACACTTTCGACGCTCCCAGCACGGTCGTGCCGAAGCCGATTTCGGCACGAGTGCAGGAGGGCAAGATCGTTCTTCAGTTGCAACCGAAGTCGGTAACAGTAGTTTCAGTCGAGCAATAAGGTTGGAAAGAGTAAAGGGCACAATCGGAAGATTGTGCCCTTCATCCATGCTACAGATCAGATAAACCAGTCTGCTACTTCGGGTCTGTGATCTCCGTTAGTCCTTTCACGTTTTTCCTGAGAAATGCCCGGACGACTGCCCAGGCCTCCTGATTTTGCTGATACGTAAATCCGCCATGGCCCGCGCCCGGGACGGTGTGGAGTTCGTTCGGCACCCCAGCTGCATCAAGCGCCTTGTGGAGGCGAACCGACTGCGCGTGGGGAACTAGCGTGTCCTTATCGCCATGAATAGTGATGATTGGGGGAAGGTTGCTGGTGACGTAGTTGATAGGCGACACGCGTTTTGCAATTTCCTCAGCATTAGGCTGGCTGCCGATCCAAGCCACCGCATAACCTTTGGCGTTCGGGCCGCTCAGTTCATCGGAAACATCTGAAATGCCAAACCAGTTCACGATGGCTGCGACGCGCGGGTCCTTATTGGTGCCGGGATTGTCGCTCCAGACGTTGTCCTCATCGGTAAAGCAATCGCGATCAAACCCCGCCGCTGGCGTTACCATGCCGGTCATGAGCGCGAGGTGTCCGCCCGCCGATCCTCCCTGGATGACGACGCGGCTGGGGTCGAAGTTGTACTTCTTGGCGTTGGCAAAGACCCAGTGGAGAGCGCAGCGGCAATCCTCCACGGCGGCAGGAGCGAGCGACACCTGCGCCATGCGGTATTCAACATTCACCGCCGCGAAGCCCATCTGCAAATAGGGCATTATTTCCAGAACACGTTCCTCTTTGGTTTCCGCGATCCATCCCCCTCCGTGGATGACGATAACCACCGGCGTTGGCTGAGACGCTGCTGCCGGTTGATATACATCGAGTTTAGCTTCGTAGTTGTTGGCGACGTGATAAACGATGTTTGGATGTACCTGGTAGCGGAACAACTCCGCGGCAAACGACGCCGCATTATTTTGCGCAAGGCACAGAGATCCTGAAAAAAGCAATGAAGCCAATAAGAGTTTTCGCATGGGTCCTCGTTGAGTCTTTTAATGGCAAATCGCACGTCAAATGGCAAATCGTACGTCCAGGGACTGGTAATGATACTCCTGCGTAGTTCTCGAAAAAAGAAGGGGCGGAAGCCAATATCCAGGCAGGCGTGCAAAACCAAAACGCGAACTTGGGAGCTGGGAACCAAGCAATCGAATAGGGTAGAACAAGCAGCTTGGGAATCATGGGCTGACGATGGCCCGAGAGGATTGGTTCTACGTCTTATGGAATGATGGTGGCCAGGGACGGAGTTGAACCGCCGACGCCAGCCTTTTCAGGGCTGCGCTCTACCACCTGAGCTACCTGGCCACGCTTGTAGTTCCACGACTTCATTGCCACGCCGTTGGAACGTATTCTGGCGGGAAGAGCTGCGGGTTGAAAAATGGGAACCGTGAAGCGAATTTGATTATAGCAACGGGATTGCGATTCGCTCAATGGCCGCCGCGAATAAACCTCAATCGCCTCGCTCAAAGAACGATAAAAAAAGATCGGTGGTAGAAACGTGGGGAAGAAGATCTCACTGCAGTGAGGATGGAAGCCCAAACGGGAACGGCGAGCAGACCGCCCGCGCCCTACCTACCTCTATTCTAGTCGGATTATTTACTTGAACAGTTCTTCCGAGCCGCGTCCGAGGGTGCGGCGTCGCTTCAACACGAAACGAAGGTTGAGGATTACGCCGGAGTGGACGCAGGAAAACTGGAGCAATTTCTATTTGGCCAAAACGAGCGCCTTATTCTCCGGATGAGTACTGTTGTTGCTTTAACCATGAACTAAGGATGCTTTCTTGCTGCGACTTTAAGTCAATACAGTAGTCTATGCGCTCGCGCGATTGTTTGAGGGTTCGCTTGGCGAGGACGTCGTGTTCCGAAAAGAAGCTCCACATGCTGTCGCGTAGCTCAGGAGTGCAGAACCTTCCGCTGGCCTCAACGATTTCTCCACTAAGGAAAGCGCCGCCGGTTTTTTGGATGTCATTCCAGTGGCTCTGGATAAAATCCCAACCCTCTGGTTGGGTGGCGGGCTTTATCAGTTCGCGAGAAAGTAAAAGAGCGACGTCCTGGGAACGGACTTCAGGGGAAATGAAGAAGTTCAGCGTTTCTTTTACCAGGGCCGGATCAGTGAACTGGGTAAGAATTTGAGAATAGAGGGCATGTTGTTCAGGATCGTGGGCCGCCTCCAACCGTGACATCACCTTCCGGTACAGGGCGGCGTCTCCATGCATCGCTGCAACTTCAAGAGCCGGCATAACCAATTCTTTTTGCACGGAACCGGGATGTTCAAGCTCTTGTTCGGCAAGTTTCCGCGCTTCTGCCAGAGCTTCGGGATCCTGTGCAATTCCAAGCGCGCGAAGCAATTGTCCGCGTAATTCAATTTGCGCGTCACTCTCTCCGGACTTGCCCTGCCAAGCAACTTGCTGCACCGCGGGAGCGAACAAGTGCCGCATCCAACTACCAAAGGCCGTCCGGTCCTGGTCAGTGATCAAAAATTGAGAGACGTAATTCAATTGAACCAACAGTTGACTGATGACTGCGTAGTCGCGCTCGGAATGGAATCCATTGACCAGCGTCAGATAGTCGCCGATGGTGATGTGACCAACCCGCATGGACGCCCACGCGTCGGTCAACAGCATCACGCGCTCCGCTGGCGACAGCGAGGACTCGACACTCTTCGCCATGGTCGCCAAGTCGGCCGGAGTATAACTGGACCGATAGTAGCCGCGAGCGTCGCGGTTTGCGTAGATCCATGCTGAGCACCCGCGGAGCGAGGTCGTCTGACGCCGCTCCTGAAGCAGCGTGCACATGGACCGCTCTTTTGACGAACTGTCACCTGAGGATGCCTCACCCTTGAAGCAGACTGGAATCATCCAGAGCGCGCCGGATTTATTCGCGGCGAACCGGGCGCGGTCGTAAAAATAGCGATCCTGGTCGAGCACAATTTCTTCACTATTCTTAGAACACTTCGTGCTCACCCTCACTATGGGAACGCCTGGTTGTTCGACGAACGTGGGCATGATTTTGTCCACTGGCTTCTTTGAAGCTTGAGCCAGTGCACTCCAGAAGTCGGTGGCTGTTGCGTTTCCGTAGGCATGCTGCTTCAGGTATAAATTCACGCCTGCCTGAAATGTGTCAGGGCCCAAATAAGATTCGAGCATGCGCAGCACGGCGGCAGCCTTACCGTATGCGATGCCATCGAACAATTCCAGAATTTGCGACGGGGTCTCGGCCTGCTGATGGATGGGCCGGGTATTTTCGAGGGAATCCAAATCCAGAGATTGCGCGCTCTCCCGAACGTCATTTAATTGAACTTGCCACTCCGGATGCCATGCTTCGATGGGCTTGCTTGACATCCACGTGGCAAAGCCTTCATTCAGCCAAACATCGTCCCACCACTGCATAGTGACCAGATCGCCAAACCATTGATGGGCCATTTCGTGGGCAATGACGGATGCGACGCGCTTTTTTGAAGCGAGAGAAGCACGTTGTTGGTTAAGCAGAAGAAGAACTTCGCGGAAGTTGATGCACGCGGTATTCTCCATGGCGCCTGCGGAAAAATCGGGCAGGGCGATGAGGTCGAGTTTCGCGTAAGGATACTTGATGGCGAAATAGTGGTCGTAGTAATGCAGGACGTGCTCAGCCGTCTCCAGCGCGAACGAAGCCAACTGCTTTTTGCCGGGCGTCGTCCAAACGCGAATGGGAATGCCGTCAGAAGATCCTTCCACAAACTCGAAGTGTCCTACCGCGATCGCCAATAAGTAGGAAGACATTTTTGGAGTGGTTGCGAAGCGCACTGTGTGCTTGGCCCCGGAGGGATCAGGCGTGTCGCTGAGGACCTTGGAATTGGAAATAACGTTGAGGCCCTCATCGGCGGTCACGGTAAGGTCGAAGGTCGCTTTGTAGGCGGGTTCATCGAAAGATGGAAAAGCGCGGCGGGCATCGGTGGCCTCAAATTGCGTAACGGCGTATTTGTTGCCCTCTTCATCGTGGCCAAGGTAAAAGCCTCGCAGTTGATTGTTGAGCGATCCGGTGTAGTTTATTTCGATCGTCGCAGGCCCGGGGAGTATCTGACTATCCAGGGCCAGAATTGCGGTCTCTTTCTCGGGGTCTTCGAGGATCCTTGCTGTCTGGGTGGCGCTGCCGCTCGTGATGCGCGCGTGTCCGAACTTAATTTCAGCAGCGTTCAGGACAATTTGTTTCGTTGGTTTTAAGACTTCGATCTGTATGGTTTCCACTCCCGTGAAAGTGTCGGTGGAAAAATCAGGAGCCAGCGTGAGCTTATAGTTGTCAGGGGTTGCAAGATGAGGTAAGCGCTGCGCCAAAGCCGCAAGGGGAAAACCCAAAATGGAATAGATGAATAGTGCGATGATTTTTTTCACGATTTCACCTTCTAAACATACGCTTCAGGCATTATTAGGATTTCCGCAATCATCATTGTGCGTTATGGTATTTGCGTTATTCAAGCATACCCCGGTTGTCCGCGCTGTAGCGCCCCGACACAGCCATCGGAAAAAACGAACAGTTAACCCTTCAAAGTTGAAAGCACCCGTTTGGCGGCATGGTAACCGCACATGCCATGCACTCCCCCGCCAGGAGGAGTAGACGAAGAACAGATAAAAACATTCTTGGCAGATGTCGCGTAATGACGCCAGGTCGGCCGGAAGGCGAATTGACGGATGTCCATGACGCCGCCGCTGATGTCCCCTCCAATGAGATTTGCATTCATGGATTCAAGGGCGGTGGAAGGCAATGCATGCCGGGCCAGGACGCAGTCGCGAAAGCCAGGGGCAAAGCGCTCAATCTGATTTTCTATTCTCATCCGCATATCTTCGGTTGATCCATTTGGAACATGACAATAAGCCCAGGCCGTATGCTTGCCGGCAGGAGCGCGGGAAGGGTCGAACAGGCTGGGTTGGACGAATAGAACAAATGGACGGTCGGCATATTGCCCGGAGCGCATGACGGCTTCGGAAGCGGCGATCTCTTCGAAGGTACCGCCAAGATGGACGGTGGCTGCTTTCCGGCATTCACGCGCCTTCCACGGGACGGGCTCACGCAGCGCGTAATCCATCTTGAATACGCCGGGGCCGTACCGGAAAGTCCGCATTTTGTTTTTGTAGGAATCGGACAGTTGATTTCCCGCGATGTTCAGTAGCTGTCGCGGAGTCACATCACAAAGGTGAAGATCGTAGTCCGATAATTCTGCGAGAGAATTGATCCGGCGAGAGGTATGCAACGTCCCGCCCAGTGAAGCGAGGTATTTGCATAGAGCATTGGTCAGGGATTGAGCTCCCCCGCGCGGAATGGGCCAGCCGACTGCGTGGGCGGGTACAGCCATCATGAGTCCGAATGCGCCGCTGAGCGGTTCGGTGAGTGTGAGGAATGAATGCGCCGCTAAACCGGCAAATAGTGCGCGAGTGCGGTCATTGCGGAAGCGAGCGGCAATTGTTTTCGCTGAAAAGAACGCGTTTCTGGCGAAGCGTGCCATGAGCAAGGGATGTTTTGGGAATGCAAGAATAGGCGCCAGAACGTCCGTAGCGAATTGGTTCCAGCGCTCGACGAAAGGGTCAATCAATCCGCGCCATGCGCGGCCGTCTGTTTCGAGAGAATGCTCTGCGTCTTGTAGATTACGTTCCAAGACTATCGCGGTCCCGTCGTCGAGCGGATGGGCGAGTGGCGCGGGCGAGTGAATCCACTCCAATCCGAAATTGTGAAGGGGAAGGGAAGCGAAGAAGGGAGAGCCCGCGCCGAGCGGATAGACGGCGGAGCCGAAATCGTGGAGGAATCCCGGCAGCGTCAATTCCATGCTACGAACTGCTCCACCCGGCGTGGATTCCGCTTCGAATACGTCCACGTGCAGGCCAGCTTGGGCCAGCACGATTGCTGCGGCCAATCCGTTGGGGCCAGAGCCGATTACACATGCGCGGTGAGTCATGCTCGAATGTCCGTAATTGGTTTGATGAGATCGACCGCCATGAATTATTCCTTTGGTTGAACCGTGGGTAGTCCCACTACTTTGATGCTGCCATCTGCTTCGCGTTCCAAGGCTGGTGCATATACGCCCTGCAATTGCCTTCGCCACCACATTCCAGTTTTGTGTTTTTCTTCCATACTGGTGAACCAATATTGCCAGAGCACCGCGCGTACCTGCTTCGGAGGATGATCCGGAAACGGATTGCCGGCAAAAAGCGAGAGCACATCTTTATCATTTGAGAGAAGTTTGATTTCGGTGTTAGGGACGATCGGATATTGGCGCCATGAGCCCAGAGAGGCGAACCATAAATTCCAGTCAAAACGGGGCTGATAGGGAGCGTAAATTCCCGGCGGTTGGTCCAAACGCTGTGGTTTATGGAGGAATGGGTACGCCGTCCAATTTTCTCCGTCGGTGCTGCCCTGAAATTCGATTTCGTAGCGCCCGCGAGTCATTACCGCGAAGAGGCCGTACCGGTTCGCAACGCGAAAGGGCTCGAGAGCGGTAACTGGAAAAGTAGGTAATGGAGCCCGGACGAATGTCCAGATCAGCTCCGCAGTGGTCGCGTAGAAAATCCAGGCTAGCAGCACTGCGCTTGCCGCGAGTCTGAGCGCCCCCCAATGATGGCAAAGACTGGTCAGCCAGGTTTGTGTGGGAGCTATTTCCGCAGAGCCTGATAAGGCAGAGCCTGTTGCTTCGGATATGATCTGCGGCTTCCATCTTTGCGGGAGAATGTTGGTTATGGCCCGGTCATCAAGCAACAGCACGCCCGACGCGAGAACCAGATAGTTGAGGAATGCGTAGTTAGCGGTGGAGATGACGACCGCCTGCCAGCCAGTCGCGATAAAAAAGCAAGCAATCCTCCAACGGCGGGGGAGAAACATCATCCAGACCAGGCCCAGCTCAAGTGCCAATGTGGCCGCGACAGTGGCGGTGTGGAACCAGTGCGGCAGGTGTTGCATGTACCAGCCGATCCATGTGGGTAGCGGGCCGTTCTGGTAGTACTCGTCCATGGCGGTGAAGTGACGCCACTCTACGTCTCCGCTGAGCAGTTTGACCACTCCGGACTCGAAGTAGATGCGAAACCACTCCCATTGCAATAAAAATAAACTTGCGCGAGAAGCCGGGCTGGTCGCGCCGAATCCGGGACGAAAACCACGGGGCGCAAAAAGCAGAGAAATGATGCCGGCTTCCAGAAGCATGCCATCTGACTGGTAGCTGGAAAAATCCTGAGCGGCGCTTACAAAAGACAAGAAGCATACGAAGCAGATCACCAACATTCCACGGGGCCACACGTTCACCAGCAGCAAGAGGGATGCGATCATTCCCATCCAGCACAAAGCAATGAGCATGGTGTTGCTGCTCGACCACCAGAGTAGGGTGGGAGCGAACCAGATTCGTTCCCACCCAGCGAGAGATTGCGCTACTGCCTGAAGGTAGTTTCCAGCGGGAAGAATTCCGTTAGGCCCGATGAGTCCGCGGATTTGAAAGACGAGCGAGAAAAAAGCCGAGAAGTAAATCAGGCCAAGCAGGCGAAGGAACAGCCAGCGCGGCAAAAGACGGCCGGGCGGACTCTGCTTTCCATCGAAAAGCCAGCCAATCGGTGAGGCAACGTTCAATTCCATGAACGAGAGAATTATATGTTGAGAGGCGCGCCCGCGAGCAAGGCGTGAACTATTTGACGAATGCTTCTCTATTGACTACGAACGGCATCTTTGTGACGTCGCCGCCGTAATTCTTCTCGAGGACGTCAATCAAGCCTTGGACGCATCGTCCGGCCATGCCGCGATTTGGATCTGGAGACAGGCGCGTTTCTGACGTAGCGCTGCCGTGGTGCGGATAAAGGCGGCAACGGTCTTCGATTGCAGGGTCGCGCAAGGGCGAGTCCGCGGGCAACGGTTCGGTCGCGTAAACGTCCAGTGCTGCACCGGCAATCCAGTTTTCTTTCAACGCGCGGGCGAGGGCGGCTTCATCAATGACAGGGCCCCGCGCGGTGTTGATGAGCATGGCGGAAGGCTTCATCAGTCGAAGGGTGTGTTCGTTGAACATATGATAAGTGGGATTCGGACTTTCCCCTTGTCGCAATAGAGGCACATGGATGCTGACGAAATCCGCCTGGCTGAGTGCATCTTCAAAGCTCATATATTTGACCCATTGTTTGTGGGCTGTGAGGGCATGGTGATGGCGGAGGTCCATGATCTCCTGAATGGCGGCAGCAAATTTCTTGTTCTCACGGCCAGCCTGGTAGCAGAGAACGTTCATGTCAAAGCCGACGCATTTTTTGATCATCGCTTGGCCGATACGGCCCATTCCGATAACGGCGATGGTTTTGCCGGTCACCTCATTGCCAAGGAAAGGCAGCGAGGGATGCCACGAGTTCCACTGGTTTTCACGGGTCATGCGCTCTGCTTGCCAAAGGCGTCGCGCCAATGCCCCCAGCATGAAGAATGCATATTCGGCGGTGGCCTCGGTGAGAACGTCAGGGGTATTGGTGAAAGGGATTTTGTACCGATTGGCGTCGGCGCGATTGATGTTATCCACACCAACCGAATATTGCGAAACAACTTTTAGCGTCCCTTTGCCGGCTTCAAAGACTTCCGCGTCAATTTTGTCGCGCAGGCTTGAGATCAGGCCATCAATCCCCGACCGCACTTTTTCAAGGATGAGGCTTTTGGGCGGCGGATCGGCATGTGCGTACACTTCGACATCATATCCTCGCTGCTGGAGCAGATTGAGGGCTTCGCCGAAATCGCAAGTGGCGAAGACGCGAAAGTTTGGTTTCATGCTTTCTTTTTACCGTGAGTGAGCGCGAACGTCCAGTCGGAGCCGTTGGCAAAAGATGTTTTTGGTTAAACGCCATACCAAAATTCAATGCGCCGTACGCATCTGCAGCGATATGTTCCCGTATCATGATGACTTATGTTTTCCAGGCGCACGGGGTGGAAGCTCGCGGTCAATCGTTTTACTGAGGCGCAGCGAGAGGTTGTCGCGGGGGGCAAAGAAGTCATTGACCTAACGGTGTCAAACCCTACACGGGCAAAGCTGCCGGTTGATCTGGCGCACGATCAACACGAAATTGCGAAGGCTCTGGTTGATCCAAGAATCGCCGACTACGATCCGCAGCCGAAAGGTTTGCTTGTGGCGCGGGAGAGCGTGAAGGCTTATTACCAGGAGCGGCAAATTGAAATAGACGTTGAATCATTGATTTTGACCACCAGCACCAGCGAAGGCTACTCGCATGTGTTCCGGCTGCTGTGCGATCCGGGCGATGAGGTCTTGGTTCCAAAGCCGAGCTATCCCCTGTTTGAATTTCTCGCAGACTTGCAGGATGTGAAGCTGGTCCCATATCCGCTGCTGTATGACCATGGCTGGCAGATCGATTTGCCTTCGATTGAAAAGGCGACGACGACGCGAACGCGGGCGATAGTACTGGTGCATCCGAATAATCCCACAGGTTCGTATGTGAAAAGCCTGGAGCGGTCCGCGCTGAATGCTTTTTGCAGCGGGCGTGATCTAGCGTTGGTTGTGGATGAAGTTTTCCTCGATTACCCGCTGGATGATGAGAGTCGTGAGAGCTTTGTGAGTAACAGTGGGGCGCTGACGTTCACTTTGAGCGGAGTGTCGAAGATTTCCGGTTTGCCGCAGATGAAGCTTGCCTGGATTGCGACTAGCGGCCCTGCTGAAGTTGCAGACCAGGCGCTGGCGAGGTTGGAAGTAATTGCGGACACGTATTTGTCGATGAGCGCGCCGGTTCACTTGGCGTCGGGTCCGATGCTGGAGCAGCGGCATCGCATTCAACCTGCGCTGCTGAAGCGTGCTCAGGCGAACCTGCTAGAACTCGACCGGCAGCTGGCCGGTCAGAAAGCTTGCGCTCGTTTGCACGTGGAGGGCGGGTGGTATGCGGTACTTCGAGTCCCTGCCACACAGACCGATGAAGAGTTAGTGATCAAATTGCTGCGCGAGTGTTCCGTGCTGGTTCATCCGGGACACTTCTATGATTTTCCGTCGGATGGATATTTGGTGGTGAGTTTGATTGCGCCCGAAGATGAATTTCGCGGGGGAATCCACCGGGTCCTGGAATATTTGGCAAAGTAAAAACGACAGGTGGCGCGCCCGTCGTTTCCTTAGTTGTTGGCGTTTTGCGGACATGACTGTCCGCGCCACACGGCCCTTAGGCTGCTGGACGATGGGCAAATAGTTTTCTGATCCTGGATGTTGGTTTGGGACGCGCAATGGGCACGCTCACGGGCCATGGCTCTTCGACTCCCATTAAAGCCATTGCGCCGCCGAGCATGGCCATGTTCTTGCCGAAATTCATCATTTCGATGGCACGCTCCTGAGGATCTTCCCTGCGCCAGAAATCGTGCATAACGGGAGAGACTCCGGCGAGAAAGCCGATGACGGCGGCGGTGCCGAGTCGAGGCTTAACTCCGGCGAGGATACTCGCTCCGCCCAGCACCAGGGCGGCCCCGGTTGCAGCTACGGCTTTGTCGGGCATGGGAACGTTTTTCGCTCCGGCATACCCGGTGAGCATTTTGTGTTCGGTGAAATGGTGAATGCCGCTGTAGATGAAATACCCGCCGAAGATAAGACGGCCGATCAGAAACGCTGTTTTCATGTGAACTCCTCGTCGCAGGTGTGTTGAGGAATTTGATTCGAGGGAATGCGGAGCCGTTGTCTCTTAGAATTTAATGGCGGATTTGCCGACAGAATTGACGCCGAGGCGGGATTGGATTTCCACACTCGGCGTGTCCTTCCAGATACGGCGAGCGTTTTCCAATGTCGTGAGGGTACGCGACTCCATGCGATCCACGTACAGGATTCCATTTAAGTGGTCGATTTCGTGCTGGAGGATTCGTGCATACCACCCGGTAGCAGTAACGGTTGAAGGCTCGGCGCGTTCATTGAGGCATTCCACGGTCACGGCATTCGCGCGGCTTACCAACGCGGTGTATCCGGAGACGCTTAAGCAGCCTTCGAAGAAAATATTTGAGGTGTTTCCGCCGTCTTCGCCGTTCCCGTTCCTATGCTCGCCGATTGTGAGTTTTGGGTTCACCAGTACGTGAAAGTCGATGGGTTTTCTTCCACGTTCGGCAAGCTGGTCTGAAGTTAGTTCGCGGTGATATTCGGCGCGATCTTCGATAACGACAAGTTGCAGGGACTCGCCAATTTGTGGGGCCGCGAGGCCAACGCCGGGCGCGTCACGCATGGTGTCCCGCATGTATCCAATGAGTTCTTGAATATGAGGGCCCAGTATTTCGTCGCGAGTGAGAACGCGGGCCTGCTGGCGCAAGATTTCTTCTCCGGCCTGTACGATCTTGAGTCGCACGATGGGAACCTTGTCTGAGCGGCCTTATTGGGCGTCTGTTCTGTCTGACTTCTGTCCTAGCGCCTTTGTAAACGTTCGCGAGCCTGCAACGCCTCATTGGTTTTCGGATAGCGCTGGATTACATGATGAAGAGTTGCGATGCCGTCCTGCTTTTGGCCGAGTTCAATCTGGGCAAATCCTTTTTTCAGTTCCGCCGAGGGCGTTTTATTGCCAGTGGGGAAGTCTTGCAGGACCTGATCATAGTTCTTTATGGCTTCGGGGTAGTTGCCCGCCCGGTACTCGATTTCGGCCAGATAGAAGTAGGAGTTTCCAGCGAGGTCTGTGGTGGGGTAGTACTTGATGTAGTCGGAAAATTCCTGCGTGGCGATGTCATACTTTGCCGCTTGATAGTCGCGCAGCGCATTGTTGTAGAGAACGTCCGGCGGAGGCGCCTGCTGCTGTTGCATGGTCTGCGTCTGCTGGGCGGTAATGTTCTGCTGCGCGGCTTGCAGATCGTCAAACTGCTTGCTGATCTTGGCAAGTCGGGCCTTTAGCTCGTCCAGAGAATCATTGAGCGCTTGGATTTGACCGGAAAGCTGGTCGGAATGGGTGCCGCTGTCCGCCTGCTGCTTCTGCAAAGAAGTTTGCAGGTTCGAGATGGCGGTAGTCGCCTTGTTGATGCTGTCAGTGTTCTGGTTCATCAGGCTCTTCATAATGCCCATGCTCTCGTCAAGCGACTGCTGCAATCGCGACATTTGGGCCTGAAGGTTGTCCACCTGGGTCTGCAATTGAACGATCTCTTTGCTCACACCGAATGCGGGCGTGACGCTGGCGCAAATCATAGCCAGGGCAATAACAGGAAAAATTCGCTGGATTCTCATAATGATGTCTCTTCTGTGGTGCCGAATTCGCCGATTTCGGACGAGGTGTAGGATGCTGAACTCCAAGGGCAGGATAGCGTGCCCGGCGGGGCTTTTCCAAGACCCGTAGCGCTTGATGAAACTAAATGGATAAGGGGCGGAGCCTGAGGCGCCGCCCCTTAAGTCCACTACTCAATTACTGTTGGTAAGCGAAATGAGCGCGCCGGTTTTGCTGCCAGCAGGCCTCATTCGATTCGGTGCAGAATGGCTTTTCTTTGCCATAGCTGATGGTTTTGATGCTGTCGGCGGAAACTCCACCTTGCGTTAAACCATTCTTTACGGCTGTAGCGCGGTTATCGCCCAGAGCCAGGTTGTATTCGGTGGACCCGCGCTCGTCGCAGTGACCTTCCACGGTGAATTTGATGTCCGGATGCTGCTTGAGGAATTCAATATCACTCTGTAAGGCTGCCTGCTGATCTCCGCGGATCGCCGAACCGTCGTAATCGAAGTAGATGTCCTTCACATTTTGTGAGAACAGTTCTGACTCGCTGACGGTCGGTGCGGGCGGCGGCGGCGGCGGCGGGGCCGAGACCGTGACCCGCGCGGTTGCCTGTTGCGAACCGCCGGGGCCCTTGGCGGTAAGCGTATAAGTTGTGGACTCGGTTGGCGAAACCTGCTGCGAGCCGTTGGCTTGCACTGCGCCAACGCCTTCAATACTGACATCGGTGGCATTGGTGGTCTGCCATGTGAGCGTTACGGCCTGGCCGGTTTGTACCGTGTCAGGGCTCGCGCTTAATGATGCGGTGGGCGCGGCCGGTGGCGGCGGTGGTGGCGGCGGCGGTGGCGCCGCTTTCTTGTGGCAGGCGCTCAACAACATCATGGCGCCCAACGCGAATGTAAGCGAAATCCCCTTCAAATTTAGCTGCTTCACCCTTCTCCTCCCAAACGAATAAAGTTCTGTGGCGCGTTTTGCAGGCTGGAGCAGACTTTCACTGCAACCCGCAGGAATAAAAAATAAAAAGCCGTTATGAAATTACTTCCAACTCCAGTTTGGTTCTGTGTTGTGTCCCGCCGTTGTTAGTTGCTTCTGCTGCGAACCATCCGCGAGCATGGTCCAAATTTGTTCTCCACCTGCGCGGTTGGATTCAAACACTATATGCCTGCCATCCGGAGCCCACGATGGAAAATCGTTGCGTCCGGAATCATGTGTGAGCTGTACCCACTTTTTGCTGGCGATGTCCATAATGTAGATATCCGCGCCACCGGGAGCGCCCGGGCCATAGTGGCGGATCCAGGAAAACAGCAGGAGCTGACCGCTTGGCGACCATGAGGGAGACACGGCATATCCCTGATCAGTGAAGCGCTGCACGTTGGTACCATCGGTTGCCATGGTGTAAATCTGCGGTAGTCCGCTGCGGCCGCTGGTCCAGGCAAGCTCGGCTCCACTCTTTCGATTCCATGAAGGAGAAACATCCGGCCCTTTGAAATCGGTAAGGCGCTTAAGATTCCGTCCGTTTGAATCGGAAATATAAATTTCCGGATCGCCCGATCGTGAAGATGAAAATGCCAGCTTGGTGCCGTCGGGAGACCATGACGGAGATAAGTTCGTGCCACTCATTCGCGGAAATGCGACCAGGCGGTTCAGGTCCAATGAAAAAATTTGAATGTCCCAGCCGCCTTTGACCAGAGAGCTAAAGGCGATGCGGGAACCGTCTGGGGAAACAGCGGGCGACAATGAGATTGAGCCGAGATGAGTAATTTGATGCTGGTTTTGACCGTCGTAGTCCATTGCCCAGATTTCTTTATGACCACTGCGCGTGCTGACAAAGTAGATTTTAGTTTCAGCGACGCCGGCTATGCCGCCGCCTAAGCGAAAAATAATCTCATCTGCGAACTTATGGGCAATGGTGCGAGTCGCATCAGTAGTGGCCGCGTCCTGGTATTGCTTACCAATCACCTGTGGTTGCACGGGATTCTTGACGTCGTAGAGCCATCCCTGGACCGTCACGTTGTTCCCTGTAACGCCGAGATTCCCGAAGGCCAGCATGGCGGCGTTCGGAGGAGGCGCGCTCCAACCGGTAAAGTTCACGTCCGCAGGTGCGCCGACCTGTCCAAGCGGATAAAAACTCTTGGAGACAAGGTCAAAAATACCGGCGTTGTCGAGGTCGTTCCACAATGTGTCGTTGAACGCTTTCTGCAGATCGGCGTTTTTAGGATCTTGCGTGGATGCCTTGAAATCGGCAGCGGCCAGCCGGATTTTCTCCGCTCCCAGGCTGGTGCCGGTCTTGACCCAATCCTGGGCAAAGCAGGAAAAAGAGGTGATCAACACGAAGAGCCAGATGCAAATGTGAAGAGAGAGACAGCGCCGGATTGAAAAACGATTACTGGCGATCATTCCTGGTGAAGGCCTTACTTCATTGGAAGGATATATCGTACTACGAGGTACTGAAGAAGATAAGTTGCCTACTATTGTACGGGCGCTTGACTCTTTGATTTGTGAACTGCCAATCATCCTGAACATCCTTATCGTATGAATCGCATTATTTTTTGTAGTCGAATGAAAACTCAACAGAAACCTTATTTCCTGAATAGTCCGAAGGCAAGGGGCCAAAGGTGTCAATACGCTGCAAGGCTCGCACGGCCGAGAGGTCCAGGGACGGAATACCGCTCGACTGCTCCACACGGATGTTGGTTGGCCGCCCGTCGCGGGTAATGTCAAACGTCAGATAGAAACGGTTTGCATCGCGGATGCTCGGATCTACTTCATAAGCCAGCCAGTTTTCATGCACTTTCTGTGAAATGACGCGCACATACCACGAGAAGCGCGTGCCGAAGTCGCCTCCACTACCGTTGAAATTGAAGCCAGCATTCACCGGGCCGGCGTTGAAGGAACCATATAGAGTGGTGGAAGGCCCGCCTTCTCCGTAAGGAACGGAATTATCAACCTGCTGTTGTGGCTGAGGCTGTGGTTTGCGCAGGGTTTCGCTGATCTGCTGTTTGGGTTTTGGCTTGGCGTGCTTGTTGGCAATGGGAATCGCGTCCTGGTCTTCCTGCTTTTGCTTCGGCTGAGATTCCGATAATCCTTTTGATTCCGTGGCCAGCACGTTTTGAGTTTTGATGGGATTGGCGGGCAAGGGAACGGTGTTCACGATACTTACGCCGATTGCGGTACCGCCTCCGCCCTCTCCCCAGGTGGAAGATCCGCCCGGCGCGATTACGGCGTAGAGCACGATGGCAAGGGCGATGCCGCAATGCAGGCCCACCGACCAACTAAGGTTTCGGCCCCACCGTTCATGTTCAAAAAAGATTTCAGCGCTTGCCATGGGATTCCAGCGGTTGGGTGACAATGCTGACATTCGTGATGCCGGATTGCTTTACGGCGTCCATGACCGTGGCAAATGCGCCGAAGGGGACGTCTTCATCCGCGCGGACGAAGACGGACTGGTTTCGCGGATCGCGAATCTTCTGCCTCAGTTTGTCGCCGATTTCGTTGATGTTGATGGGATCGTTGCCCAAAAACACCCGCTGCTCCTTGTTGATGCTGATTACCAGACGCTCTTGGGTGATTTCCTTGACGCTTCGTGTCTTCGGGACATTCACTTCGATACCGGACTGAAGCACGGGTGCAGTGACCATGAAAATGATCAAGAGCACAAGAACGACATCCACCAGCGGCGTGATGTTGATATCGGCGAGCGAGGTCTGGGTGCGCCCGTTGGCAGCCGTAAAGGCCATTACCGGCGTACCTCAGGAACGTCAGCGCGGTAGCTTGCCTGGGGATGGAGCGATTCAACTGCGTTCAACATCTCAAGTGAGAAATCATCACCCCTGGCGGCGAAGTCGCGTATAGAACTGCCTATGAGGTTGTAAGCAATTACGGCGGGGATAGCTGCCGCAAGGCCGGCTGCGGTTGTGATCAGGGCCTCGGAGATTCCAGGAGCGACGGCGCGCAATGTGGCTGCCCCGGCAGCACCTAATCCATGGAAAGCGTCAATAATTCCCCAAACTGTTCCAAACAGGCCGATGAAGGGCGTGACGGCGGCGGTAATTGCCAACCAAGGCAAGTTACGCTCGAAGCGCGAGATTTCTTCAGAAACCGCAATCTGCATGGCGCGCTGGATAGAGACTAAGTTCTTCAGTACTCCTCCATTGCTTAGCTGACGCTTGTACTCGTCAAAGCCACTCTCGAAGACGCCGACGAGCGGACTCGGCTTGAACTGCTCGGCCACCGAGCTAACGTCTTGAAGTTGGCGCGCCTTGCGGAAGGCACGGGAAAAGCGTCCGCTTTGCACTCGTGCGCGCCGCAAGAGCCCCCACTTCGAAAGAATAATGGCCCAGGAAACTAAGCTGAAGGCCAGCAGGATGAGGAGAACAACTTTGGCGACAGGACCGGTTTCGTTCACCAAGTCGAGAACTTCGCCGCCAACAAAGAAAGACAGCAAGGAATGGAAATACATCGTATTGAAAAAAATGGCCACTCGAAATTATAGAACAAGGCCAAGGCAATTCTGGCGGGACGAATCCCATGCATTAACGTATTTTGTGAAAAAACGCACTCGTTAGGGCAGGCATCTAAGGTTCAGATCGGCGCGAATAACATAATTTGGAGGCAACAATGGCACATTTCGGCACGCTCAAGTCATTCCGGTTCAGTGAAGGAGACGCCGATGATATTCGCGGCGCCGTCCTCTATGGCATCAACGACGAGAAACTCGGCAAGATTGATGACGTTATCTTTGATCACTCGACAGGGGACATTCACTATGCGGTCGTGGACACAGGTGGCTGGCTCTCCAGCAAGAAATTCGTGGTTCCTTCCGAGCGGCTTAACCCGTCAGGCAGGCATGAGGGCGACTACCAGGTAGCCCTGACTAAACGGCAGATCGAGACTTTTCCAGCCTATGACGAGAAGGCGGTCGGATCCGAAGAAAGCTGGGGCGACTACGAAGAGGCCTACAGCATCGTTTGGGAGGGCAATGAGGTGCAACATCGCGCGGGAAGCGATCACATTGTGACGCCAACCGATGACGAAATGCCTGCCGATACGGGTTCTTCTTTTGCGGGCACGCGGCAACCGGTGCTCGATGTGACTCCGGAAAGGTTGGCGCCTCCCGGGAATCAAGCCGAAATGGCCGTCAGTTCGACCGGCGCGGGGCAGAGATGGGTGTCCTTTGAGGACCGACTGCGGCAACGGAGGAGGGAAGTGACCTCAGGCTGCGTGACATGCAACCGGACCATGGGTTCGGAAACGGCCTCCGACCGGGAGCGAGATGAGCAAAGGAAAGCCAGCTAGGAAATTCAGCTAGTATGCAACGGAAAGCCGCGGACCACACCGCGGCTTTTTCTTGTGGGTTCCTGCTGGCGTCCATGCTATGCTGCGCTCAGTTTTCATCGAATGCAGGGCCGGACTTGAGCTGGCGAAGCGTTCGTGACCGGAATCTCCATGCTAGTCGAACTGCGGCTTGAAAATTACGCGGTCATTGACAACGTGGCGGTTGACTTTTCTGCTGGGCTGAATCTTTTGACTGGCGAAACCGGCGCTGGCAAGTCCATCCTGATAGACGCATTGGCCCTTCTTCTGGGCGAAAAAGCTTCCAGTGACGTGGTTCGCACGGGTGCCGAGAAGGCCATTGTAGCCGCGATGTTTGAGCCCGAGGGTGCGGCTGAAGAAATCATCGGCAAGATTCTTGAAGAAAACGGCTTGGATGTCAGTTCCGACGACAGCTCTATCATTCTGCGCCGTGAGATCAGCTTAGGCGGGAAGGGTCGAGTGTTCGTTAATAATCAGCCTGCGACCGTCTCCGTGTTAAAGCAATTGGCTCCTCATCTCGCTAACATTCACGCGCAAAATGAGTCTTTGCTGTCTTTTGATGCGGCGGCGCGGATGCGTCTCCTCGACGAGTATGCGGGCACGCAGTTAGAAGCTGTAAACAAAGCCTTCGCGCAGTGGAAGGGAATCGCGGGGCGCATTGCGGAATTGGAGCAAGAGGAACAGGACCGCACGAGACTGTTGGATTTGTGGACATTTCAGAAGCAAGAGATCGAAGAAGCCAAGCTCGTCGCGGGAGAAGATGAGCGGCTGGAAGCTGAAAAGCGCGTCCTGGCCAACGCGGAGAAGATTTATGGCGCCGCCATTCAGGCCTTTGATCTGTTATATGAGGGCAGTAGTTCCACGTCGTCTACCTTGCGGGCTGCACAAAAGCATATTGAAGAGCTTGCCCGCTACGAGCCTAAGTTCCAGGAGGCGCTGTCGGCGCTGGATTCCGCTCGCATCAGCGTGGAGGATGTAGGCGCCGGACTGCGCGACTATGCGGGTGGAATTGAAGCTTCGCCGGAACACCTTGCCGAGGTGGAAGACCGGCTGGCGTTGCTGGACCGTTTAAAACGCAAATACGGCCCTGCGTTGGAGGATGTAATCCATCTTCGCGAAGAGGTAGGTCGGAAGCTTTCTGAGATGGAGAACAAAGACGAAGTGCTGCGCAAACTTCGTGCTGACCTCGCGGCTGCTGGCGGGAGCTACCTGCAGGTTGCGCAGGCGCTTTCTAAGAAACGCTATGAAGCGGCGCGCAAACTGGAGAAGACCGTCGAGTCGGAAATCAATGATTTGGCGATGAAGTCGAGTTTTCATATCGAAGTGAGCGGTACGGACGAAGAAGTTCATTGGACGTCCGCCGGGTTTGACGAAGTCGTCTACCTGATTGCAACCAACCTTGGTGAACCGATGCGCCCGTTGGAGCAGATTGCTTCCGGCGGAGAGTTGTCGCGCGTCATGCTGGCGTTGAAGTCGAGCGTGGAAGCCGGTCCCGGTAAAAGCAAAAAAAGCTCAGGCGCGCAGAGAACGCTCATCTTCGATGAAATTGATATTGGCATTGGAGGGCGTGCGGCTGAAGCAGTGGGAAAAAAGTTGAAAGCGCTGTCGCGCGGAAACCAGGTTTTGTGCGTGACGCACCTGCCGCAAATAGCCACCTTTGCAGATCACCATTATGTAATTGAGAAGAAAATATCTTCCGGTAAAACAAAAACGTCGGTTCGCTCCATTACGGGTGAGGAGCGCACCGAAGAGGTGGCCCGCATGCTGAGCGGAGCGAAATTGACGGAAACATCCATCAAACATGCCGAGCAGATGATCAAGACCAACGCCTAAGGCTTTGCGTTCCGCCTCGGCGGCCTGTCTACCATTTCTTGAAAATCACAAATACCGCCAGTACGATCATCGCGAATCCGGCGACGTAATTCCACTTGATCGGCTCCTTGAGGTACAACACTGAGAAAACGGAAAATACCGAGAGAGTGATGACCTCCTGAATCGTTTTGAGTTGGGCCGCACTGAATTCATACGAGCCGATGCGGTTTGCGGGTACCTGGAAACAGTATTCGAAAAACGCGATTCCCCAGCTGATTACGATGACTTGGAGCAAGGGAGCTTCGCGGTATTTCAAATGACCGTACCAGGCGAAGGTCATGAAAACGTTGGAAATGGTTAGCAGGATGATCGTGGTCATATCAGGGGATTTTGTCACAAGCGGCTTCGGAAAGGCAGATCATCTGTTGCCCGGGCGAGTGCATCGAAAGGAACGGGCGGGAACTATAATGTGGGACGCGTGGATGCTTTGATTTATCCGCCTTTCGGAGGACGCTTGAGCGATTCGACTATCGTGGAAATACAAGACAAGCGGTTGACCCTCTCGAACCTCGAAAAAGTCTTATATCCCGCTGCGAAGTTCACCAAAGGCCAAGTGATTGACTACTACGCGCGCATAGCGCCGGTGCTTGTACCCCATCTCGCGGGCCGTCCGCTGACCCTGAAGCGATATCCAAATGGCGTGGATAGTGAATTTTTCTTTGAGAAAAACGCAACCAAGCATCGTCCTGATTGGGTGAAGACCGCTCCCATATGGAGCGAGGGCAACAATCGCGATGTGAATTACATTCTCGCGAATGATTTAGCCACGCTGGTGTGGGTGGCGAATTTGGCGGGAATTGAGTTGCATCCCTCGCTCTCGAAGGCGAAGAACATCGAATCCCCCACGATGATGGTGTTCGATCTGGATCCCGGACCGCCCGCGAACATTGTGCAATGTTGCCAGGTGGCTTTCTGGCTGCGAGAAATTTTCGAGCGATTTGGATTGCAGAGTTTCCCAAAGACGTCGGGATCAAAGGGCCTGCAAATTTACGTTCCGCTGAACTCGCCGGCCTCGTACGACGAAACCAAACCGTTCGCACACGCGCTGGCCCGGTTGTTAGAGGACGAACATCGGGAGCTTGTGGTTTCAGACATGAAAAAAGCGCTGCGCACCGGCAAAGTGCTCGTGGATTGGAGTCAGAACGACCAGCACAAAACCACCATTGCTGTGTATTCGTTGCGCGCGAGAGAGCGGCCCACGGTTTCCACGCCAGTAAGCTGGGAGGAAGTTGAACGCGCGTTGAAGAAAAAAGATGCGGACTTGCTACGCTTTGAGGCTGAACAAGTGCTCAAACGCGTGGAAAAGATGGGAGATTTGTTTGCCCCGGTGCTCGATCTAAAACAGAAGTTGCCGAAATTGGTAGGCATAAAGGAGGGCGGGCCAGAGGCAATCAAAGGTGGACTCAATTTGGCTGCGCAGGCAGAAAAACCTGTACAGGTAAAATCGAAATCTAAGCCGAAGGCGAAACCGAGCTTGAAACCGAAGCCCCACCAAACTGCCGGGAAGAGATCGCGAACGTTATAATGACTGCGGCACGCAGAACTTATGGCGCAACTTCACGTGGGAACTTCCGGATGGGCCTATGCGGGCTGGAAGCCTGACTTTTATCCGGCTAAGTTGGCACAAAAAAACTTCCTTCAGTATTATTCGACGCAGCTCAACACGGTCGAGGTGAACTTCACCTTCCGCCAACTGGTCAAGGAAACCACGATCGCCAAGTGGATCGCCGAGACTCCGGCGAATTTCCAGTTTGGTATTAAGGCTCACCAGGTAATCACGCACATCAAACGCCTCAAGCAAACCGAAGACTTCTTGCCGCGTTTTATGAACACGATTGTTCCGCTCGCGCAGGCAGGGAAGATGGGCCCAGTACTTTTTCAACTACCGCCGAATATGAAGGCCGATGTGGCGGTGCTCGAAGAATTTCTTGGAGTGGTGCCGCGCGGCGTGGCGGCTGCGTTTGAGTTCCGTCATGAGTCGTGGTTTACGGACCAGGTTTTCGATTTGCTCAAGAAAAGCAACCGCGCATTGTGCGTGGCAGAAACCGAAGGGCGAGTCACGCCCGATGTGGTCACCGCCGACTTCGTTTATTACCGGTATCGCAAGCCGGAATACTCGGCGGAAGAGCGGCAGCAGATGGTTGGACGACTCCGAGAGCATTTGAGCGTGGGACGGGACGTATTTGCTTATTTCAAGCATGAAGAGACGCCGCAGGGGGCAATCTATGCGGTGGAGGTGCTGAGGGAAGTAGGTGTGGGGAATACGTAAGGGCCTACGTCAGCATCGAACTCCGGTGTTTGCACCATCTCTAATACTTATCAGGAATGTCCGATAACGGTATTTCTAGGTTGTGTCTTCCGAAGCTAACTCCCGAGTGGTCTCCGGCTTTCTTGACTATCTGAGGATCGAAAAGGGCCTTGCTCCACTAACCATTGCTGCTTACACCAACGACATTGGTCAGTTCGCGGAATTTCTCGAAGAGCGCAAGCGCGTGCTGAATAATGCGCGGCGCGAGGACGTTAAGGATTTCATTCAGCAACTATTCGGCAACGCCATGGACGGGCGCTCTGTTGGACGAAAGCTTTCCGCGTTACGGCATTTATACAAATACCTGCTGCTGGACAAAAAGATCAGCTGCGACCCCACCTTGAATATCGATTCACCGAAACAATGGAAGGTCCTGCCAAAATCGCTGGCACATGCGGAGGTTGAGAGTGTGTTGCGAGCGCCGCGCGCAATCTCAAATCGTAAAGAAGCCGAGGCGCTGGCGATTCGCGACCGGGCCATGCTGGAGATGTTCTACGCGGCCGCTCTGCGAGTCTCGGAGATAATTGGCGTGCAGCTGGAGGACTTAAAACTCGAGTTGGGTTATGTGCTCGTGCGCGGTAAGGGCGACAAGGAAAGAATCGTACCGCTTGGGCGCGCCTCGCAAGAGATTGTTGCGCAGTATTTAAAGATTTCGCGGCCAATTCTGGCGGCGGAGAAGGCTTCGCCATTATTGTTTTTGGGAAGACGGGCAAAAAAATTGTCGCGGCAGCGCGTATGGCAAATGGTGGGTGCGGCGTCGGTGGCTGCGGGCCGTCATGCCAGCCCTCACATGCTCCGCCACAGCTGCGCAACGCATATGGTTGAGAACGGCGCGGACTTGCGCACCGTGCAGACGATTCTTGGCCACGCTGACATTTCCACGACGCAGGTGTATACGCACCTGGCGTTGGACCGATTGAAGAATGTTTATCAGAAGCATCATCCCAGGGCGAAGAAGAGGGCGGGATAAATTCACCACAGAGGCGCGGAGACACGGAGCACGACTGATTGATTGAACTACTCCATGTTTTCGATCCTTACGTGTCCTGATGCAAATATGCCGACATGCGAACATAAGCGGTCAGTCGTCGAGAAGGCGGTGGATGAATTCCTGCGTACATTGCGGGAGCGGAATTCGTCACCACATACGATCAAGGCTTATGCGGGAGATCTCTGCAATTTTGCCGCTTATATCGGTTCGCGCGAATGGCGGAGCATTGATCATTTAACGATCCGAGGTTTCCTTTCGCAGCTCTACGAAAAAAAGTTGGAGAAGGCTTCGATTGCGCGCTCATTGGCTGCCGTGAGATCGCTCTATCGATGGCTCGCGCAGGAAGGTGTGGTTGAGCAGAATCCTGCGGCGCTGGTCTCGACCCCAAAGCTTCCTAAAAAACTGCCGCGCGTTCCCACGATTGAAGAAATGAATTCCGTCCTCGATGGAGAAATGCCGGAAGCCGCCGCCTTTCCAGAGCGCGATCAGCTGATGTTCGAATTGCTGTACGGTTGCGGGATCCGCAACTCCGAACTGGTGGAAATTCATACAGATGACATTCGATTGAGCGCGGAGGCGATCTTGATTCGCGGCAAGGGCAAAAAGGAGCGCTACGTTCCTTTCGGCGATTCGGTAAAGTTCGCCCTCGCGCGCTATTTGCCAGCCCGCCAGCAATTGCTTAGCGAAAAGAGAAAAGTAACGCAGTCTCTCCTGTTGAACCAGCGCGGAGGCAGCCTCACTACCCGCAGCGTAGGAAGGATTATCAAGAAAATTGCGGTCGCCAAGGGCCTCTCACCGGATGTGCATCCCCACACGCTGCGTCACGCTTTCGGAACGCACTTGCTTGAGGAAGGTGCCGACCTGCGTGCGATTCAGGAGATGCTAGGCCACGAGCGGCTTTCCACCACTCAGCGCTACACGCAACTCTCGATGAAACATGTGATGGATGTTTACGACCGCACGCACCCCAGGTCCAAATAAAGCTCACGAGTTGCGAGCTCCGGTTTTAGATTTCCCCGCGCAAGTCTTGCCACATATCCACGATTTTAGATTTCAGCTCGGCGGTAAGCTTTTCATAATCGGTTTCCGATGGTTGAGCATTGCTCGGTGGATAGATGGGATCACCGAATGCCATTTTTAGCGCTGCAAATTTTTGAAACGATTTGGTGCGCGGCCATGCGTCGTAGAAGCCTTCAATGGCGACTGGAACGATCGGAATTTGAAGATGCGTGGACAAGATCGCAGCGCCTTTTTTGAAGGTGCGGACTGTGCCATCAATACTTCGCTCACCTTCCGGATAAAGAATAAGAACGCCGCCGTGCCTCAGTCCACAGGCGCCCGCCCGCATAGCCGGAATGAGGTTTGCATCAGGATCTACTACTACTACCCGCAGCCAGCCCGCGAGCCGCCGCATGAAACCGGTGCCGAAGATTTCGCTGGTGCCCACTGCGAAGGTCCTGCGAAAAAGTGGCCATGGCAGCAAGGTGGCCAATATGATTGCGTCGAGGTAACTCTGGTGATTGGAGCAGATCAACAGGGGGCCCTTGACGGGGAGCTTTTCCCGGCCCGTGGTCTTTAACCGGAACGCCACCAACGCGAATAGCTTTACAAAACGGCCACAGGTAAACCAAAATGCCTCCGAGACTGGCCGTGGATTGGCGATCTCAGGAAAATCGGAGTCCGAGGAAGGGTCTTTCAGCACCGCTTCCCATCCGGCAAAAGTCGCGTGGGTAATTTTCTTTCCGCTTGCGGCACTCTCCCGCACCGCATCTACCAGTTCGCGAACGGTATAAATCCCCGAGAGTTGAGACTCTTCGACGTCGCCACCGATTTCTTGTTCCAGCGCCACCAGCATTTCCACGCGCTGCATGGAATCAAATCCAAGATCGAGTTCCAGGTTGTGATTCGGCGAAATTCGCGTAGGAGCTTTTAGCGCCGACGCTTGAATCACGGCCAGCGCGCGTTGCACGTCAGGCTGTTCCAGCCAGGCGCGATCTTCGGCCGAGAGCGGTTTTTCACCGGAAAGTTCTGTGTCATCCTCATGCACTCTGCCTCGATTGGCGTGCACCCGCTTCTCAATTTCAAAACGCTTTAGTTTGCGTGTGGTGGTGCGTGGCAAATCTTCCTGCCAGATTTCGTAACTGCCAATCCGTTTGGTGGAGGCAATTTGTGATGAGATCGTCTCAATATCGAAGCGAATCACTTCCTTGGCGTTCACGATCTTGCGTTCTTTGAGAACGTCAAAGTTCGGCACCACCACCGCGTACAACCGCTCTGAACCTGGATCGCCGGGGTTGGCTTCCAGACCCATCACGCACATTTCTTTTATATACGGCGATTTCAGGTAGTAAGATTCGATTTCCTCGGGATAGACATTTTTCCCATTGCTGAGGACGATGACTTCTTTCTGGCGCCCGGTGATGAATAGATTTCCAGCGTCGTCGAAGTAGCCGAGATCGCCGGTGTGCAGCCAGCCGTCTTTCAGGACTTCGGCGGTTGCGTCCGGGCGGTTCCAATAACCCTTCATAATCAGAGCGCCGCGAATGGCAATTTCGCCGATGGCTGGCCCGCTCTCTTGTCGCTGTGGATCGAGGATTTTTCCCTCCACTCCTTTTAGCGGTTTGCCGACGGACCCGATTACATTGTCGTGCGGAGGGTTTACAAATGCGCCGCCAGTTGTTTCCGTCAAGCCATACGCTTGCAATACGTCGACGCCCAGGGCGTAGAAATCATGCCCGATCTGCGGATCGAAACGGGAGCCGCCTGTCACAAGGAATCGCATTTTGCGGCCGAATGTGCGGTGGACTTTGCCGAAGAACAACGGTCCTGCGTTAACGCCGAGGCGCCGCAGTGCACGATTCAGCTTCATTAGAAAGCGGAGCGCGAAGCGTGCAAGTGTGCCTTTTTTGACGACCTCTTTAAAAATGCGTTCGTGAATCAGATAAAAAAATTGGGGTACGACAGCAAAGGCCGTAATGCCGCGCTCGGCCAGGGCTCGAATCAGTTCGGTTGTATTCAGGGTTTCCAGATAAACCGCGCGCGCGCCGTTTACCAAAGGCAACAGCAGGTTGGCCATTTGCGAGAGGACATGAAACAAGGGCAGGACGCCCAGGATGGCGTCATCGGGACCGAGCCTTGCCCAACTGCGGACGCCTTCAACTTCGCCAAGTAAATTATCGTGAGTCAGCATGACGCCTTTGGGGTCGGCAGTGGTGCCCGATGTATAAAGCAAAGACGCAAGCGCTTGCTGGTCCACGGGCCGGGGTGCGAAGTTCCCCGGCCCGGCGGCAAAAATCCTGTCGAGATCGGAAAGAATTGACGAATTCTGCTCGATCTTCGCGGATGGGACACCTGTAATACCATCAGCCGGTGCCTCGGACGGATTTGTGACCACAACCCGAGTTGCGGAGCTGCCTGTTGCCTCCTGCGCGACCGCGAGATGCTTTTGATCGCAGAAGACCAAAGATGCTCCGCTGTCTTGCAGAAGCTTTGCCACCTGATCCGCATGAAATGCCGTGTCGAGAGGTACGGCCGTGCATCCCGCGGCAATGACTCCCAGGAAAGTGATGACCCATCGCGGATGGTTATCGGCCAGGATTGCGCAACGAGTCCCGGGTTCAAAGTGGTTCTCCACCAACCAATGACCCAGTGATTCCGCCATATGCCGGGTTTCCGCGTAGCTGAAGCTCTCCGTGCGGTCGCGGCGTTGGATCTCCAGAGCGACGTTTTGCGGCAAGCGCTCCGCGCACTCCACGAACCGGTTGTAGAAAGTTGGCATCGGCTGGGAAAATATACCTGAAAATCACCGCAGACTGCTGCAAGAACTCCCAATCGCTCAATAAGTAAGAGGGAACAGCCTCCGCGACTTACACTCGCGGGTTGCATCTAATATGCTAGGCTTCTAAAGACACGGGTGAAGTGCGCCCCTCAAGGACTTTGATTGATCCAAAACTTTGCAGCCAAGATTTTTGGCACCAGTAACGAGCGGGAAGTAAAGCGCCTGATGCCCAGGGTGCAAGCCATTAATGCGCTTGAGCCCGAGATCCAAAAGCTCAGCGACGAGCAATTGCGCGCCAAAACCGATGAGTTCCGGCGCCGCATTCAGGAACGGTTGGCGAAGGCCCCCGAGGTCCCTGTTGATGCTGACGCCGACCGTGAAAAGCAGGTTGAAGAAGAGCGTCTGAACGTCCTGAAAGACGCGCTGGATGACATTCTGGAGGAAGCCTTTGCTGTGGTCCGCGAGGCTGGACGCCGCGTATTGAATATGCGGCATTTTGACGTGCAACTGATCGGCGGCATGGTGCTGCACAGCGGGACCATTGCAGAAATGAAGACCGGCGAAGGAAAGACGCTGGTCGCCACGCTTCCCGTATATCTGAATGCCCTCAGTGGCCGCGGCGTGCATGTCATCACCGTCAACGACTACCTGGCAAAGCGCGATTCCGAATGGATGGGCAAGCTCTATCGCTTCCTGGGCCTGACGGTTGGTGTAATTGTGCACGATCTGGATGACCAGCAACGCCGCGAAGCCTACGCGGCCGACGTCACCTACGGAACAAACAACGAGTTCGGCTTCGATTACCTGCGCGACAATATGAAGTTTGACTTGAAGGATTGCGTGCAACGTCCGCATAACTTTGCGATTGTGGACGAAGTTGACTCGATCCTGATTGACGAAGCCAGAACGCCGCTCATCATTTCCGGCGCCAGCGAGGAATCCACCGATAAATACGCGAAGGTGGACAAGATCATTCCGAAGCTGGAGCAGGGTGAGGAAATTGAAGGGCCTCCGGGAGAGGCCAGCACGTGGACGGGCGATTTTGCCATTGATGAAAAACGCCGCACCATCACCATCACCGACCCGGGCTGGGAAAAGGTCGAGCAACTCCTGGGAATTGGGAATATTGCCGATCCTGAAAATTGGGATTTGAAGCATCACGTAGAAACGGCCGTCAAAGCCCACTCCCTGTATCACCGCGATGTGGAATATGTGGTGAAAGACGGCGAAGTCATCATTGTGGACGAATTTACCGGGCGCCTGATGCCCGGTCGTCGCTGGTCGGATGGGCTGCATCAGGCGGTCGAGGCCAAAGAAGGCGTCAAGATTGAACGGGAAAACCAGACGCTCGCCACCATTACCTTCCAGAATTACTTCCGCATGTACAAGAAACTTGCTGGCATGACGGGAACGGCGGAAACGGAAGCCGCGGAATTTGGGAAGATTTATAACCTCAATGTCGTTGTAATTCCCACCAACCGGCAGTTGCTGCGTAAGGAAAATCCCGACGTCGTATTCCGCACTGAGAAGGAAAAGTACTACGCGGTGGCGGATGAAATTCAGAAATTGAATGCGGCAGGCCAACCGGTGCTCGTTGGAACTACCTCAATTGAAAAGTCGGAGCGTCTCTCCGATCTGCTCAAGAAAAAAGGCGTAAAGCACTGGGTATTAAATGCCAAGCAGCATGAAAAAGAGGCCGAGATCGTAGCACAGGCTGGGCGAAAAAATATGGTGACGATCGCCACCAATATGGCCGGCCGCGGAACCGACATCCTGCTGGGCGGCAATGCGGAATTCATGGCCAAGCAGGAGTGCGTGAAGAAAGGTTTAGCGCAGCCTTTGCGGGCGGCGCAGGGTCAGATTCAAATTGACGTAGATGAGACCAAGAGCACGGTTTGGTACTACGCGGGAAATGAATATGTGGTTCCGACCGAGCAGTGGACGGAAATTTTCAACCGGCACAATGCAGCCACCAGCGGGGAACACGATGAAGTGATCGCGGCTGGCGGACTTCATATTCTAGGCACGGAACGCCACGAGTCGCGCCGTATTGACAATCAGCTTCGCGGACGCGCAGGCCGGCAAGGCGATCCGGGTTCGTCGCGGTTTTACTTGTCGCTTGAAGATGATTTGATGCGCATCTTCGCGAAAGAATGGGTTTCGACCCTGCTGCAGAGACTGGGAATGGAAGAAGGCGTTCCCATTGAGTCGCGGCTGATTTCCCGCCGAATTGAAAAGGCGCAGGAGACGGTTGAGGGCCAGCATTTTGAATCGCGAAAACATCTGCTTGAGTATGACGATGTGATGAACAAGCAGCGCGAAGCCGTGTACGGGCTTCGCCACCGCTTGCTGGAAGGTCTGGACCAGAAGGACCTTATTCTGGAAGATTACGTCGCGGGTATTCTGAGCGGTTTCATGGACCAGTTTTGTCCGGTCAAAGTCCATGCGGATGATTGGGACATCAAGGGGCTGAAAGATGCCATCTACGGCAGGTTCGGCGTGGATATCCTTGCGGAAGGCGTAAAAGCCGATACCTTGAACCGGCAAGAGCTGGGCGATGCAATCTTCGCGAAGTTGCAGGAGCGGTACGAAGGTAAAGAGAAGCAGATAGGCGCAGATGCCATGCGTTACCACGAACGCATGATTATGCTGAGCGTGCTGGACTCGCAGTGGAAGGACCATCTTTTGGGGATGGACCACCTGAAAGAGGGAATCGGCCTTCGCGGATATGGCCAGCACGACCCATTGGTCGAGTACAAGCGGGAATCGTTCGACATGTTTGAAGCCATGATGCAGCGATTCCAGGAAGACACTGTCCGCTATTTGTATCTGATGCAGATCATTGAGCGTCCCGCGGAGCGTACGATGGCGGCTGGGGAGGACGGCGGGGCTTCCGGGAATGGTCACCGTCCGCGGCACGTCGAGACCTCCGTGGACGAGATTGAAGAAGCCTTCCAGCGCAAGAAAAGACGCGAGCTCGAGCATGCTCGGATGGCCGGGGCTGGAGAGCGCGAACCGGTGCAGCAAGTGGTGCGCTCCTCAGCGAAAGTCGGACGGAACGATCCGTGTCCTTGCGGTTCAGGAAAGAAATATAAGAAGTGCTGCGGCGCTAACAGCTAAACAGTCGGCGCGAAACCTATAAGCCCGGACACTCGCCCGGGTAGTTTTATCTATTTTCGCCATCCCTGTTCACCTCCTAGGCCGTCCCGGCTATCAGAATTTTCGATTTCTTCGATTGTAAATAATGTCTATTATGTTAATAGACGTTATGGCATAATGCTTCCCATGAAGATCTCGCAAAAGGGTCTGTACGCACTGCAGGCACTGATGATGCTCTCGCGCCACTACAACCAGGGCGCGATTCGCATCCGTGATATTGCCTATGAAGAGGGCCTGCCGGAAAAGTTTCTGGAGCTTATTTTGCTGGAGTTAAAGAACGCGCGCATTGTTGAGAGCGTTCGTGGTGCAAAGGGAGGCTATCAGCTGCGGCGAGCTCCCAGTGAAATTCATCTGAGCGAAATCATCCGGCTGGTGGATGGCCCCCTGGCGCCCTTTGGGGACGCTGAGCAACTCCGCGGCCTGATTGATCGGGACGCGGAGCATAGCGCTCTTTACCAGGTTTTTCTCGATGTGCGGAATTCCGCGGTTCGGATCCTCGACAACACCAGTCTGGCGGATATCTCCGGTGGCAAGACCAGTTCAACCGCTAAACAGGGCAAAGGCCGCAAGAAGAAAACTCATGAAGCCGACATTCTTCCCATGGTTGTGCACGGCAACCGGGGGAAAAATGAATAGACGAACCATTCTCGTACTTGGCGCTCTACTGTTGTTTTCTTTCCCCACTTGGGCGCAGACGGTGATTCGAGTAGGCGCCTTCCCAAATATGACTCACCCGCAGGCGATGGTGGGCAAAGCGAACGGATGGTTTGAAAAACAACTTGGCCCGAGCGTGAAAGTGGAGTGGACAAGCTTTAATGCGGGCCCCTCGGCGATTGAGTCCCTTTTTGCCGGAGCAATCGATATTGCCTACATTGGCCCCAATCCTTCGATTACGGGATATGTCCGTTCGCAGGGCGAAGCGCTGCGGATTGTTGCGGGAGCGGCCAGCGGCGGAGTGTCGCTTGTGGTGCGGAATGATTCCGGCATCCAGAAGCCTGAAGATTTTCACGGCAAAAGGGTTGCGTCACCACAGTTGGGAAACACCCAGGACGTCGCCTTGCGGGCATGGCTGCAGGCGCATGGATTGAAGACACGCGACAAGGGTGGCGATGTTCAGGTGCTGCCTATAGCGAATCCCGACCAGTTGACGCTGTTCCTCAGCAAGCAACTGGACGCCGCCTGGGCGCCCGAACCCTGGGCCACGCGCCTGGTGAAGGAAGGGAACGGGCACATCTTTCTTGATGAGCGCGAGCTGTGGCCACACGGCCAGTTCGTGATTACCAATGTGATTGTCAGCACAAAGTTTCTGCATGAGCACCGTGATCTGGTGAAGAACTGGATTCGCGCCCACGTCGAGCTTACGGACTGGATTAACGGCCATCTGACCGAGTCCAAAAAGATCATCAATCAGCAAATTCAAAAGGAAACGGGTAAGGCATTGAATGCGGTTGTGTTGGACGATGCTTTTGCGCGCATGTCAGTGACTTATGACCCGTTGCGCGATACGCTGCTCACCTCGGCGCGGTCCGCTTTCCAGCTTGGGTTTCTCGGCAAACAACAACCGGATTTATCGAAAATTTACGATTTAACGCTCTTGAACGAAGTTTTAAAAGAGAAGGGTAAGAAAGCGATTCAATGACGCTGAACTTTACAAATCCTGTGCAGCCGGATAATCGCAAAGTTCAGTTGCGAGTGGATGCCGGCAGCCGCTGGAAGCCCGGCGCTGCTCCCACGATCGCTCCGTTGCGAAATGGCGCGGCCGATACACCGAAGGTGTGGCTGAAGGGCATTTCACTTCAATACAAAACTGGCAATGGTTCCCGGCTTTTGGCCTTGGATGACATTAACCTGAAGGTTGCTCCGGGAGAATTCCTCTGCATCGTCGGGCCTTCGGGCTGCGGCAAGTCAACGTTGTTGCATTTGGTAGCCGGATTACATCAACCGAGCGCAGGAACCATACTGGTGGATGATCATCTGGTGGATGGCCCCGGCACCGATCGCATTCTCATTTTTCAGGAACTTGGATTGTTCCCGTGGTTGAAAGTCGGAGAAAACATTGAGTTCGGCATGAAGATGAAGGGCGTCGCCAAGGCTGAACGTCGGGAACGAGTGCAGCATTATTTGCGATTGGTGCATTTGTCCAAATTTAAGGACAGCTATACGCATCAGCTCTCCGGAGGCATGCGCCAACGCGTCGCTTTGGCACGTGCGCTGGCTACGGAGCCAGACGTGTTGCTGATGGACGAACCCTTTGCCGCGCTCGACGCACAGACGCGCGATCTGCTGCATGACGAGTTGGAACGTATTTGGGCGGAGACAGGCTGCACGATCATTTTTGTGACGCACAACGTCCGCGAAGCGATCCGGCTGGGCGACCGCGTGGCACTGCTTACCTTTCGGCCCGGACGTGTAAAGAGGGAATATGCTGTGAATCTTCCTCGTCCTCGCCATCTGGAAGACCCATCGGTCGCGATTGCCGCGAGAGAAATTCTGGATGATTTGCGCGAAGAGATCAATAAATCCATTGCCGCGGAATATGAGGGTGTTCAGCAATGAAAGGCCTAAAAAAAATCAGCAAGCATGTGATCTTTTATGCCGCACTGCTGGGAATTTGGGTGTTGCTCTCGAAGCTTAAGATCTGGCCCTCGTACGTGTTTCCCTCACCGCTGGGCGTGCTGCAATCGTTACGCGATGGTTTTGCCGACCACAGTTTCTGGATCGGCATTGGCGTCAGCATGAAGCGGATGATATTGGGCTATGCGCTGTCGGTGATTTTGGGGATGGTGCTGGGGCTTGGCGTGGCCAGCAATAAATATTTTGAAGAGACCATGGGCGGATTGCTTGTGAGTTTGCAAAGTCTGCCCAGCATTTGCTGGCTACCGCTGGCGGTCCTTTGGTTTGGATTGACGGAAAAGGCGATTCTGTTCGTCGTGGTCATGGGATCTTTGCTCTCCGTCACGATTGCCATGGAGGACGGTCGCAAACAAATGCCGAAGATCTATGGCATGGCCGGACGCAATTTAGGAGCCGGCGGATTCAAGCTGTTTTGGTATGTGCTGTTGCCGGCTAGCCTGCCGTTCATACTTTCCGGACTGAAGCAGGGATGGGCCTTTGCCTGGCGCTCCTTGATTTCAGGCGAGATGATTTTCGTGAGCCTTGGGCTCGGTCAATTGCTCATGACGGGCCGCGACCTGAATGATATGAATCTGGTGATCGCGGTAATGGTGCTAATTGTTGCGATCGGCTTTATTGTGGATGGCCTGATATTTCGCACGCTGGAAAAGCGGCTACAGCATAAGTGGGGACTGACTCCCGCTGTTTAGTAGCTTGTTTATCCATTTGTGAATGAATTGAAAACTTTGCCATGAAAGTCTACAAGATGAATAAACATTGTTGTAAAACCCACAAATTCTAGCCTTCCGTTCCACTTGTAGTTTGCGGTTCATCCATTTCACAAACATTCAAGGAGCCTCGTTTCAATGCAAACGAATACTCGTTCCATTTTTGTATTGACCTTTGCGCTCAGTCTTCCTTTAAGCGCGTTGGGCCAATCTTCATCCTCTCCTGCGCCACGAAGGAAACAGAACGCAACAACCATTCAGGTGCAGAAGCAGGTATCGCAATTGACCGATCTTGTTGCAGCGCAGCAAAAACAACTGCAAGCACAGGGAAGCCAGCTCGAGCAACTTAAACAACAATTGCAACAATTGCTTGACGCAACTCAGGCCAGCGCCACGGTACAAAAGGCCCAAAACAACGCAGACCAGGCGCAGACCGCGGCAGTACAAGCGCAACATACCGCCGACGAGGCGCAACGGGTTGCCGACCAGGCTTCGGCCAACGCGGTAGAAGCTAAGACTGCGCTGGCCGTCGTAAATAACAAAACTCAGGACGAAGATAAAAAGCTCGCAGCGATTCAGGACATTGTTGGACGTTTCCGGCTGAGTGGCGACGTGCGCGTGCGTGGCGAAGGGTTCTATCAGGACAACGTCATCTCACGGAATCGCGCCCGCGTCCGTGTTCGCCTGGGACTCGATGGCAAGTTGAATGAGGACTTCATCGGCGGGCTGGCCATCGCAACCGGAACCTTGGCAGACCCAACAACTACGAACGAGACACTCACCAATTTCTTCGATCGTAAAACTATTGCGCTGGATCGTGGATACATCACTTACAATCCGCAAGATAAAAAGTGGCTGTCGCTCACGGGCGGAAAATTTGCGTACACCTGGGACCGCACGTCTCTTACAAACGATCCGGACATCAATCCGGAGGGTTTTGACGAAAAAGTTACGTTTGACCTGCACTCTGCCGGCTTCAAGAAGTTCAGTGTCCAAGCCTTTCAATTGCTCTATAACGAAAATTCCAAGGGAGACGATTCTTTTGGGTTTGGTGGCTCAGCGTCGGCAACATTTAAAGCCGGACCATGGACAGCCAATCCATCATTCACCCTGATTGACTGGCGATTCGTTGATGCGCTGTTATCCGCCCCCGCTTTTGCAGTGCAGGCCACGACCACTACCGGGGGCCTGCCGGTCCCCGGTGAAGGTCCGGGTTGCGCTGGCGGATTCGGATTGTCCTCCGCACCGCCTTGCGCTTTTGCCGCAAACGGATTGACCAACGCCACGTTCACCGACGCCGCGGGCAAAGCGCATTTTCTGTCGGGCTTTGAATATGCTGACTTCATTCTGAACAACCAGATTAAGACCGGATTGCCTCGCTTGCCGCTCAACATTGTGCTCGAGTATGAAGACAACCTGAACGCCGCAAGTCATCCCCTCGACAATGCCGGCAATGTGATCTCTGGCATTGGATCACAGGGTAAGGCGTACCTGGGCGACCTCAGCATCGGCCAACTCAAGAACCAGGGTGATCTCCAGTTCGGGTACGCCTACTGGCGCACGGAACAGGACGCCATTCTCGCATCGTGGGCGGAAAGCGATCAGCGCGCGCCAACCAATATTTTGCAGCACAAGATTTACGCGGGTTGGAAACTGCGTAGCAACGTCGCGGCAAATTACACGCTATTTTTAGGGCGCACGCTCAATAGCAATCTGGAACACGCAATTTTAGGAACGGGCGTGACCCCAGGGGAGACCGAACCGGTTCTCAAACGGCAGGAATTTGATTTGAACTACACGTTCTAACAAGGGAGAACGTGCCAACCGGGACCGCCGATCGGCTAGATCCATCGGCGGTTCTGATAACTACAAGGAGGTTTTATGAGCACAGGCAATGCAAAAACGAAATCCGGTTTCCGTCTCTCGCTCGATGCATGGGCCGTGTTGATCGCATTCGCTCTGGCCCTAGCTGTCAAAGTGGGCATTTTTAAAAACATTCCCTGGTAGCAAGTTCACTTCACTTGTTTTGCGAATTCAGGAGAGAATATGGCGACATCCATTTCCATTCCGCAAGAGCAGGCGCAGAGCCCAGTCACTCAAACTCTGCGACTGATTCCGGGCATTGCCCTGCTTGCTGCCATTGGGTATACAGGCAAGGCAATTGAGCGTTCGTTGGCTGTGTATTCGAAAGCTCATCATCTGACATTCCCCAACATCGAGTATGTGTTGTGGGCGATCTTGATTGGGCTCGCTATTTCGAACACGCTCACTATTCCGCAAATCCTTCGGCCAGGAATTGCAACCTATGAATTCTGGCTAAAAGCGGGCATCGTTTTTCTCGGTGCGCGCTTTGTGCTGGGAGATGTTTTGAAACTGGGCGGCGTGAGCCTGGGCCTGGTCGCCGTAGAGATTTCACTCTCATTGCTTCTGATGACTTTTCTCGGAAAGCTGTTCAAGCTGAAGCCGAAGCTGACCAGTTTGTTAGCCGTTGGGTCTTCCATCTGCGGCGTTTCTGCCATTATTGCCGCCAAAGGGGCGATTGATGCCGATGATGAAGATTCTACGTTTGCAATCACGGCGATTTTGGCATTGGGCGCGTTCTCTTTGTTCACATTTCCGCTGATCGGTCATGCTCTTCATTTGAGCGACACTGCCTTTGGTCTGTGGTCGGGCCTTGGCGTGGACAACACGGCCGAGGCCGTTGCAACGGGCGCATTGTATTCAGACGCGGCATCCAAACTTGCGGTGCTCGCGAAAGCGACACGAAATGCAACTATAGGTTTTGTCGTCCTGGCATACGCAATTTATTGGGCCAAACGTGGGCAGGCGGCGAATGTGACAAACAAAGCCGCATTTCTCTGGGAGAAATTCCCCAAGTTTGTGTTGGGATTCATCGCCATATCGCTGATCGTTACGTTCCACTTCTTCAGTAAAGATCAGGTGAATTCGCTCGCCAACCTTTCCCGTTGGGCCTTTTTGCTGACCTTTGCTGGAGTGGGATTGCGCACGAATTTCCGCGAACTTTCCAAACAAGGCCTGCGGCCGTTTATCGTGGGAGCCTTGGGAGAGATTCTGATTGCCGCATTAACGTTAGACTTGGTGATCGGAGCGAACCGTATTTGGGGATTATCTTAACTTCTAAAACTCTGTCATTCCGAGAAGCGCCGGCGACGAGGAACCTGCTTTATGTGAGCGAAAGAAGATCTCTCGCTTCGCTCGAAAAGACAAGCAAGTAAGGCTTCCTAGCCTTTAAGAAAACCCTCCAGACACAGCAAAGCGCTACCGACCAGTGCCGAAAGGCCACTACGGTAGCGCCGCTCGCTATGGACTGAAAACTGAAGTAAGTGTAGGAAAGCCAGTGCACCATTCCTAGTGCATTTGTAGGTGCAGCCTGTTTATGATTCGGGTTCTGTCTGGGCCGTCTCGGACTCTTTCTCAGGACGCAGAAGAGGGAACAGGATCACGTCACGAATCGTGTGAGAGTCGGTGAGCAACATGCAAAGTCGGTCTACTCCCACGCCCACCCCCGCTGCGGGCGGCATTCCGTACGAGAGTGCGCGGATATAGTCTTCGTCCATCTGGTGGGCTTCGTCATCTCCGCGTTCGCGCTCGGTCAGTTGCTGTTCAAAGCGGCGGCGCTGTTCCACCGGATCATTCAATTCGCTGAATCCGTTAGAAAGCTCCATCTGTCCGGCATAGATTTCAAAACGTTCCACCCAGTCCGGTTCGTCGGCCTTGTTCTTGGAAAGCGGTGAGATTACGGCAGGGAACTCGTAAATCACCGTTGGCTGAATCAAGTGTTCTTCGGCGGTAGCCTCAAATAGGGCAGCAATAGTTTTTCCTGCTGGCTCGTAAGGATCATAAGCCACGTGCGAATGCCCAGCATTGAATCGTCCGACTAACTTCTTCACGGAGTCGTGCGTGGCGAAATCTGACAACTCAGGCTTCACGCCAGCCGCTTCCGGCCAGTAGTGAATGATGGCCTCCCGCATGGTCATTCGCCGCCAGTATGCCCAATCAATTTCCGTCTCGCCCCACTTGGATTTCGTGGTGCCATTCACGTCGAGTGCCGCTTGCTCAATCAACTTCTGCGTGAAATCCATGGCCGTGCGGAAGTCGGCGTATGCCTGATAAAACTCCAACATCGTGAATTCGGGATTATGGCGCGTCGAGATGCCTTCATTGCGGAAGTTGCGATTGATTTCATACACGCGATCAAATCCACCCACCGTCAGCCGCTTCAAATAAAGCTCTGGCGCGATGCGCAGATAAAGATCAACATCCAGGGTGTTGTGATGGGTCGTAAAAGGCCGCGCGGCGGCGCCCCCCGCCACTTGCTGCATCATCGGCGTTTCGACTTCAATAAATCCGTGAGAATCGAGAAAGCGGCGCAATGATTGCACCAGCTTGCTGCGCTTCACAAAAACGTCGCGCACTTCGGGATTCATCGCCAAGTCCACATAGCGCTGGCGGTATCGAAGTTCAACATCGGTGAGGCCGTGCCACTTTTCGGGCAGAGGCAGCAGGTCCTTTGACAGGAATGTGATTTGCTCCACGTGAACGGAAAGCTCGCCAGTCCGTGTGCGGAACAAATATCCGCTCACGCCGATGTGATCGCCCAGATCGAGCAGTTTGTAGAGTTCAAAATCTTTTTCCCCAACGGCATCTTTTTTAACGTAAATTTGGAGCTTCTGGCCGCCCTGTTGGAGGTGCGCAAATCCGGCTTTGCCCATGAGGCGGATGGCCATAATCCGCCCGGCAACGCGAACATTAACTCGCGAGCCTTCCAGTTGTTCGCCGGAGCTCGCCGAGTAGTCCGCGAGAATTTGCGGGAGGGTATGCGTGAAGTCATACTTGCGCGGATAAGCTTCCTGGCCCAGCGCTTCTATTTGCCTTAGCTTGTCGCGGCGCAGTTCGTAAATTTTTTCGTCGAGTGCCAAAATGCTCCTTCGGTTGTTTGTCGGATCGTTTTTATCGGATCATCGATGCACCAGGATCAGATGCAACCGGAAAGATGAGATTATAACAAGCAGAATGGTCGGGGCCTTCCGATGGGATTGCAGGACTGCAAAATGACCAACCACGAAGTTATCGAACGCTTTGAGAAGGGGCTGCCTCCGGAAGAGGAATTCCATCACGCCGACCACTTAAGAGTAGCCTTCGCCTATGTTTCCAATTACCCTTCGCTGGAAGCGCTGGAGAAATTCTCTTTGGCGTTGAAGAAATTCGCTGTTAGCCGAGGCAAACCGAAGCTTTATCATGAGACGATCACCTGGGCTTATTTGTTCTTGATTCGCCAGCGAATCGCCAAGCTGGACGGCCCGGTAGAGTGGCAAGAGTTTGTCACGCAAAATCCTGACCTGCTTACCTGGAAACCAGGCGTTCTGAACCTTTATTACCGGGAAGAAACCCTGCAATCAGACTTGGCGAAATCAATGTTCGTAATGCCGGATCTGCATACTTAAGTTTGTCCTCCGTCGTAATAAGGCGATAAGATGACTCCGTCCTGCAGGAACAGACTATGGCCACATCCGTCCCTACTGTCGCGGAAGAAGTCTTCAAAGCCAGCCGTTTGACCAAGGGGAATTTCTTTTTCCCCACGCTAATTGTGGTCGGCCCATTGCGCGTAAGCCGCATTAAGCCGCGATTGTTTGGCAATACCGAAGAAAGTATTGCCATCAATGCCGTTGCCTCAGTGCAAATTTCCACTGGAGTGTTCTGGGCCGATATACGCATAGATTCCTCCGGTGGTTCTGACCCTATTACCAGCCACGGACACCGCAAGGCCGATGCCCGGCGCATCCGCGATTTGATTGAAGGCCACCAGGCTGCATCCAAGTAGTGGGATGACGATCCGCAGAAGCGAGGCAAAACTGACCGCTGAAAAGAAACCACCGGAAAATGAGAATGTATGGGCGCAGGTCGCGAAATATAGCGAGATTGCTTTTATCTTTCCTGCGGCAACCGTAGTGGGACTGCTCGCCGGCATGGCGCTGGACCGTTGGCTGCATACGCACTGGCTTTATATTGTGGGCCTGGTCTTAGGAATAGTGGCCGGTTTCATTCAGCTTGTCCGTGCCGGCATGTCCTCCGGCACGAATCAATGAGTCATGACCAATGAGTCCTTTCGCCGGCCTCGATCTCACCAGTGAACAGTTTTTTGAAGGCGCGCTTACTCGCATTGAGCACCTCATGGTGGTGCTTGGCTTCGGCGTTACAGTAACGTTTTTGGCTCTCTGGGGCTGGAGAGTGGCTCTTGGTTTCGCGGTGGGCGCCGCGATCGCTTATCTGAATTTCTTCTGGCTCAAGCGGATGGTCGCCGCCGTGGCGGACCGCGTGACGCAGTCCGGACACTCTGAATCCGGTACCGGAGTCATCATCCGTTTCCTGCTCCGTTACACGCTGATGGGGCTGGCGGCGTGTGCTATATTAAGTGTTTCCCCCGCGAGTCTGAAGGGGCTTTTTGCGGGCATTTTTTTGCCTGTTGCCGCGATCGCGTGTGAAGCCGCCTACCAGGCGTATGCAGCCCTTGCGAAGGGCGTTTAAGTTCCCAAAAAGAAAGAGATTACAGTCGAAGTTAAGCGTTGAGCGCGATTAACTGAAAACCCGGATTATGCCTGAACAGCTTTGGTTTACCGAAATCCTCAATCGCCACTTGGCGGGCCCTGTTACGCAGTTACTGCGGGCGGTCCACGTGGAACCGCATTACGCGCAAGCGCCCATCTCCAATTCCGTGGCCATGGAACTGCTGGTTTTTGTTTTTTTGCTGATTGTATTTGCCATGGTTCGCGCGCAACTTTCCGTGGAAAGGCCCGGCGGTCTACAGCACACGTTCGAAGGACTGCATGGTTTCATGGCGGGGCAGTGCGAGGAAATCATCGGGCACCACAGTGAACGATTCGTGCCGTTCCTTCTCGCCCTGGGGCTGTTCATTTTGATTTGCAATTTGCTTGGCCTGATACCGGGATTTGAATCGCCTACTGCTGTGCCTGTCGTCCCATTTGGTTGTGCGGTGCTGGCTTTCTTCTATTACCAGACCCAGGGTTTCCGGAAGAGCGGCATCGGCTACTTGAAGCATTTGTTCGGACCGATCTGGTGGCTTGCGCCGTTGATGCTGCCCTTGGAAATCATTGGCCACTTCGCGCGCCTGCTTTCACTTACAGCCCGTTTGTATGCAAATATGTTTGCCGGTGACATGGTCACATGGGTCTGGTTTTCCCTGATTCCCGTCGGTGTTCCGATTATCTTTTTAGGGTTGCATACCTTCGTAGCTTTCTTGCAGGCCTATATTTTCGTGCTTTTGGTCATGGCGTATTTGTCATTCGCGGTCGGAGAAGCGCACTAGACTTTTCAGATGTTGGAATTGTTTTTCGCCGCTTAGCGTGAGGGCGTCAGCACGGTGAACGTCAACCACCCACTGGCGGCAATTTATACGTAAGAGGAGAGACAGAATGCGTAGAACTATGAGTTGGGTATTTATGGCGCTGGCAGTGATGTTTTTTGCAATGCCGGTGTTCGCGCAGAGCGGTTCCGGAAGCTCTGTAAATTGGGTTGCTTTGGCCGCTGGATTTTCCATGGCCATCGCCTCGGCTGGCTGCGGCATTGGGCAGGGAAGAGCGACCGCTTCCGCAACTGAAGCGCTGGCCCGCAATCCCGCCGCGCGCCCGGGAATTACATTCGCGTTGATTTTGGGCTTGGCGCTGATTGAATCGCTGGCGCTCTACACCTTCGTGATCATCTTCTTGAAGGTAAAATAGCTGAAGACGAAAAAGTTATGCAAAGTAAAAAGCCCTTGCTTAGAGCAAGGGCTTTTTATTGATATCGGTGGTTGCGTTAGATCTTGCGCTGTCCGTTCCAGTTGGCGCTGCCCGCTTCAGGACTGTGCTCGATGGCGTTCATGAGCAATTCACGCAGGCGGTAGCGGCTCTCCAGGTCCGTCTCCACAATTTCAAAGCCAACTTCGTTCATGCGGGCACGGCGCAAAAGCACTTGGGCGCGAATGTGTTTGCGCATTCCCACTGGGATATCGAGCAATGCTTCTGATCCAATGCGCAGATTGTCCTCTTTCGTCCCCATCCCACCACCAAGGCTCAGTTCGCGGACTGCAATATTGGATTTCCCCCATGAGCTGCTGATAGTCGCGGCTAGGCTTCGCGGCAGTGCGATGCGCTCGTAACGGCGTTGCCGCACCCAAGGACAGGCGGGCGCGGAATCCAGGGGCGCGATGGCAAGTTCCGCAGGCTCCAGGCCGCTATCGGAAACCACCTGACTTCCGTAGCGAGGATCAATTTTTGCCAGCGCCTGAGCAGCGGCAATTCGCAGTTCACGATGACTCACCAGCTTCCAGCGCTTCTTAGACTCCAAAAGACTTCGGAGGAGTGGTACCGCCTCTATCTCGCGCAATCTTCCCAACGATTCAACCGCCTTCACCTGAAGGAGTGGAGAGCGCTCTTTTGCTTCGCCGCTTTCCGCCATCACCATGAGAGGTGGAATGGCAGTGCGGTCGCCGCTCATGCCGATTTCGTCCAGCGCCTGCGGGATTACGAGTGGATCAAGAACTTCAAGCAATTCGAGTAAAGTGCGGCCACGATCATCCGCCGCTCCATAAGCAATTTGGCGCACCACAACGTCGTGGTAGAAGCGTGTCCAGTCTTTCAAGCGAAGGGGCAGCAATTCCAATAGCGAAGGCACGTCAATGCGGCTCAACAGGCCAACGACGGAAGCCGCTTGCCGGGGTTGCCCGTTGCGCAGCAGTTCGCGCAATTCGAGCATGCCCGTCGGCCCTAGCTCGCGCCCGAGTTCGACCATTTGATCGCACTCTTCGCGGCGCATGCTGCGGAAAAATCGGTCAGAAAGATGTTCGACTGCCGCCTGTGGTGTGCGCCGCAATACTTGGATCAGGTCTGTCGGGAACTTTGGCTGCCGCAAACCATCTTCAAGAAACTCTGGCAGGCGGTTCTCAACTCCCACTCTTGGCCGCAGATCATTGGCCAGGACCGGACGCTGCTTGCCGATTGCATCCAGAGCATCGCAGACGGAAGCCAACGCGCCATATTGTCTGCGGTTACTGGCTTCGGAACTCAGCCTTACAAAAGCTGCCCCGATGAGCGATTGCAATTCTGAGTCGTGCTCCTTGCTCAATGCCTCGCCCAGTTTATGCAATGCCGCGGACATGCTCTTGTCGCCAAGTGCGGCATAAAGGTCGCCCAGTTGACTGATCCCAATTGCCGTCTTACGGCGCGGTTCCAGGTCTTTGCTGTCAAGGCAGGAGGAATAATTTTGCAGAATCGCCGCCGCCGTCTCTCTATCGGGACGCTCCAGCAGTTGCTCGACGAACTGACGGACGTTCCGTGGTGGAACGCAGGTGGCTTCGTGCGACATCAGCACGCTCTTCTTGCCTGCTTCCGGCACTTCCGCCCAGAACATGCGATCGAGAATGTCAGCGTGGGATTCAACCAGCATCCCCGCCTTATTCATCTTGTCTTCCTGAATCTTCAAGATCCGGCGCAAAGTGTCCATCTGCCGGCTCATGTGCTCCAACATTTGATGAACGGCGTTGACCTTGATGTCGCCCTTCTGAAAGCGATCGAGAGCGAAACGGATGGCCATGTGTTCCGCTGCCTTCATCAACAACGGTGTGTCCGCGCTGGCGGAACTCACGGCGCTTCCCGCAAGGGAATTCAACATCTGTTGCAAATTAATTTTCGTGTTCGCGTCTGTCTCGCTTAATTCTTTTTGTAGGAATTCGGCTTTGACCGTAGGATCGCTGGCCGCTTCGCCAAATTTAGTCAGCAGGCGAATGGCTTGAATCACTTCCTGCTCTTGCAGTGGGACGACAGTTCCATCCCATTGACCAGCCTCCCCTGTCGCGCCAACGTTTGTCTTTCCCGCCTTCGGAGCACTCCAATTGGGGGCACCGGCCGGTCCGTCGCCACCACCCTGAACTCCGCCTTCTCCGGGAGCGCCTCCAGGGCCTCCGCTGCCAGCACCTTCCGCGGCCGCGATGAGCTGAAGCAATTTTTGCGGATCGTTCAACCAATCCTTGAATTCAGGGCCGAGAGTTTGCGCGGCGATCTGCGCGGCAATACTTATTTCGCCGGTAGCTGGATCCGCTGCCACAAACTTCACTTCGTTAATTCTGATTGCCGATTGTTTGGTATCGCCGAATGTCCCTTTGATCTGCTTGCTCAGGTCCTGGGCCTTGGAGGTCCCGGTAGAGAAGATGCGCAGCAGTTTTGCGAAATCGTCTTTTGTAATCTGGCTGGAAAATTGAATGCTTGCCAGTCCAGCAGTGGTCAGCAATTGAGCGAAACTGCGCTCTGATTGGCCGCTATCAAGAGGAATGCCGTCGAGTAAAAGCCGGTTCTCCGAAACGCCCAGCAAAAAGCCGCTGTCATTCCCCATGGGCAGGCCGTTCTGCAATTCACCCCAGGTGACGTCAAATTGCCCCTTGGTTCTGGTGTGCTCGAACCCATAGAGCCGCACGTATTTCACAAGGATGTTCAGGCTGTGCACAAAGGCACGGGCCGAGGCGATGCGGCCTTCTTTAGTTGTGTCCGGCGCTTGAATAGGTCAACCTCGACTCTCGGATATGGCTAGCCTACCGGGAAATGGTAAGTCCGCGCACGTTACGGAGGTAATTGGTCTGAAATCAAGCCAATAGCTAGGCTTCGCACGCAGTTTTGGCGGAAACCTGGACGCCACTTATCCTACCGTTGTTGTTGAGGTAGAAAAATACTGAGATGACACACGCACAATTGGTTCCAAAAGCGGTTTCCTGGTTGAGGGGATACCGCTGTGGAGTCGTGCTTTCCGAGCAGGCATGCATTAGCGGTGAAATGCCCGATGCCATTGGTTGGAAGCGGGCAAACCATTCAGTTCTGGTCGAATGCAAGATTTCACGCGCCGACTTCCTGGCAGACCGCGCCAAGCCCTTTCGCTTGGATTCCGCAACTGGCTTGGGTTGCGAACGCTATTATTTGGCGCCTGCGAAATTGATTGCCATGGAAGAACTCCCCGCGGGCTGGGGATTGCTGGAGTATTGCAATCGAAAGATAGAAATGATCAAACCTTCAGCCAAAAATTTGCGGTCTGCGAAAGGCCTGAATTTTGAGATGAATTTGCTGCTGGCGAGCCTGCGGCGAGTGGAAATTCGCATAGAACCGGAATCGATCACCGAATTTTTGAAGTGGAAAAACCGTATGGCGGAATACAACCGAGGCACGCTTCCCGAAGGGCTTGTTTCCGCGTTGGAAGAGCCGAACAATTTTCTGCTGGCGGAATCAGGCGCCTCGAACGTTGGAGCTGATTAGTAGCCCTCCAACCGCTCAAACTTCCCGCCTGCCTTCCATCGCCTTGAGCATGGTGATTTCGTCAGTGTATTCGATGTCGCTGCCCACTGGGATGCCCATGGCAATTCGTGTGACTTTCAATCCTGCGCGCCGCAATTGAGTCGAAAGATAGGTCGCGGTAGCCTCGCCTTCCACGGTGGGGTTTGTGGCCAGAATAACTTCGTCCACCTGGTCATCATCAACACGGCGCATGAGATTCGCGATACGCAATTGCTCCGGGCCTACGCCATGCAACGGTGAAATGGCGCCGTGCAGGACGTGATATACGCCGTTAAAATGCTTCGTTTTTTCAATGGATGCGATGTTGGTGGGTTCCTCCACCACGCAAACCAGCCGTTGATTGCGCGTAGCGCTGCTGCAATATACGCAAGGATCAACATCAGTAATGTTGTTGCAAATCGAGCACAGGCGCAGGCTGGCCTTCACGTCACGCACGGCGACAGCGAGCGATTCCGCGTCCTCATCGCTGGAGCGCAGGATATGAAACGCCAGGCGTTGTGCGGTCTTGCTACCGATACCCGGCAGCTTTTTTAACTCGTCAATCAGCCGGGTCATCGGCTCTGCAAATCGGGACATAATTAATTGTCAGAAGAAGAATTAGCGATCGAATCTAGTTTGCAAAAGGCATTACCGCGTCAAAGCCCCGGTATCCCCATGCCACCGAGCATTCCACCCATAGTGGATTGCATGGACTCATCAATTTTTTTCCCAGCCGCATTCACAGCCGCCGCGATCAGATCCTGAAGCATTTCCAGATCGTCAGCCTTGACTACTTCCGGATCAATCTTGATGTTCAGCACTTGCTTGCGCCCATCCATTTTCACGGTGACAGAACCGCCGCCAGAAGAGGCTTCCACGACAGTCTCTTCCATCTTCTTTTGCAACGCTTCATATTGCCGCTTGGCTTGCGACATCAGTTCCTGGAGATTGAATCCGCCCATGATTTACCTGCAGTCGTTGTTTGATCGCTATTTCTTGTAATTCTTGTTCGAGTAGTCCCTGTTCGCGTAGTCAATGACAGTCCGAATTTCAGCGCCAAACTTTTCCTTCATCCGGCGCACAACCGGATCTTGTTCCACCCGTCCGCGTCCACCGTTGCCACTTGTTGCGGCGCGCGTGACTGCCGCTGGCGAAGGCGCTGCGCCGGGGACCATCCTCAGGCGGAGAGTTCTACCCATGACCTCGCTGGCTTTCGCGATTATGAGTCGCTTCGCATCCGACCCGAGCGACATGTCAATAATGGTCGCCGAGGCTGCGACCTTGATGACGAGTTCATTGCCTTCTACAGTCCATTCCCCGATCTCCAGCATGGAAGCGAGCATGCGCTGCCCGCCATTCGAGAGGGCCTCTAAGACAATATTTCGAACACCTTCAACATTTCCCGCTGTTGAGACGGGAGCGGCCTCGGGAAGTTCTGGCGCTGGGGCTTCAGGAATCGGGCTCGGCTCTATGACTGCCGCCGGCGCTGCGGATCCCATCACGACGTTTGGCGCTGAACTTGTTCCGGAGACCAACCGAGGGCCGGAAGCAACCGCGCTTTCAGAGAACTCTGCTTTGGGAGCGCCTTTGCGCGCGGAATCGGCGGCGAAAGGAGATACCTGCGGTGCTCGAGTCGAAGTGACCTCCGGTCGCCGAGTTGCTTCGGGAACAACGGAAGGCCTTCGAACAGCTTGCGGTGCGCTGGAGCCGGATGCCGCGCCGCTCAGTAATTGCTCCAACGGAAGCAATCGCTGTGCGTGTACCATCTTCAATAAACCGAGTTCTAAATGGAAGCGCTGCTCCTGCCGGTAGCCAAGTTCGTTGTGCGTGCGCAACATAATCTGCAGGTGTCGAGTGAGGTCTTCTTCGCTAAATAACTCCGCTGTCCTCGCCGCGCGCTGTCGTTCATCGCTCGAAATTTGCAGCAGGGAAGACTCTGCCCCCGCGACCTTGGCGACCATTGCATTGCGCAAAAAACGGACCATTTGTCGGGCGAAGTGCGTCGGGCTGTGACCTTCGATGATCAATCGGTCCACAATCTTAAGCGCATCCTCGCTGGAGTTGTTACTCACTGCCAGCATGATGTCTTCCATGACGCCAGATGGTGCCGCACCCACAAGTTCGCGTACTGATTCTGCCGTAAGCCTGCCGATACTTGATGCGATTGCCTGGTCCAAAATAGAAAGCGCGTCGCGCATGGAGCCGTCACCGGCTTCAGAGAGCAGAGCTAGCGCGTCTTCGTCGGCTTCAATTTGCTCACGCGCGGCGAGGTCTCGCAATTGGCCCAAAATCTCTTCAAAACGTACCGCGTGAAAGCTGAAGTGCTGACAGCGCGAGCGGATGGTCTGCGGAATGTCTTCCGGCTGGGTGGTCGCCAGCATGAAGACGACGTGGCCGGGCGGCTCTTCCAGCGTCTTTAGCAGTGCATTGAAGGCGGCATCGGTTATCTGGTGCGCTTCGTCGAGGATGTAAATCTTAAAGCGGTCCCGCGCAGGACGATAACGGGCTGCCTCGCGCAACTCGCGGATTTCATCGATACCGCGGTTGGTGGCAGCGTCAATCTCAATGACGTCCACCGAGTTTCCCGCGCGAATCTCAATACACGAATCACAAACCCCGCAAGGCTCAGTGACTGGTTTGTCCGAAGAGCGGCAATTTAGCGCCATGGCAAGGATACGCGCAATCGTGGTCTTGCCGATCCCTCGATGCCCGCTGAAAATGTAGCCATGCGCAATTCGGCCCTGCTCGATGGCGTTCTTCAGCGTGCGTGTGACGTGCTCCTGCCCAATAACTTCGGAGAATTTTTGCGGGCGATACTTGCGGGCGAGGACCTGGTAGCTCATGGGTGGAGAACACCAGATTATACGTGAATAAGACGGCCAGGAAATGGCCCAGGGCGGCGAAATCGACGGAGGTCAACTTGCAGAGTTCGTGAGGAGTTCGGCATCGGTGCGGCGAATGTAGTTGGCTTCCAGCTCTTCGGGAGAAACCAGCATGTTCGCCTGGATCTTTTTCCAACCCAGGGCGGCGATCGCGTCACCCCGCGGACGATCCACCTGAAGCACTTGTTTCCCTGCGCCGCGCGCCAGATCGGCGATTCGCGCATCCGGAGTGACCACTAAGCCGGAAGTTCGCTCGACGAACTCTTCACCGGTGCACAATTGTTCGTGCACAGTGGACGAGTGAACAGTCCCAGCGTCGCCAACCGCGTATTCTCCGAAATAGATTTCGCCGCGTCCCGCTTCCAGCGCGGCAGTAATCTTTCCCTGGCTATTCAGGCCGTTAGTACTCGCGCCTGCCGCGACTGCCTCAAGCAATGAAACCGCCACTATCGGCTTGCGCAGTATCTCCGCCAGCGCTTTGATCGCAGCCAGCCCAATACGCAGTCCGGTAAACGAACCAGGCCCGCTGACCACGGCAAAGCCATCCAGATCGCTCTTAGAAAGATTCAACTGTTTGAGCAGCGTAGCAACTTGCGGTATGAGTTGCGCTGAGAACGTCCCGCCTTCGAGCGTGTCAATGCCCAACACCGCGCAAGAAGACGGCGGTTCACAGCGGGCGACTGCGATGCTGCCGAATTTTCCTGATGTGTCCACAGCCAAAAGAAGCATGATTAGTGTGCGGCCTCGACCAGTTCAATCAACACGCCGTCTGCGCTCGAAGGATGCACGAAGACGTACCGATGACCGCCCGCCCCAATTTTAATTTCTTTCGAGACCAGCCGAACGCCTTCCTGTTGAAGTTTGCCAACCGCCGCAACGAGATCAGGGACACGCAGGCAAATGTGATGAAGACCCTCGCCTCGTTTCGCGATAAATCGAGCGATCACAGATTCTTCCGAAGTCGGCTCGAGTAATTCGATTCGGGTGCCATTAAGTGGAACCATTACTAGCCGTACCTTCTCGGCTTCCACGGTTTCTTCCGCAGAAAGAGACAGTCCAAGTTTTTCGTAAATGGCTTTGGCGGATTTAAGCGAGTTCACAGCGATCCCGAGATGATCGAGCGCGAAATCGGTTCTCAAATTCATAAAGCCTTTGCGATCTCTTCAATCAATGAATATGGGTCCCGTTTATGCTCGGCAATCTCTGCCGCGTATTGGCTCAGAGTCTCATCGTTGAGGGCAGCGCGGGCCTTCGCCATGAAAGAATCGCGCAACATTTCAAGCAACCGCGACTGCCAATTACGGGCCTGCCGTCGCGTAAGCAAATCATGCGCCTTTAGGTGATCTTCAAACTTTTGCATCTCCGTGGCAAGTTCCGCGACCCCCTCTCCGGAAGTGGCCACGGTCTTCACAATAGGCGGCACCCATTCGTCTGGGCGAACGGCGAGGGATTGCAAAGCTCGTATCTCGCGCTCAACACGGTCGGCCCCCTCATAGTCGCTCTTATTAATCACGAAGATGTCGGCGATCTCCATAATTCCCGCCTTAATGCTTTGTACGTCGTCGCCCATGCCTGGAACAAGAATCACAATCGTGACATCGGCGAGCCTGACGATATCTACTTCATCCTGGCCCACCCCGACCGTTTCCACCAGAATCAAATCGCGGCCGGAGGCGTCGAGCACGGTCGCAACGTCAGCGGTGGCTGAGGCCAGGCCGCCCAGCGATCCCCGCGTGGCCATGCTGCGGATATAAATTCCCGCATCAGCAAAGTGACGTTGCATGCGGATGCGGTCACCAAGAATCGCCCCTCCGGAATAAGGGCTAGTCGGGTCTACAGCGATAATGCCGACATGGCGGTCTTGTTTCCTATAGTGCAGCGCCAATTGATCCACCAATGTGCTCTTGCCAGCCCCCGGAGCGCCGGTCAAGCCAATTGTGCGGGCGCGGCCTGTGAGCGGAAAAAGCGCTTTCAACAATGACAGCCAGCCCTCGGCACGGTTTTCCACCAGGCTAATGGCGCGTGCTAAAGATCGCGCATCGCCCGCGCGAACGTTTTCGACCAGCGAGTGAATAAGTTCTTCCAAGCCGTTTAGTGTAAAGCATGTAGGGAGCGACGCTGACATTTAGCAAAAGAAATGAGGGGACGGGAACAGACTCGAAGTCTTCATTAAGGCTGAACATCTTCGGGGCCTCGGGCATTGACTGCCCCTGCCTGCCGGGGATAACCTAAGCACAATGGTTTTGCTTGCGCCTTGCGAGCGATCATCTCGGCAAGTTCCACCTCCAGAAATGAAGAATATTTTGCGCGAAAAATGGGCACAGGCTCGCCTGTGCTGATCAATCATTTGGGAGCGAGTCGCTCAGGGAGAGCCACGGAGAGGGCAATTCTTAGAATATCGAATGAAAAAAAGTATTGAGATCAGTCCCAACATCGAAGCCCTGTTTGGCACACGGGACGAAAATCTGCACACGCTGGAAGATGGCTTGAACATCAATATCGACCTGCGTTCAGATGCGATCGATCTGGAAGGTGCTCCTCAGGATGTGGGGCGGGCCGAGCAGGTTTTTGCCGACTACGAACACTTGCGTCGCAACGGATTCACCTTCCAGAATGGTGACTTGAACAGCATGCTGCGCGTGTTGGTTGCCGACCCCAAGGTGACACTACGCAGTCTGGCTGAAGCTGGCCGCCAACGCTCCTTTGGCCGTCGCACCGTGCAGCCCAAGGGATTGAACCAAAGGCGCTATCTGGAAGCAATTGAAGCCCATGATATGGTTTTTGGCATTGGCCCGGCGGGTACGGGAAAGACCTATTTAGCGGTGGCCATGGCCATCTCCGCGCTGCTGGCCAAGCGCGTAAACCGCATTATTCTCGCGCGCCCCGCGGTTGAGGCAGGCGAGCGGCTGGGATTTCTTCCCGGCTCGCTACAGGAAAAGATTGATCCCTACCTGCGCCCTTTATACGATGCGCTCTACGAAATGCTGGAGCCTGAGAAGGTGGACCGGTATTTGGAAAAGAATGTGATTGAGATCGCGCCTATCGCCTTCATGCGTGGCCGGACTTTGAATGATTCATTCGTGATTTTGGACGAGGCCCAGAACACTACTTCCGAACAGATGAAAATGTTCGTCACTCGTTTGGGCTTTAACTCAAAGGCAGTCATCACAGGGGACATCACGCAAATAGACTTGCCTAACGCGCGCCGCAGCGGTTTGGTCGAGGCAATGGACGTTCTAAAGAAAGTCGAAGGCTTGGCTTTCGTCTATTTTGATGAGGGCGATGTTGTGCGCCATCACTTGGTACAGAGAATCATCCGCGCTTACGATGAACGCAAGTCTCAGGTGGCGGAGGAACAATTGTCGCTGCTCGACATGCGCACTCTTACGAGCGAAAAGACAACCGAGATCGGAAAGGATTCCGGTCAGATCTTGCAGGCGAATGTGAAGGAATAGTATCCGCTGATAGTTCAGAGGGCCGCCTCGGCCCTCTTTTGTATTTTTATTCGAGCATTCGTTCCAGTATTTTGTCGGCACTGGGCAGGGGAAACAGATTTGATCGTTTTTAGAAAACAAGTTGTGGGCACGAGCGAACAGGCATTGGCTCGTTTCGTTGCTCGTGCGCGCCGCGCCGTTAAACTGCAGGGAGCGGTCACGGTGCTCATTACCAGCAATGCAGAGATGAAAAAGCTAAACCTTCACTTTAGGAATCAAAACAAATCTACAGATGTATTGTCCTTTGCCGCAGCCGACAATCCCAAGCGGACTGTTGCCGGTGATGTGGCAATATCTATCGAGATCGCCCGCGAAAATGCGAAAAAACTCGGCCATTCCATGGCAGACGAAATCAAGATCCTTATACTCCATGGCATCCTGCATCTGGCAGGATACGATCACGAGACGGACCAGGGAGAAATGGCCGTGGAGGAACATCGCTTGCGAAGGGCATTGCGTTTGCCGGCAACGCTGATTGAGAGGAATGCAGCAGCACCTCGACGTTCCCGTAAAAAGACCTTGGCAAGAAATAGACGGAAACTTGCCACATTTGGCAGGACGAGTCTCTCACGAGACACAACCAAGCAGCCGACAGACAGTAAACGGGCCTCATGAATTACGCCATTGCAGCCTCGCTTTTTTTACTGCTGGGACTATTGACGCTCGTCTCCTATGTGGAGCGGCTGTATAGCGAATTGGGGAAATTTCTCTCCCGCGAATTTCAAGACAATATTGACGTATTCGAGCAGCAGATAGAACCTCGGCTGGGCGTAAGCCGCATGCGCGCATCGCTTTCCATGGCTGTGCTTACCCAGTTAACGATGGCGGCCATCGCCATGCTGGTTGGGTTTGCAATTTTCCGTGAATACCCCTGGACTGCGGAAGAGGTGCTGCAGGCAATTCTGAGCCTCATCCTCATCGTCATCGTTTTCAATCGCTTTTTGCCCTTTGTTTTCTTCTCCCGCACTCGAGGAGAATGGCTCACCCGCTGGGTGCTGTTTGTGCGTTTGCTCATCTACATGGTCTTGCCGGTCACGCTGGTGCTTGGTTTCCTGCAATCCGTGGCATCGCTTACCAAAGAACACAGTGAAGAACAGCCTGAGAGTCAGGCTGAGGCCGTGGACGCGCTTCTGGAGGCTGGCCGGGAAGAAGGGATTCTGGACGGCACGAACCGCGACCTGATCCAGTCTGTGATGGAATTCGGCGAGAAAACTGTGCGCGAAGCGATGAAGCCACGCCCTGAAATCTTCGCGGTCCCGGCGCAAACGACGCTCGAGCAATTCATCAATCTGCTTCGGACCAACCCTTACAGCCGGGTTCCCGTCTACAGCGGAACCATTCACAACATTAAAGGCATTGTTTTCACCCAGGATGTATTGCAGGTCCCCGATAGTGAAGCGCAAGTGCGCACGGTGGAAACTCTTATGCGCCGGGACGTCTACTTCGTTCCGGAGAGCAAATTGGGCAGTGACCTTCTGCGGGAGATGCAGAAGAAGAATGTCCGCATGGCCATCGTCGTGGACGAGTACGGCGGCGTTGCAGGCTTGGTAACCATTGAAGATCTCATCGAAGAGATTGTTGGGGAAATCAGCGACGAACACGAAAAAACGCAAATCGTGCGCGAAAACGACCATTCTTACGTGGTTGCGGGCAATGTGGACGTAGACCGCCTGGCCGAATTATTCGGAGTCCGCCCCGAAGGAAAAGAGTCCGCAACCGTGGCGGGCCTGGTGAGCGAATTGGCGGGGCGCATCCCCCGCAAGGGCGAGACGGTGGAAGAAGACGGGTTGCGCTTTGAAGTGCTGGATTCCACCGAGCGGCGCGTGGAGCGGGTGCGAATCTCAACCGTTCAGCCTAAGGTGATGTAGAAGCTGATATAAAAGAAGGTAATAGTTCGAATCTATTTCATGCCATTTCGCTCTGGTTTTGTCTGTATCCTCGGCCGTCCTAACGCAGGGAAGTCAACCCTGCTGAACACGCTTGTTAAGCAAAAGCTGGCCATCGTTAGTCCCAAGCCACAGACCACGCGCAACCGCATACTTGGCATTGTCAATGTGCCGAAACAAAAAGGGCGGAGCGAAGGTCAGATTGTGCTCATCGACACCCCCGGGATTCACAAGCCCGATAGTTCATTGGGCAAGAAGATGATGACCGAAGTCCACGAAGCGCTGGAGGGATGCGATCTGATCCTTCTGCTGGTGGACGTCGCGAAAAAGCCCGACCCTCAGGACAAGTTCGTTCTTAGTCTGATAAAACGTTCAGACACGCCTGTCTTCCTCTTGCTGAATAAAGTGGACCTCATTCGCGGCGACAAACAGAGGCTTCTGCCGTTGATTGAGGCCTTTCGCGGAAGCCTGGATTTCAAGGAAGTCATACCTCTGTCTGCCAGGACCGGTGACGGCATTGACGTACTACTCAAGGAAATCGTAAATGTGCTCCCCTCGGGGCCGCACCATTTTCCCGAAGATCAAGTGACCGATCAGCCTGTCCGATTCATGTGCGCTGAAATCATTCGCGAGCAGCTTTTGTTCGCCACCGACGAAGAGGTTCCCCATGCTACGACCGTGGGGATTGATCAATTTGAAGAGAAGCCGCGCCTTACGCGAATCGCCGCCACCATTTATTGCGAGCGTGAGGGCCAAAAGCGCATCCTGATCGGCAAGCAGGGGCAGATGCTCAAAAAGGTTGGCACCTCCGCTCGGCTGCAGATAGAAAAGATGCTTGATCACAAGAAGGTATTTCTTGAACTGTTCGTGAAGGTGAGTCCGGGGTGGCGCGACTCGCGTGTTTTTGTGGAGGAACTGGACTGGCGGGCCCAGTTTAGTCCGCTAAGCATCACCGATTCAAAGGGTTAGAAGTTGTATTACTCTGGTTTCCAGCTTTTGGATACTGTGGTGATATAGGCAGCGTCGTGGGCCGTTAATAGACTTCATGGCATGGCAACCGCCGCAGTGTCAAAGTACGTATCTTCGATTGAGCCGTTAGCTCTAAGCAACGAGGGCGAAAACGTGATTTTCAAGTTGAGCGTCACCCTGGCCGCCGATTGTAAAGCTGTGGATCCGGTGGTGGACGGCATTATGCAGATGGTTCGCCAGATGCATTGTTCCGCCGGCAAAGAAGATGCCATCCAGATCGCACTTTCTGAAGCCTTGGCAAATGCGGTCGTCCATGGCGCGCATGCCGACGTTCGAAAAAAGATCGAATGCGAAGTTTCCTGCGATAAGACCCACGGAGTGCTGATTACTGTCCGCGATCCAGGACGTGGCTTTGATCCCGCATTGCTTCCCAATCCGGTTACAGGCGAAAATCTGTACGCGCAGCACGGGCGCGGTATCTACCTCATCAATCAGTTAATGGATGAAGTAAAGTTCCTGAAAAATGGCGCTGAAATCAGGATGCTGAAGAGGTAAGTCTCGCTTGGCCGGGTTGTAAAATATCCTCCTTCGAATCCCCGCGTTACTCGTAAGATCACCCATCTGTAAATGGCGGCTCCACTTTCCGAAAAATCGTTGTAGTGTAAGTCCATGCTCTTTGCGACGCCTGTGCTCAAATACTTGGCTTATCCAGCGTTGAGCAGGGCGGGCTATTTTCGGAGTTGGCGAACGCGGCAGTCGAATCCGCTGGCAGTTCTTACCTATCACGGAGTGTTTCCCGGCGGCTACGTTCCGCGAAGTCCTTTCCTGGATGGAAATCTGATATCAGCACAGCGGTTGCGCCAGCATTTAGGCCTGCTCAAGCGTCATTACAACGTGATTACCCCGGAAGAGTTTCTCGGCTTTTTAAATGGAAGCATTCAGCTTCCACCACGCGCGGTTCTACTGACTTGCGATGATGGCCTTGCCAACGTGGTTTCTGACATGTTGCCGGTGCTGCGAAATCTCGAATTGAAGTGCTTTTTCTTCATTACGGGAGCATCTCTTACGGAGAATCCAGGGATGCTCTGGCACGAGGAATTGTGGTTATTGTTCGCATCTGCCACTCCGGGCAAATTGAACTTTAAGCATTCCGCTGCATTTGTTTCTGAAATTCCTGGGGATCAACAAAAGAGGCATAGAGCCTGGTGGGAACTGGTTCGTCAGCTTTCAAGAACCGATGTTTCCACGCGGAAAACATTTTTGCGGGAACTGAGCATCGCTGCAAGCTTACCTGAAGGATGGAAAACAGAACTGTTACAAAATCCCATCCAGCGGAAGAGATTTCAACTTTTAACCAAATCGGAACTGGGTGAACTGGTGGGCGCAGGTATGACTGTCGGCGCGCACACTATGACCCATCCAGTATTGTCTGAATGCCCTCAGGGAATTGCTGAAGAAGAAATTTCGAGGCCTTTGGCTCTCGCTCAAGACGAGTTGAATGCGTCCCTGTGGTCATTGGCGTACCCGTATGGTACGCCCGAGACAGTTTCGAGCCGGGAAGTCGCCCTGACTGTGACGGCGGGATATCATTGCGCATTCATGAATGCTGGAGGAATCGTTCCGGCGTCCACAGATAGATTTGCGATACCACGGATACACATTACAGCGGCTCTGAATTTGGGAGAATTTGAGGCCCACGCTTCCGGATTCCATCAGCGCCTCCAAGCCAGAGTGTCTGGTGCCGCAAACCGGCCTTACGCCGGGGCTGTTTTGTCTCAGTCATGAACTCCTCTCCTGAAGGTATCCAAGGGCTATTTCTAAAAACTCTCGAAGGAGAGGTGTCGCTGCCCGATGAATGGAACCAGCTTGTGTTGCAAATGGAAGTTCCTCAGGTTTTCTTTACCTATGAATGGGCGTTGGCTCTGGAACGTTCCTTCCGGTCCTCGGCCGAGCCACTAATTTTTGCCTTAAGAAGAGGTGAGGTACTTATTGGAGTTGCCGCGCTCGCATGCAAACCCTTAAGCCCTGAAGAAACATTTTTCCTAGGCGCAAGTACTGCGGATTATTGCGATATCGTCAGTGCTCCCGAGGATCGCAGCCTGGTCGTTAGGGAGTTGCTTCGCGCACTACGCCGCTTAGGGGTACGTAAAGTGACCTTAGCGTCTATTCCGCACAATTCGGCCACGATTGATGCGTTGTCGCAAGCACGGTCCTCCGGATATTGGAGTTCTTCGCGTCCAGCATACATATGTAGTCGAATCGTATTTAAACGAGAAGCAAAGAACGGTGCACCGAAGAGCATAATCAGCTCCCGAACAAAGGACAAACTCAGGCGGCTATCTAAGTTAGGTCCGGTAAAACTCGTTCATCTGCGAGAACGTGATGAGGCACTTGGAGTACTAGATTCCATAGTCAGGGCGCAAATATCCAGGTTTCTGGCTGCGCTCAGGGCGAGCCCACTGTTGCTGGAAGAGCGTCGCCGATTCCTTGAAGAGTTGATAGGTCTTCTGAGTAAGAAACAATGGCTGGATATCAGCCTTCTCAAGGTTGGGGAGCGCGAAATTGCATGGAATTTAGGTTTCCAGTTCGAAGGAATTTCGTTTTGGTATTTGCCGACATTCGACATTTCCATGGAATCTCTCTCCCCTGGGGCGTGTCTATTGGGTTTGATGATGGAGGAGGGTTCGAATGAGCACAGTTTGAAGGAGATTGATCTCGGTTTGGGGGATGAGGGCTACAAAGCCCGAATCGCAAATGACAGCAGAGCAACGTTCTCCTTCGTGCTCTCTTCAAACGCGATCATACATGCCAAATTTCTCGTCAGGGAAAGTTTGACCCGCTTGGTCAAAGCCTCCAGTTCTTGCGAGAGAGCGGTGCGCTCATTTTTGCGCTGGGCTAATAAGCTGATGGGTGCCGCCCGCCGTGAAGGCGTCGCCAGGATGCCAGGATTGTTATTCAAGAAAGTCTGGGAAAAAGCGTTCAAGAGAGATGAGATTGTGTTTTTCGAATGGCCGAGAACTACAATAAGCGAGCGAGGAGCTGCGTCCACGCTCCAGAAAATGGATTGGGAAAATCTGGCTAAATCGGCGCTCGATCATTCCGAAGACGCCGCAACCATCGAGTATCTCAAACGCAGCGCACAGCGTTTGAAACGCGCAGACCAGAAATGTTCCCAAGGTTTTGCTCTGACATCAGAAACAGGCACCGCATTGCATTATTGCTGGATCACTGATTTTAGTGGTTTTAAGCTTGAAGAAATCCAGCACAAACTTCCGGCCCTCAAGGATGCGTTGATGATTTTCGATTGCTGGACGCCAAATTCAATGCGCGGCATGCATTACTACGCCGCGGCCGTGGAACATGTGGCTCAGGAATTACACAAGCAAGGGAAATCGGGATGGATTTTTAGCTCAACACGGAATACGCCATCCTTGAATGCGCTGAGGAAATCTTCTTTTGTCCCTCGTTACTCGATAATCCGCCGCAAATTGTTCTTTCGCATGCCGGTTGAGGAGTTGCCGGCAATACGTGCCAAAATCTGATGCCTCGGGTGGTTCTACTCCTTCACCACAATCCCCAAAGTCTTCATCTTCCGGTACAGGTGGCTGCGCTCCAGCCCTAACACTTCTGCTGTGCGGCTTACATTGCCATGGTTCTCGTCTAATTTTTTCAGAATGTAGTCGCGCTCATAAGCGGCTCGAGCTTCGTGCAAAGTGGAGAATTCAGATCCGCGACGAGCGGCGTCCCTCTGTACCAGCGGAGGCAGGTGTTTGCGATCAAAGCGCAGGGTGGTGGGGTTCATGATGACGATGCGCTCGATTACGTTACGCAACTCACGCACATTGCCCGGCCATGAATAATTCATGAGCGCTTCGATGGCCTCGTCGCTGATCTCGCGAGGGCGGCGTCCGTAGGTTGCTGAAAGCTCCTTCAGAAAATGCCGGGCAAACAACGGGATGTCTTCTTTCCGTTCCCGCAACGGCGGCACATAAAAAGGAATCACATTCAGCCGGTAGAAAAGGTCCTCGCGAAAATCGCCCTTGGAAATCTCTTCTTCGAGGTCTTTGTTGGTGGAGGCCACAACACGAACATCCACAATAACCGCTTCATGCCCGCCTACCGGCGTAATCTTTTGCTCTTCCAGCGCGCGTAGCACCTTGGCCTGGGTTTTCAGGCTCATGTCCCCCACTTCGTCCAGAAAAAGCGTGCCGCCGTTTGCGTTCTGGAATTTGCCTTTTTTTTCGCTCCTGGCGGCAGGGAACGCGCCAGTCCGATGGCCGAACAGTTCACTTTCAATCAGATCTTCAGGGATGGCCGCGCAATTCACTGCAACAAACGTTTCGTCTTTCCGTAAACTCTCGGCGTGGATCGCGTGTGCTACGAGTTCTTTGCCGGTGCCCGATTCTCCATAAATCAGCACTCGGCCGTTGGTGGGCGCCATAATTTGAATTTGCTGCCGTAATGCCTTGATCGGAATACTTTCACCGACAATTACGTTCTTCGGCGCCAGCTGAGTTTTCAGGTCGAGATTTTCCTGGCGAAGCTTCCTCGCCCCGACCGCGTTTTTGACCAGGATTAATGTTTTGTCCGCCGACAGCGGCTTTTCCAGAAAGTCATAGGCCCCCAGTTTCGTGGCGCGAACCGCGGTTTCAATGGTCCCGTGTCCGGAGATCATCAGGACCTCGGGCGCATTCTCCCGTTCCGCAATTTGCCGCAAGGTCTCAAGTCCGTCTGTGCCAGGCAGCCAAACGTCAAGCAGCACAACGTCAAAATTATGCTCCTGCAGTAAGTCCAGGCAGGCCTCGCCGGTTCCCGCGAGAGTTACGCTGTAGCCTTCATCCTGCAGAAGGCCGCCCAGGGACTCGCGGATACTCGCCTCGTCATCAACGATCAGAACATTAGGCATGTTGGGATATGGCTGGGTGAACTGTCGACGCCAATGGTAGTTCTACAACAAATTTCGTCCCCACGGGCTTGTTCTCTTCTACGCGGATGGTTCCATGATGCTCCTCAATAATTCTTGCCACGATCGCAAGTCCCAGGCCCGTTCCTCGCTGCTTGGTGGAAAAATACGGGAGGAAGAGTCGCTCCTTAGCCTCTTGAGTGATTCCATGCCCCGTATCGGCGATGGTGACTTCGACCGTCTCATGGCCAGGAAGCAGGGCCGTTGATATTTGAATCTCTTTGATCATGGATTCGTGCATGGCGTCGGCTGCATTGTCCACCAGATTCGCCAGGGCGCGTTTGATCGCTTCCGAGTCAGCCATCACCGCAGGAATCTCCGAAGCCAGAAAAGTTATCACGCCGATGCCCTCAAGCCTCCCCTTAAACACGGACAATGTGCTCTCGACAATCTCATTGATGTCCGACGGTTGAGGCTGGACTGCGGGGAAGCGCGCCAGCGTGGAAAACTCGTTGACCAACGTGCGGACCATTTCTACTGAGCTGGAGATAGTTCTCGCGCAATCCTGAATCACCTGCGAAGAATCTGCATTCCCATTCTTGCCGCGCTCCAAATGACGCAGAATACGTTCAGCGGAAAGCGAAATTGGCGTCAGTGGATTCTTGATTTCATGGGCCACGCGTTGTGCCACCTCGCGCCACGCGGCTTGCTTCTGCGCCTTCAACAGATCCGATAAGTCTTCGAAAACCAGTACGTAGCCACGCCTCTTGCCGGCATGTTCCAGCGTAGCAACGGTCAAAGCAACATTAAGTTTTGTCCGGGGCAGGAAGATTTCCATCTGTGTGGTGGTCGAGCCCATGCGGTCCGCGCTGCGTAATAACGGATCCAGATCCGCAAGTACCTCTTCAGGAAAAACGTCGGCCAGCGCCGCGCCAATCACCACCGCATGAATCGCGTTGTGCCCATTGAGGGGGTGAAACAATCTCATTAGTGCATGGTTGGCATGAGTGACCCGCCGGTTTGCGTCCAGTGACAGCACTCCATTAGGGATGCTTTCCAATATGGTTTCAATATGCTGCCGGCGCTTTTCCAGCTCTGCATTGGCCGCCTGCAGATCCTGTCGGGAAGCCTCAATTTGACGACGACCGGTTTCCAAATCGCTCGCCATGCGGTTAAAGGAAGTGACCAGGTCTCCGATTTCGTCGGCGGCATTGATTTCAACCCGGTAATCCAACCGCCCGTGGGAAATTTCCTGCATCGCCTCCGCAAGCGCTACCACTGGACGTGTCACGAGCTTGGAAAGGAACAGCGCCAGCCATGTCGCGGTAAACAATACCAGCACCGTCAGCAGAAGCAGAAGCTCCATGTAGGTGCTGCGCACCATCCGCCGCTGCTTGTAAAGCGCAAAATAGCGTTGTTGGCCGGCCTCCACTTGGCGCAAGGTGACTGAGAACTTCGGCGGCAAGGGCATGCCCACTAAAATCAATCCGCGCTCTCCCACTGGTGCTGCGCCGAGCATGTAGTCAGTCTTGTCCCAAACAAAGCGCTGCGGAATGTTTTGTGGGGTCCAATCGGCGGGAAGAGTCGACTTGATTAAAGGCCACGCCGCGGGCGCCGCAAAGCTGGCTTCCGCATTGCCATCCCAAATGGCAACTGCGAAGCCGCCTTGTAGCGTGCCTTCGTGATCGCGAAATTCATCCACTACTGCTGAAAAGCTGTGCCCCTGAAACGCACGCTGGATCACTGGCGAAGAAGCAATGGAAAGCGCTTCCACGTGAGCGTTTTGCGAAGTGTAATTGGAAAGCAGGGATGCGATCGCGGCCGTGTCCTGGCGAACCTCCTCCACGGGACGGGAAAACCATTTGTCGATAGAGCGATTCATCAGCCCGTAGGCAAACAGAAACATGGTGATCACGGGAAGGAAGGAAAGCAGCAGATTCACCACGACGAGCCGGGTGCGAAACTTCGATCCTAAAACTCCCAGGCGCCGCTCCGCTGACAATTTCAAAAGGTTACGGGCCAGCACAAATGTCAGTGCAAGGAACAACAAAAAAATGACCAGAGAAAGCGCAGCGAAGAATGCGATCTGCTGATTTGTGTTGGGATTCAAAAAGGGCAGATCAAACGACGTCTGCGAAACAATAATCGCCGACAAGATCAGTACTGCAACCGCCAACAGGTAAATGGCCTTTTTCCTGCGGGAGGAGTGTTGTTCGAAACGAATTGGAGTTAGCCCCGCCATTCATCAATGATGCAGCCTGATGGCACGATTATAAGCTGGGGCCGGTATTTCGCATTCAATGCAGCTAGTGCACATCGAAGTTCAGGCAGGTCGAAGGTTATTCCACTGTCCTGGTCCGTTGAGCGGTTGTTGAGCGCTCCAGCACAGAACGGAGAGCTTCATAAGAGGGCTTCGGCCGGTAGCGGCGGTCGAATAGCAGGGCGTCGCCCTTTGTGTGATTGGTATACCAGCCGATCCATGAGTATTTGTCGGTGAAGCCCCAGGTCTGCAAACCTGTGCATGCAGGATTTTTGGCGCAGACCTCTGCGATCTCACGATAGACTTCACCCTGTCTCGCCAGGTCTTCCAAGTGGGAAGGATTGTTGTGTTCGTCCACCGGAATCGCGACGTCCATCTCCGTGATCTGCACTTGAACACCAAGCTTGCCAAATCGCGCAATATTCTTCGCGATGGACTTTACGTCAGGATTCAAATCCAGAATGTGCATCTGAAGGCCCACGCCATCAATCGGTACGCCTTGTTTTATAAAAGTTTTGACCATGGCATAGATCGCATCGGAATGCGGATTCATAGCTTCCGCGCTCCCGTCGTTGTAAAAGAGCAGCGCATTCGGATCGGCGGTATGCGCCCAGCGAAATGCCTGCGCAATGTAAGCGGTCCCGGCATCGGCCATACCAATGCCGGGTCTGTCATACCAGATGGAGTGGCGCAGTTGCCCATGCTCATCAATCGCTTCGTTCACTACGTCCCAGGCAAAGACCCTCCCACGATAGTGCGTCACAACTTTCGTGATGTGCTCCTGCATTAACTGAGCAAGTTGGTCCGCTGTGAAATGGCCATTCGTCAGCCAGTCAGGATTGTGGATCTGCCACAGCAGGTTGTGGCCGCGGACCTTCATTCCATGGACGTGCGCGAAGCCAACAACCTTGTCGCCGTCCGAAAAATCAAATGTGTTTTGGTTAGGCCGGAGTACCAGCCATTTTATCGCATCTTCAGGCTCAACCATATTGAATTCGCGCCCAAGAGTCGAAGTGTAAGCGGGTTCCGAAAGGTAGCCCACATTGAGGGCCGTTCCCATCAACAAGCCAGAGCGTTGGGCAGCTTGGCGTAATGTTTGCCCGCCGCAACAAATATCTGCGCACACAAAAATAGCAACAACAAAGCAACGTATCGATTTCATAGTGATTTCGCCTGGCCCACAATTGCACAGCGGGCAAAAACGTTTGTAAAGGTTATGCGTCACAGCTGAGGTGATTTTCGGCAGTGGTTTTTCCTATGCCGACAATCAGTCAGCATTCGCTGGAGTACGCGCATTCTCCGCTTACCAAAGTTCATGTCCGCAAGATGAGCTAAAGGCTGTAAAAATGCGGAAAATCAGTGATTTTCGAGTGAGACGCTTTATTGTCTTCAAAAGTGATGCGGTACAAGTACTTAAGTTACTGGTGCGGTAACGCCTCTCCGTTGACAATTTCTGTCAACGGGAAATACGCTGCATTTCTCCCCGAATAGACAGCGGTTTCACGGATAACTCAGGTAGTTTTCTGCCGGTCAGAAGGAGCAAGGTATGTCTCAACGGCTGGGTGATCTCCTTGTCAAAGAGAAGGTCATCACCTCAGAGCAGTTGCAGCAAGCGACGAAACTCCAGAAGGAGTCGAGTTGCCGTCTCGGCTCGGCCCTGGTAAAGCTCGGCTTCCTGACCGACGAGGACGTCACCAATTTCCTCTCGCGGCAATATGGCGTACCAGCCATCAATCTTTCGTATTTTGAAATTGACCAGGCAGTCGTGAAGCTGATTCCGGTAGAGACTGCCCGGCGCTATCAGATACTTCCCTTAAGCCGCGTCGGCGCTTCGCTCACCATCGCCATGGTGGATCCCACTAATGTCTTCGCCATGGACGACATCAAGTTCATGACCGGCTTCAATATCGAGCCGGTGGTCGCCTCAGAGAGCTCGATTTTGCAAGGCATTGAAACGGCCTACGGAGCAAGCAAGGAAGAAGAATTAGAGCAGGTCATGCAGTCCATCAACGATGCGGAAGACGCAGACGTTGAACTGCAAAGCGAACAGGAAGATTTGGCCCTTTCGGAGTTGGAAAAGGCCGCCGACGAAGCTCCGATCGTCAAGCTCGTAAATTTAATCCTCACTGATGCCGTGAAGCGTGCCGCCAGTGACATCCACATTGAGCCTTACGAAAAGGAATTTCGCGTGCGCTTCCGTATTGATGGCGTGCTGCAAAGCATCATGTCGCCGCCGCTGAAACTGAAAGACGCCATCACCTCACGAATGAAGATCATGGCCAAGCTGGACATCAGCGAAAAGCGCCTGCCTCAGGACGGCCGCATCATGCTGAAAATGGTGCTCAACGGAAAGAAAAAGCAACTCGATTTCCGTGTCAGCACGCTGCCAACATTGTGGGGCGAAAAAATCGTGCTCCGGTTGCTGGACAAGGAAAACCTGCGGCTGGACATGACCAAGCTCGGTTTCGAGCCGGCGTCGCTGGTGAAATTCGAAAAAGCGATTCTTAAGCCGTACGGAATGGTGCTGGTCACAGGGCCCACAGGTTCCGGCAAAACCAACACTTTGTATTCTTCAATCGCCCGCTTGAATCAGCCTGATACCAACATTATGACCGCCGAAGATCCGGTCGAATTTCAGTTGCAGGGCGTGAACCAGGTCCAAATGAAGGAACAGATCGGCTTGAACTTTGCCGCTGCCCTTCGTTCGTTTTTGCGTCAGGATCCAAACATCATTCTCGTCGGCGAAATCCGCGACTTTGAAACCGCTGAAATCGCCATCAAAGCCGCTCTTACTGGCCACTTGGTACTTTCTACGCTGCACACCAACGGCGCGCCGGAAACTATTACCCGTCTTATGAACATGGGCATTGAACCGTTCCTGGTGGCTACCTCGGTGCACTTGATCTGCGCGCAGCGACTGATTCGCCGCATTTGCAAGGACTGCTCGGAAGAAATCGAAGTCCCGCAAAAAACGTTGATCGCTGAAGGGTTTACTCCCGAAGAAGCCAAAACGGTAAAAATCCGCAAGGGCAAAGGCTGCACAACATGCAATAACACTGGCTACAAGGGGCGGTGTGGACTTTACGAAGTCATGGAAGTGGACGACGAAATCAAGGAACTCGTGCTCGTGGGCGCTTCTGCCCTGGAATTGAAAAGAAAGGCCATTGAGCGGGGCATGCTTACTCTGCGCCGCAGTGGTTGACCAAAGTCGCGGAAGGGGTTACGACACTCGAAGAAGTGGCCCGCGAAACCATTCACTAAAGTTTGAGGAAGGGAACCAGCGAACATGGCGCTCTCGTTAAGTGATTTGTTGAAGAGAATGTTGGAAATGTCAGGCAGCGATTTGCACATCACCACCAATTCGCCGCCGCAGGTGCGCGTGCATGGCCACTTGGTGCCACTTGATCTGCCGCAAATGACACCCGCTGAGACCAAGCAACTCGCCTACAGCGTGATGACGGATGCGCAGAAGCACCGCTTCGAGGAGAGCTTTGAACTGGACTTTTCCTTCGGATTGAAGGGCCTCGCCCGTTTCCGCGCGAACGTATTCAATCAGCGCGGCGCGACGTCCGCAGTGTTCCGCGTCATTCCATTTGAAATCAAGTCCTTCAATCAGCTAGGTCTCCCGGCGGTCATCAGCAAGTTGTGCGACAAGCCTCGCGGACTGGTGCTGGTTACAGGTCCGACCGGTTCAGGCAAATCCACAACGCTCGCAGCCATGATTGACAAAATCAATTCCGAGCGTCATGACCACATCCTGACGATTGAAGACCCCATTGAATTCGTGCACATGAACAAGAATTGCGTGGTCAACCAGCGCGAACTTCATGCGGACACCAAGAGTTTCACCGACGCCCTGCGCGCCGCGCTTCGTGAAGATCCCGACGTCGTCCTCATCGGCGAAATGCGCGATCTGGAAACCATCGAATCAGCGCTGCGCATCGCTGAAACCGGTCACCTTACCTTCGGCACACTGCACACCAACTCGGCTTCTTCGACCATCAACCGTATTATTGACGTCTTTCCGGCGCACCAGCAGCCTCAGATTCGCGCGCAGCTCTCCATGGTTCTTGAAGGCATCATGTGCCAAAGCCTGCTGCCAAAAGCGGATGGCAAAGGCCGCGCCATGTGCCTGGAAATTCTGGTGCCCAATGCCGCAATTCGCAACCTGATCCGTGAAGACAAAATCCACCAGATTTATTCCGCCATGCAGTCCGGCCAGGAAAAGTTCGGCATGCAGACGTTTAATCAGGCGTTGGCGACAGCGTACTTCCATAAACAAATCACGCTGGAAACAGCACTGCTACGGTCCAGCAATCAGGACGAATTGCAGGAGATGATCAACCGCGGAGCTGGCTTGCTAAACAAGCCGACCAGTGCGGGAATGGCCAAGGGGGCAGCGCCGGGGAAGCATTGAGATTTTGCAATCCAGGTAAATCGCGGCCGGCTGTCCGGCCGCTCAGCAAAGTTTTGAGGAGAGGCTTACCATGCCAGTTTTTACATTTTCAGGAAAAGACGCTTCGGGCCAAAAGGTCAGCGGCGAACGCACGGCAGTAAACAAGCAGATGCTGGCGATCCAACTCCGCAAGGAGCAAATTACCGCAGGCGCGATTCGCGAAAAAGGTAAAGAATTTTCCTTGCCGACTTTTGGCAGCACCAAAGTAAAAACCAAGGACGTTGCCATCTTCTTCCGCCAGTTCTCGGTCATGATTGACGCTGGCCTGCCTTTGGTCCAGTGTCTGGAAATTCTGGCGGCCAACCAGGAGAATCCAAACTTCCAGAAGACGCTCACCGGCGTCCGGACGACCGTTGAAGGTGGCTCAACCCTGGCGAATGCCATGCGCCAATATCCTGTCGTCTTCGATGACCTTTCCACCAACATGATCGAAGCTGGCGAAACGGGCGGTATCCTCGACCTCATTTTGCAACGTCTTGCGGGATACGTCGAGAAAGCCGTAAAACTTCGCTCCGCCGTCAAGTCCGCGTTGATTTACCCAATTGCCATTGTCAGCCTGGCATTTCTCATTGTCGGTGCCTTGCTGAAATGGGTTGTTCCCATTTTTGCCAATATGTTCAGCGGATTGGGCGTTGACCTTCCAGTTCCGACCCGCGTTGTTATCGGCTTGAGCCACTTCATCGGGCAGTTCTGGTGGTTCTTTATTGTCGGGCTGGTTGCTCTAGTGTACGGAATGAAACAAATCCGCAAAAACCCGAAGGGGAACTACTATTTCGATGTTGCCTTGCTAAAGCTACCCGTCATAGGTCCGCTGCTGCGAAAGATTGCCGTGGCCCGCTTTACCCGTACACTTGGCACGTTGATCACCTCGGGCGTTCCAATTCTTGATGGTTTAAGCATTACGGCCCGCACTTCGGGTAACGCGGTGCTGGAAGAGGCCTTAATGAAAGTTCGCAAGGCCATTGAAGAAGGCCGCACAATCGTGGATCCGTTGAAAGAATCTGGCGTGTTTCCCAACATGGTGACGCAGATGATTGGAGTCGGCGAAGCAACCGGCGCCATGGACAACATGCTGCAGAAGATCGCTGACTTCTACGAGGACGAAGTAGATGCCGCAACCAAAGACATGCTTGCCATGTTGGAACCGGTCATTATCGGATTGCTGGGTATCATGATCGGCGGCATCGTAATCTCGCTCTATATGCCGTTGTTCGCCATGATCGGAAAAATGGCAGGCTAGTCATTTGACGGCGGTCTGTCCTGGTACTCCCAGACGGACCGCCATAAAACTGAACGGTCCCAAATCATGATCGCTGGCGGACGATCATCTCAGCCGACCGTGTGTACGTGAGAAATACCGAATTCCGGGATGAGGAGTTTGCTCGCTTCGAGCATTACACAAATCCATGCAATCGATGTTCGACGGGCGCTCGTGGTTATCGTGGCTGGTCAAAGTCCGGATACTGATCCTTACTCTGGTTCTCGGCATTGAGCTGGCCATAGCGCAACTGACGCCCTCTACATTCTCCATCAAGTTTTTCGTCACGGCCGTCCTGCTGTGGTACGCGATTTCCGCTTTTTATCTTCTCTTGCTTTCCATCTGGAGCCAATACAGACTGCAGTCGCTGCTCCAGGTGATAAGCGACGTCGCCATGGTTACTCTGGTCGTCTATGCCACTGGTGGTGCTGACAGTTCGCTGAATTTCCTTTATCCGCTGGTCATTATTGTTGCCTGCATCCTGTTGCCGCAGGTCTGGGCTTATCTGGTCGCCGCCCTAGCATTCCTTTTGTACGGGGCGGTACTTGATCTCTCCTACTTTGGCTCGATTCCCCCGTCTTCTTCTTCGCACATTGAGTTCCGCACTCTGCAGGCAATCATTCTGGTAAATCTCTTTGCATACATGGGAGTGGCATACCTGGCTGGAAGGCTTTCCAATAAGCTTCGGCAGGTAGACGTTAAGCTCAAAGACACCAGCGGTGCGCTCGAAAATCTCCAAGCACTACATGAAAATATCGTGGAATCCATCAGCAGTGGTCTTATCACAACCGCGTTGGATGGGCATATCACCCTCGTGAATGGAGCCGCAGCGCGCCTTTTGCAGCGCTCCGCTCCACGCCTCATCGGCGAAGGTGTGCAGTCGCTCTTTCTGGACTCGCTACCTCTTGCCGGGCCGGTTCCGACCCATGGCGAAGTGCGATTTGTCGCCGGCAATAATTTCCGGAAAACATTCCGGGTGGTGGTCTCCTCGCTCACGGTTCCGGAGCGCGGCACTCTGGGTCACGTTTACACGTTCGACGATTTGACCGAAATACGGCGTCTGGAACGCGAAGTCCGCATGCAGGACAAGCTTGCCGCTGTCGGAAGGCTGGCCGCGGCTATCGCCCACGAAATCCGCAATCCGCTTACTTCAATCGCGGGTTCGGTCAACATGCTTTCCGAAGTTCCAAACTTAAATAATGAACACCGTCAGCTACTGCAAATCGTCACCCGCGAATCCGAGCGGCTGAATGCCATCATCACCGACTTTCTCGCTTATTCGCGCACCAAGCAGTATCAGTTCGCTGCCGTGGACCTGCTTCCGCTGCTTCAGGACACGCTAACCTTGCTGGAGCATCGTTTGGCTAAAGAAAACAACGGAATCACCCTGAAAAAGGACGTTAACTTACGCAGCGCGATCGTTCAGGGCGACGGCGATAAGCTGAAACAGGTCTTCTGGAACATCTGTGAGAATGCTATCCGCGCAATGAAAAACGGTGGCACGCTGACGGTTTCCGTTACACCTCTCGATGACGACTGGCAAATCAGCTTTGCTGACACGGGCCCTGGAATCAATCCTCAGTTGGCCGAAAAAATTTTTGAGCCGTTCCAGTCGCAGTTTGAAGGCGGCACCGGACTCGGGCTTGCCATCGTCTACCAAATTATGCAGGCGCACGACGGAAAGGTCTGGGCTCGCTCCCGGCCCGGACAGGGATGTGAATTTGTTCTTCGCCTGCAGCGCGCTGCCGTTTCTGAACCAATCGCTCTTCCGGGCCAGCAGTTGCCCGCAGTGAATGATGGGCACGCCATTGCCGTTGCGGGAGGCGCCAATGGGTAACATTCTGGTTTGCGACGACGAACGCTCCATCTGCGAGATGCTCGATATCGCGCTGCGCCGCGAAGGCCATAAAGTTGAGACCGTCAACTCCGGCGAAGCCGGCAAGCGGAAACTCGACAGCGCCATCTTTGACGTCGTCATTACCGACATCAAAATGCCCAACACCAATGGCATTGAAGTTTTGCGTTACGCACATCAGGTATCGCCGGAATCAGCCGTCATCCTGATCACCGCCGTGGATGACTACGAGGCCGCCATTGAGGCGGTCAAGGCGGGCGGCGCAGCTGACTACATTCGAAAATCACCCGGCCTCGTGGACGAAATCAAGCTGGCCATCAATCGTGCCCTGGAGAAAATGGCCTTGAGCCGCCAGAATTTCGCCTTCAAGCGCGACGCTGCCAATCGCAATTCCCTCGACAACATAGTCGGCTCAAGCCCGGCGATGGAAAAGCTCAAGCAGACCATTCGCACCGTTGCCTCCACTCAGAGCACGGTCCTCATCTACGGTGAGAGCGGCACAGGAAAAGAACTCGTGGCCCGCGCTGTCCACATCTGTTCTCCTCGCGCGGCCGAGCCGTTTGTCTCCATTAATTGCGGCGCCTTCCCGGAGACACTGCTCGAAAGCGAACTCTTCGGATACGTGAAAGGCGCTTTTACCGGCGCCAACCAGAACAAGCGGGGACTGTTCGAAGTCGCCCACCAGGGCACCATTTTTCTGGATGAAATCAGCGAGATGAGCCTGACCATGCAGGTCAAGCTTCTCCGCGTCTTGCAAGAGCGCTACGTGCGCCCGGTGGGCGGCACCAACGAGATTGCCATTGACGTGCGTGTGATTGCCGCTACCAACCGCGATCTGGATCAGCGTGTCGCGGAGAACACCTTTCGTGAAGACCTGTATTACCGTTTGAGCGTGATCCCGGTCTCCGTTCCGCCGCTCCGTGAGCGCCGTGAGGACATTCCTCTGCTCGTCAATCACTTCCTTAAGAAGTACGCGCCAGCCGCGGGCAAAAATATTTCCAAAGTAGACCCCGGCGCTCTGCACGCCTTGAATGGCTACGAGTGGCCGGGAAACGTCCGGCAATTGGAAAATACCATTGAACGCGCCGTCGCGCTGGAAACGGGAGAAGAGTTAAAAGTCGAACTTCCTGTGGAGCGCGCGAAGGCTAAAGCCGCCGCGGCGGGCGTAGGCGCCGCACCCGGTGCTTCGTTTTCTTCCACCAGCGTTCCGCCCGAAGGCGTAGACATGGAAAAGTACGTTGCGGACATCGAGAAGGGCCTTCTGGAATCCGCACTCAGCCAATCGAACGGTGTGCAAACGCGCGCGGCCGAACTACTGAAAATCTCCTACCGCTCGTTCCGGCACCTCGCGAAGAAGTACGATTTGTAGCCCCGATCCGGCCTGAACATTCCGTTCACATCCCAGTCAGCATTTCTGCTCACCATTTGCTGCGACCTTGGTTATGATGGAAACACATGCGCTACATGCTCCGCTACTTCTGGAATGCAACCCGTGGACATCGCCTCGCGCCCTGGCGCAGCCCCTACCTCCTGTGGCGCATTGAAACCTACTGCGGCGTCAAAATGACGCAAATCGGTTTTCTGGAATTCTGGGAATTTCTCTGGCGCGAGCGAGGGAATCTGTGGAGATTTGCCAAGTGGACGGTTGAGATGGACCGTTACGTCCATCCCAAACCCAAGAACTTCAAGTAACAAATTCGGAATGAAAAACTACGTAGATCTTACTTGCCGTTTCCGGCCGCTGCCGCGCCGTTCAAGGAAATGCTGACTTCGGTGCCTTTGGCCGTTCCGACAATCTGCGCCGCTGGAGCGCGGTTGGCGGCGATTTCCAAATAGCCCATGCTGTTCAGGATGGCAAAAACTTCTCCCGGCTCGCCTTCCGCGTACGATGTCTTGATCTCAGTGATCTCGTGCTTGCCAATCACAATCTTGAATGGCGCAGGATTGTCCCCAAACAGCATGGGCGCATCCTGCGGTGTGATGTTCGTGATCAGGTTGCCGAAACGGTCAGCCTTCAGCACCACGCCCTTCAGCGTCTGCTGGTCCACGGGTTTGGGTTTCGGCGCATTGAATTTCACGTAGTCGGTAATCTCGTCGCCGAATTTTTCCGAGTCCACGCCCTTGGAAAGATAAGCCGAGACTGGCGCGAAAATGTCGCGCCCGTGGAAGGTATTGCTGATGGGTTGCAGGAAATAATGCTGCGCGCTCACATGGCGCACGTGCACTCGCTCCTCCCGCCCGTAAATAAGCGAAAGTACGCCATTGTCAGGTGCCACGAAGTGATGCCGCTCCGTGCTCAAAATAATCGGACGCCGCGCCGTACCCACTCCCGGGTCAACAACCACAAGATGCACTGTGCCGGCAGGGAAGTACGAATAGGCCTGCGCGATGGCAAGCGCGCCATCCAGCACATCGAATGCCTGCACGGAATGCGAAATATCAATAATTTCTGCGTCCGGATTGATCTCCAGAATGACGCCCTTGATTGTGCCTACAAAATGGTCGCTGATGCCGAAATCAGTGGTCAGCGTAATAATGGATCGGTGTCCCACGGTTCCTCTTTTTTAGTTAAAAATAAATCTGGAATAAGAACAGAGTCCTACGTTCCGAAAGTAATCTCGCAACAGCGGAGAGTCAAGGCACCGAGGTAATGAGATTCGAGAAGTTTAATGTGTGGCCAAATCGATAATCATTGAGATTTCCAGCCTGGTTTCCATATTCCCAATCGTGCGGCACACCTGTCTCTCCCAGGAATGAACCTGGTTAGATTGGGGAAGTCCATTTCCACTGCGCGATTGGTTTAGTCGTAGCGCAGTGCTTCCACGGGGTCCATCCGCGAAGCCTTCAGGGCAGGGAAGAAGCCGGAGACGATTCCCACTCCGGAAAGAATAATGAACGCAATCGTCATCACCACCGTGGAGGCGTGCAGAAAAACGTCGCCTTCGTGGTTCGCCGTTTTATATAACGCGCTGTACAAGGGCATGGGCGGAATTACCCAGGTCAGGAACACGGCCAGCCCCATGCCAACCACGCCGCCCGCGAAAGTCAGCACCAGGGCTTCCAGCAAAAACTGCATCAGTACCTGCCCCTTGCGCGCGCCTAACGCTTTGCGCAATCCAATCTCGCGCGTTCGCTCGGTGACCGACACCAGCATGATGTTCATCACGCCCACCCCGCCAACCGCCAGCGTAACCAGCCCAATCAACCCAAGCACCGCTTGCAGTCCCAAAGAAAAAGCGGTCATGGCTGCCTGATTTTCTATGGTGTCCCACGTGGGCGTTGCTTTCTCATCCTTGGGATCGAAGTGATGCCGCCGCGCGATCACCTCCCGCACCGCAGCCAGTGCCTTCAAGTGCAGGGAAGCGTCGGTCGGCTGGAATACAATCTCGTCCGGGTCGCGAATTTGCCGCAGGTCGCGGAAAGCTTGAAAGGGAATGAATCCATCTTCGTTGTCAGGGCCCTCGTACATGGAATCCTGAATTTTGTTTCGCATTACCCCGATCACGTCGAATTGCTGGCCCGCGATCTCCAGGCTCTGTCCCACCGCGGGCGCGCCTTGGAAGGCCTTCTTGGCTGCGTTGTGTCCTAAAATGACCACTTTGCGGTGCTGCAGGAAGTCGTCTTCGTTAAAGTAGCGGCCGTCGGCCAAAGCCAGGTTTCGCATCTTTCCATAGGGAAGTTCCACGCCGCGCGTCTGGATGGACACGACTCTTGTTCCAACTTTGTACGGGAAGCTGAAGTCACTCTCCGCGCTTACCGCCCGGACGATTGGCACCTCGGCTCGAATTGCTTCAATGTCGGCATACTCATATGTCACTTTTTTCCCCGCGCGTTCTCCGCCCGCCTGCATGCTGGTTTGTCCCGGCCATACAACCATCACGTTGTTTCCCATGTTCATGAAGGCATACAGAACGCCACTGCCCAGCCCTTGCCCATACGCCAGCAGAATGACGACCGAAGCCAGCCCCCACACGATTCCCAGCATGGTCAGCACAGACCGCAGACGGTTGCGCATCAACGATTGCCAGCTTTGCAAGATGAGTTCTTTTAGAAACATGGCCCGTCTATCGTCTTCAAAATTTACTGAACGCGAATATCTCCCGATCCCGTTTCAACATTCACAGGCACTCCGCCGCCGCGCACTTTGCCGCGAATCTCTTTCTTGCTGATCGTCCCCTGCACAGTGATCGGCTGGTTCACGGAGAGGTCTCCGGAACTTGTCCGAGCATCAAGATCAAAGCTTGCCGCCGCAGTCAGCTTCAAGTGGACATCGCCGGAGCCAGTATGCAACGTCCACGCTCCAGTCGGGTCTCCCGCCACGTTGATCGTGCCGCTCCCGGTTTGCGCGTCCAGGGAGCCGCGCAACATGTGCACTTCCAAATCGCCCGATCCCGTGTGGGCACGAACAGACCCTGCGGAAACCTGTTCCAGCGTGATGTTTCCACTGCCCGTTTCCCCTTCAAACCCGCCGGCAATTTGTGTCGCGCGGATTGTCCCGCTCCCAGTCTTAGCGCGGAGGTTGCCCTTTACATCATGAATTTCAACGTCGCCGGACCCTGCTTCGACACGCACCGAATCGCCAATGTCCGAAACAGTCAGCCGCCCGGATCCCGAACCAATCTCCACCACGCCATGCAGCCCTTGAATTTGCTGGTCGCCGGACCCTGTATGCGAGTGCAACTGCGTATTTTCCGGGACAACAATGTCGTAGCTGATGGAGACATTGTGGCGAAGCTCCGGGTCATCAATATGGCCGATGCGAATATTGTTCCCGCTTTGCTGAATCGGCGGGTTGGCCTCAAGCTTTCTTACTTTTTCTTCCGACCCCGCATTCTCTCCCATCCAGCCGCCGGCACGAATACGCCCGGTAATCTGTACCTGATTGCCGCTGCTTGTCCGCACATTCACATCGCCCGACCCGGTAACGATGTCCAGGCTCACCGTTCCGGTCACGGAGATAGTCCGATGGAAGGAGCCTTCAGATGCGGCGAAGGCGTGCGCGCAAAGGGCGGCCCCAAAAAACAACGCCGCGCAAATGTATAGCCCGGCCCTGCGAAATTCACTTGCATTCTTATTCATATCGCAATGACTCCACCGGCGGCATTTCCGCCGCCCGTTGTGCGGGATACATTCCCGCTGTGATCGTGATCAACGACAACGTAACCAATGAGGCAATAATCGAAACCGGGGAAATAATGGGATGCGGAACGATATCAGGCAGGGGAAGCTCCGCGAGTGCAATACAAGTTCCAATGCCAAACAAAAGTCCCAGCGCCCCGCTCACGGCGGTCAAAATTACAGACTCCGCGAAGAACTGCCGCAGGATATCGCGCCGCGTCGCCCCGATCGCCTTGCGCACACCAATTTCGCGCGTCCGCTCGGTGACCGACACCAGCATGATGTTCATTACGCCAATGCCTCCCAGGCAGAGAGTCACAATGGCCACGCAACCGAAGAAAATCGTGATGACGTTAAAGATGTTTTCCACCAGCTTCGCCCCATCCATCGTGTCCCAAATGAATAGCGCGTCTTTGTCTTTTGCGTCGAAGTGGTGGGCCCGGCCCAGAACGGCGCGCACCTGGTCCACCGCCGCCTCGTGTCCTTCGGGGTCGCCAACTTCAAAAACAATATCGTCCAGATATCCTCGCACGACCCCGGGTTTTGCCTGAGGTGGAAAATCCCGCGCCACCGCTGAGTACGGCGCGTACAGATAATCGTTGTCCGGCCCGTTGTAGTTGGAATTCTGCTTTTTTTCCTGGAGGACTCCGACCACCAGGTAGGGGACGCTCTTTACCAGAATTGTGGCCCCAACCGCCGGCTGACCACTGAATAGCTGCTTGCGCGCGGCGTCTCCCAAAATAATCACCCGCCGGCCATTTTGCTCGTCGTCCGAGTTAATAAGTCTGCCTTCGGCCAGAATCAGCGACCGGAACGATTGATAGTCAGGCCACATGCCCACGACGCCACGGTTCGCGGAATTGAACTGGCTAACTTCAGGTACAGTGGCCCGCACTTCAGGGCTTATGTATTTGATGAGATAGCATTCGTCGCGAATCAATCGCGCGTCGTCAATGGTGAGAGAAATTGGCCGACCCGCCGCCAAGCCGCCCACTTGAGAACTGGTGCGTCCACCCCAGACGATCACCAGGTCCTTGCCCAGCGTTTCCATTCGTTTGTGCTGGTCAACGCTGAAGCCGCGGCCGAGCCCTACTAGAAGAATGACGGACGCTATGCCCCACACGATGCCGAACATCGTGAGGAATATCCGCATTTTGTGCGCCCGAAAGGTCGCCAGCGCCTGCCGCAGGATTTCGGTGAAGCTCATATATCACCGCCTCGGGCTCTCTCTCCTACTGCAGTACCACCTGATCGCCTTCCTTCAGCCCGGCCACAATTTGTGTTTTCGCGCCGTTGGAAATTCCGATTTCCACCGCGACTTTGCGTTTGCCGTCTTTGCCCTTGGGGTCGGGGACTTCCACAGACGCTTTCTTGTCCTTGTCGTAAATCAGCGCGCCTTCGGGAATCTGCAGGACATTCTTCTTTTCCTGAAGAATGATTTCCGCATTGGCGGTCATCTCCGCCTTCAATTCCCCGCCAGGATTGTTGATGGAAACGCGTACTTCGAATGTTGTGACGTTGTCTTTTTCCACGCCCATCGGCGAAATTTTCGTGACCTTGCCGTTAAACGTCTTGTCTTTGAAGGATTCCACCTTAATTCGTGCCGGCTGTGTCAGGTAAACCTTGGCGATATCGCTCTCATCTACCTTGCCCTGCACATACACCTGGCTGGTATCGCCCAGCGTCATAATTTCTGTCGCGCTTGAACCCAGCACAAGGATCGAACTCACCGCGTCGCCCAGTTCCACGTCGCGCGAAAGTACAACGCCATCAAGCGGAGAAATGATATCCGTATAACTGAGCTGCTCTTCCAGTTGGGCCAGATTGGCGCGGCCCTGCGCCACCTGCGCCTCCGCCTGCACTGCCTTCGCTTTTGAAACCAGCAACTGCGCCTTGGCGACATTCTGCTTGTTCAGCGCGAGTTCGTAATCTTTTTGCGCGCTATCCAGCGCAGAATCCGAAACCACCCCATCTTTCGCCATCGATTGCGCACGCTCATATGCCCGCTTTAACAAAGGAACATCCGGACTTTCCGCATCGACCTTTGCGCGCTCATAGTCGGCCTCAGCGCTTCGCTCATTGGCTTCATCCGCCTGCAACACCGCTCTGGATTGTTGTACTTGGGCCGTAATCTCGTCCTTATCAAGCTGCGCCAGCAATTGCCCTTTTTTCACTCGGTCCCCGGCGTCCACGTAAAGCTTCTTAATAATGCCGCTGGCCTTGGATTTCACTTCGACCTTGGTGATGGGTTCAATTTTTCCCGTCGCCACCACGCTCTGCGCCAGGTCCCCTTTTTCAACCTTGCCCAGTTTCGAAGGATCTATCTTCGTGCTTCCGCTGGTGGCCGCAATCAATCCCACGGCGATCAAAATCACCACCACCACCGCGACTCCGGCGTATATCCATCCTCTGCGCTTTTTCTTGTTACCGTTCACATGCCCTCCTGCGGGCGCACTTTTCAGGCCGGTTGGCCCTGACTATAGTGCTTTACGAAAATGTTTCTGCTTTGGTTCCTGGAATTCTGCTAGAGGATTTCATTTTCTACGTTCTGCCCGGCAAACCTGCATCTGGAAGCCGTCATCGGTTAGACGGACGACGTCCGAAACGGGAGCAAAAAATCTTAGGAAATCGAAACCTTTAGAAGAAAACGTCTCCGGACGTTCGGGAGATTGCACCCCCATTTTACACGTTAGGCGTTGAATCTAAAGCCGCCAACGGCCATCTATGCTGCCTGATATGGCACTTCCGGACACCGCCGCGACCCTGAGGCGCCCTTCCTTTAAGATGTTAAAATGACGGGTGAAATGATCGCTTCTGTGCTGTTGCGGCTTTTTGCCATCCTTCTCCTGGTGGCAGCGAATGCGTTTTTCGCGGCAGCCGAATTCGCGCTCGTCAGTATTCGCGAAACCCGCATCCAGCAACTCATCGGGGCCCGTCGCATCGGCGCCCGCATCGTGCAGCGCCTCCACCGCAATCTGGACGAAGTTGTCAATGGCGTCCAGCTCGGCGTAACCATTGTCAGCTTGACCTTAGGCTGGGTCGGCGAGCCGCTCCTTGCTCAAATCATGATCGGCCCGGTGCGCAATTTGCCCCACGCCTCCGTTTACGCCCACGGCATCGCCATTGCCATTGCGTTTGTTCTTATCACGTTTCTGCATGTAATTCTTGGAGAGTTGGTCCCTAAATCATTGGCATTACAGCGCGCCGAGCAGGTGGCCCTCGCCGTCGCCGCGCCCATGGACGTTTTTCTCACCCTCACCCGTCCGCTGATTTACTTAATGAGCCGCTCCGCCGCGCTCGTCCTCCGCACATTTGGCTCCCGCAAACTCCGTCAAGGCCCGGTTCACTCGCCTGACGAACTCAAGCTGATCGTTACCGCCAGCCGCCAATTAGGCCAGATTCCTCCCGCGCAGGAAGAGATGATTCACAGCGCTCTTGAACTGGAAAATATTACCGCCCGCGAAGTCATGGTCCCGCGGCCCAACATTTTTTCCCTTCCTGGAGACCTCACGTTGGACGAGGGGCTCGCCCGCATCGTCGAGGAGCAGCACTCCCGCATTCCAATTTACGATCCGCAAAGCGGCCCCGAACACATCGTCGGCGTGCTGTACGAAAAGGATTTGATGCGCTGGACACGGCTGCGCCTGGCCACCGATCCCTCCCGTGGAATGATTTCCAGCCGTATCGCGGGAATGAAAATCAACCAGATCATGCGCGAAATCCTCGTCGTTCCGGAAACCAAAGTACTTTCCGAATTGCTCGAAGAATTCAAACAGCGCAAGAGGCACATGGCCATCGTCGTAGATGAATTCGGCTCCACCGCTGGCGTCATCACCGTGGAAGACATCCTGGAGCAGTTGGTCGGAGAAATGGAGGACGAGTTCGATGTCGCCCCGCCCGAGCAACCCACGCTCGATGAGAGCATCTTGCTGCTCGACGGATCCATCAACATCCTGGATCTCGAAGCCCAATACGAAATGTCATTGCCGCACGACGCCGGTTTTGAAACCTTGGCAGGCTTCGTCCTCGCGCGCCTGCAAAAAATTCCTGAGACGGGCGAGTCATTTGAATTCGAAGGCCATCGCTTCACCGTTTCCGAAATGGACGGCTACCGTATCGCCAAAGTCAAAGTGGAAAAACTCCAACCCGCCACCGTCTCCCAAGCCGGAGCATAAGACCCTGTTACCCATAAAACTTGGCTGACAACCCGACATCTCACAGAGATTTTTAATCCTGAGCAGAGCGAAGGACCTATGCATCCCTTTTGTTGAGCAACAGGTGGTTCAAGCATTCTTCTCGCCCCCTCAAGCCATGTCATCCCGACCCCGAACGCCAGCGAGGGTGGAGGGACCTTACAACCGTTAGAAGCATCTCTGCCGCAGCGAGGAATTTAAATCATTCCATGCGGCTTCAAGTCGAGCATGGCTTGCGCCAAATCGAACGCGACAGCCCATGTTCCTTCTCCTCTATACCCCTCCGCCGCAATTCTGATTACACTTCTTTCGTCATGCTGCACATCTCTTGCAGGGGGCGCGTCTGAATGCTCCGCTACCTCGGCTCCCGCGTGCTCTATACGCTGCCCGTCATCTGGCTGGTCGTCTCTATCGTGTTTTTTCTAATTCATCTGGTTCCCGGAGACCCCGTCCTGCAAATGCTGGGAGAAAACGCGCCAGCCTCTGACGTCCAGGCCACGCGCCACGCCTACGGTCTCGACGCACCCATCCACGTTCAATACATCCGATATTGGGAAGGCGTGCTGCACGGTAATCTCGGTCCATCGCTCCGCTTCAATCAGAGCGTCACCAGCCTCATCGCCGAGCGCTATCCCTTCACTTTGCAACTGACTCTCGCCGCGCTCTTCGTTGCAATCGTGCTTTCCATCCCAGCTGGAATTCGCTCCGCCCGCCGCCGCGACCGTTGGGACGATCGCACGCTAAGCGTGGTCAGCCTCTTCGGACTCTCATTCCCCAATTTCGCCCTCGGCCCCATCCTGATTTTGCTGGTCTCTATCAAACTCGGATGGCTTCCGGTTTCAGGCGCAGGATCGTTCGCGCACGTGGTCCTGCCCGCCATCACCATGGGCAGCGCGCTGGCGGCCATTCTTACCCGCATGGTGCGCACCTCCATGCTCGAAGAGTTAGGACAGGACTACATTCGCACCGCCCGCGCCAAGGGATTGCCCGAGCGCGTTGTGGTGTACCGACATGCTCTGCGCAATGCCATGGTTCCTGTGCTCACCGTCCTCGGCCTGCAATTCGGCGCTCTGCTGACTGGCACCATTGTGACGGAAACAATTTTTTCCTGGCCCGGAATCGGCCGCCTCACCATCCAGGCCATCGGCAACCGTGACTACTATCTGGTCCAGGGCTGCATCCTGGCCATTGGCTTGACGTATATCGCTGTGAACTTTCTGACAGATTTGATGTACTCGATTGCAAATCCGAGGATTCGGCAATGAACACGAACTGTCACATACATTTCGATATATTAATTTCTGTCATTTCGAGCGAAGCATAAGCGCATATCAATGCGCTTATGCGAAGTCGAGAAACCTTGTGTTAAACGAATTATTTTGCTGATTGTTTGAATTAGATAGCTAAATGGCCACCGCATCCATCTCGCTGCCCCGCGTCGCTCGCCGCAATCCGCTGGCGACCATCGGTGTTGTACTCGTGGTCATGTTCACGCTCTTTGCTTTGTTTGCCCCCTGGATCGCGCCCCAGGACCCCGCCTACATCAACCTCCCGGCGCGTCTGTCTCCGCCCTCATCCGCTCACTGGTGTGGCACGGACGAACTGGGCCGCGATATCCTCTCGCGCCTTATTTACGGCTCGCAGGTTTCCATGCTCGTTGGAAGCTCGGTGGTGGCGGCATCGCTAGCCCTCGGACTCATCATTGGCGCGCTCGCGGGATATTACGGCGGACGTCTCGACCGCTTCATCAATGTCGTAGTCATGAATGCGTTCATGTCATTTCCCGGAATTCTCATCGCCATCGCCTTCATCGCTTTTCGGGGTCCGGGTGTTTTCAATCTCATCTTCGCCCTCTCACTCGGAGGCTGGGTTGGCTACGCGCGCCTCGTCCGTGCGCAGGTGCTCGCCGCTCGTGAAAGAGAATTTGTGGAAGCCGCGCGCGCATTAGGCGCAAGCGATACGCGCATCATCCTCAAACATATTTTCCCCAACATCATTCAACCGATCATCGTACAGGCCGCTATCGGAATGGCCGGAGCCATCCTCGCCGAAGCCACCATGAGCTTCCTCGGTCTCGGTGTGCCGCCGCCGACCGCCAGTTGGGGGGCGATGCTCAATGACGGACGCTCCCATCTCTTCGACGCCCCGCATCTGGTGCTCTTTCCCGCGCTTGCGGTGATGCTCGCCGTGCTCTCGTTCAACTTCATCGGCGACGCGCTTCGCGACTTCCTCGATCCTCGCTCCCGCATCGAAGCAGGCTTGTAACATGGCTCACGTGGGCGTGGGTGACCCACCCTCCGGAGCGAGGCTTCAGGCTGATTTACAATCAATCTTCACGTAACTTCCATGACAAACCACCCCCGCATTGCCATCCCCGTCCCCCACTCGAGCGACCCTAAATACGCAGAGCGCGCTCTGCCGCAATACGAGCACGGAATCACCGCCAGCGGAGGCGAGGCCGTTCCCATTCCTCTGGATAAGTCGCCAGCGGAAGTGATGAAGCTGATCGACACCTGCGTCGGCGTGCTGCTTCCGGGAAGCCCTGCCGACGTTGACCCGGCCAAGTACGACGCGCCTAAGCACGAGAAAACCGAAAAACCTGATCCGCCGCGCGACACCGTGGATGAACTGCTCTTGCAGGATGCCTACAACATGCGCAAGCCGATTCTAGGGATTTGTTACGGCTTGCAGATATTGAACGTGTACCGTTCCGGCACGCTCGTCCAGCACATCGAGTCAAGCGTGAACCACGAAGCCGGACGTAATGTTCCCGTCGCCCACCGAGCCAATATCGAGCCTAGCTCAGAACTGGCGCAGGTTGTGGGCAAGGAAGAACTGCCCGTCAACTCCAGCCATCACCAATCCGCGGGAAAAATCGGCGACGGCCTGCGAATCGTCGCACGCTGTCCGGCAGACGGCATCATTGAAGCGATTGAAGGAACCAGCCCCGACCATTTCGTTCTCGCCGTCCAATGGCACCCCGAACGCTCATTCGACGATGACCCCGCCTCCCGCGCCATTTTCGCGGCATTGATAAATTCGTGCAAGAAATAGAATAGGCGCAAGCACAATCGTTTCTGTCCCATCACAGTGTCGCAGGCACACAATGGGGAAAGTCCGGCACGTAAGTGCCGGGAATAGAACCCCGAACTAGGCCGAGTCCCGCAAAGACGGCGCCAGTCAAGTTGCGATGACGGTTTTTCCTGAACGTCAATACCCCGTACAGAACTGGAAGTGCATCGGATCGCGCACCTTGCCTGACCAATCGCCACCCCACTCAAATCCCGCCGCCCGAAAAACTTCAATCACGCCCGCATCCATATCCCCCGCCGTCCCCTGCGCGTTTGTCTCCGGATTCAAATCCACCGCGATCCCCCACGCATGCGCCGACAATTTGCTTCCCGTTCTCTGCTGCCGGAATGAAAAACATCCGCCAAACGTCTTGATCTTCTCCTGCAACCCGCCTGCTTCGAGTTTTGCAAAAACATCGCCGAACGCGTCGGCCAGCTTTCGATGACACGTCATCTGCTTAACGCTGGTCGCATGGTCCCACGACAAAACCATCGGGAAGGGAAGCGCGATACGCGTCAAAAAGTCTGCCTGCCACTTCGGATTCAGGATTCCATCTGTGCCGATGTATTCGTAGATATCGCCAAACGTGGCGATGATCTGTTCAACGCCATGCGGCGCTTGAAGGCCCGGTGTGATCGCATCCGCCGCGAAAATGCTGTTGTTCTCTCCAAACATGGTTCCTCCCAATAAAAAATGCGCGGCTCTCGGCCGCGCATTCATTTGAATTCTGGTTTTGTAGCAACTCGCCCGTCACCTTACTTCCATACAGCCACTACAGGTTGTACAAGATATAATCGGCCTTCATCATTTCCTCGATTCGTCACAGGAGCCCCTTGGCCTATAACGACCTACGCGATTGGATCGCCGCCCTCGACCGCGCCGGCGAACTGAAGAGAATCAAGACCGAAGCCGATCCCATCCTGGAAATCGCCGAAATCACCGACCGCGTCAGCAAATCCGGCCACGTGGGGACGGGCAATGTAGGCGCGGGCGTCCCGCCCGTGTCGGGTGCCCCACCCTTGTCGCGTTCTTTGCGACAGGGTGGGCATGCTCTCCTCTTCCAGAACATCAAAGGCCACCCCGGCGCGCAAGTTTTAATCAATCAATTCGGTTCTGAGCGCCGGATGAAGTTGGCTCTTGAGGTTGATTCACTCGACGAAATCGCCGACCGCATCCGCGCCTTCATGGACGTGAAATCTCCGCAAGGCTTTCTCGACAAAGTAAAAATGCTGCCCATGCTCGCCGAGATGGGCAAGTTCTTTCCTAAGACGGTTTCAACCGGGGCATGTAAAGAAGTCATTCGCAAAGACAATTTCTCTCTCAGTGAATTCCCCATCCTGCAATGCTGGCCGCAAGATGCCGGACGCTTCATCACCCTGCCGTGCGTTGTAACCCGCGATCCTAAAACCGGCAAGCGCAACGTCGGCATGTACCGCATGCAGGTCTTCGACGAGCGCACCACCGGCATGCACTGGCAACGCCAGAAAATTGGCGCGGAACATTATCGCGAAGCCCTGCGCAACGCCGCCGCGACAAATCCCGTGGACATCATGGCCCGCACCTCCGGCGGTTCAATCCCAATCGAAGGCGCTCCTTCAGGCAAAATGGAAGTCGCCGTCGCCATCGGCACCGACCCGGCGCTTACCTTCGCCGCCATTGTCCCCGCACCTCCAGATGTCGAGGAATATCTCATCGCCGGATTCCTGCGCCAGAAGCCGGTCGAGCTCGTGAAGTGCGAAACCGTAGACCTCGAAGTTCCCGCCAACGCGGAAATCGTTCTCGAAGGCCACGTGCACCTCGACGAACTTCGCACCGAAGGCCCGTTCGGCGACCACACCGGTTATTATTCGCTCGAAGACCTTTATCCCGTCTTCCACATCTCCTGCATTACGCACCGCAAAGACCCCATTTACGCCACCACGATCGTCGGCAAGCCTCCGCAGGAAGATGCCTACATGGGCAAGGCCGTGGAGCGCATTTTCCTCCCGCTCATGAAGCTCACGATCCCCGAACTTGTGGACGTGAACCTGCCCATAGAAGGCGTCTTTCACAACCTGATGATCGTCTCCATCAAAAAGTCCTATCCCGGCCAGGCGCGCAAGGTCATGAACGCCATTTGGTCGCTGGGGCAGGCAATGTTCACCAAGTGCGTGATCGTCGTGGACGAAGACGTCAACGTGCAGGACATCGGCGAAGTTGCGCTCAAAGTCTTCAATCACATTGACCCCGAGCGCGACATCCAATTCACCCTCGGTCCAGTGGACTCGCTCGACCATGCCTCGCGCCTGCCCAACTTCGGCTCGAAGATGGGCGTTGACGCCACCCGCAAGTGGTCGAGCGAAGGCTTCACCCGCCCTTGGCCAGATGAAATCCTGATGGACGAGAAAACCAAAGCTCTGGTGGACAGCAAATGGAAGGCTTTGGCCAAAGAGTTGGGAATTTAATTGTTTTTATCTGAATGATTGCTTGGTCTTTCGGAATATCAACGCCATGTCATTCCGACCGTGAGCGAAGCGGACAAGGAGGAATCTGCTGTTCTCCAAACCTAAAGCAGATTCCTCACCGGCTAAAGCCGATTCGGAATGACAAGATCAAGAATTCACGCGTCGCACAGCCCACAATCCATTTCCTACTTTCAAGACTAGCAAATCGCATAGGGAAAATGGGACATGTTCGCCGACATTATTTTTCCCATCAATTCAATAGGCTAGAGAAAAACCTGCCCTTGCGGGGGCTTGACAAGAATCAGCAGCCCAAGAATCGTGGCTTGTGTTTTCCCTTGGCATCCCGAATAATGGGTACATCTTCAGCGAGGGCGGAATGCTCGACTTTGTCTTAAAGTTGTTGGGTTATCTTCTAACCGCGATGTTTGTCGTGGGCCTCGTAGGCTGCATTCTCGTCATTCCCATCACGGCTAAAAGACTTTTCAGCGTTCTCTTTGAGAAAGACCTTCCCGGCGAGCGGTAGATCGCAGATCGCAAAGAAAATTACCCAACAATATGCTGGAGGCTAGTACTTGTCCTGCGGCATCGGTGTGGCCCTATCAAGCCACTGCTGCCACTCGGAAGAGTTCGTTCCGAGATTTTTGCCGGAGATATCGCGCAGAGCTTGCAGCATCCAGGCGTGTTGCTGTGCAGTGAGATTGGGGCTGTCAAGCCGGGCGACCAGTGCGGCGGCTGCGGTCATGCGCTGTTCATGCGTGTACATGCCGGATTGCGCCAGGCCGCAAGCGGCGCGCTCCTGCACGGCAGGCGAAGAGTCATTGAAAAAGCGATCGAGCACCAGAGGGATGGTAGCGTCCGTGCCCAGCAGCGAAAACGCATTGACTGCGGCGACGCGTGTTTTAACATCGGGGTCCTGCAGATACGCTGAAATCATAATTGCAGCGCGCATAGGATCAACGCCGCGGTTGCCCATTGCTCCTGTCATCCACAAAGCCCACCCGCGCGTGCCGGGATCTTTCAACGCTGGCTCCAGCCGGTCCAAACCGGCCTCGCTGCGCTCTACTCCATCCATCGCCAGCTCAGCTTGCAGCGAAGCTTGCCGGGTATGGATATTGGTGGAGTTCAGTGAAACGTTGAGCAATTGATCGGCATTGGAGGTCCGCTGCGTTTTGCCCTGCCAGCTGTCGGATTCATCCAGAACTTGCTGCGCGGCGGAGTCATCTCCGGCGGCGACTTTCTGCAACAAGGCTTCCGCTTGCGATTGTTTGGTGGCATAACTTGCAGGCGTAAATATGTTGTTTGAGCGATTGTCAGGTAGCGTGGCCTGACTCGCGAACGACGCAATTACTTTTTTCCCGACCGACTGCAATCCCCAGGCCAGCACAACGCTAACTCCAAACAGCGCGGCGAAAAAAATAAATAGCGGGGACTTTTGCACCCACCACGAATCATTGGGCCGCGATGGCATGCTGCCCGAGGCTTGCGGTGGAATTGGAGCGGAAGCCATACGCTGATCGTAGGACGGCCGGGATTCGACCTCAAGTTACTTTGGGTACGGGAACATACTTTGGCAAGAGCGCACTACTATTCAGTATTGTGATGACAATCTGTCAAAAATCATGTCATCCCGAGCAGCGCTTCGCTGCGAGGGGACCTTACGAGGGCATAAATCTTCGGTGCTGTGAACGAGCATTATTATTTCCCTGCTATATAGCGGATTCAGCTTCATCTGTCGTAGGGTCTCTCCGTCTTCGCTGCGCTTGACGTCGAGATGACATCGTTGTTGGGATGAAGGAGCGATTTTTGGATCGTGTTTACTCTCCCACGCCGTTCAGCACCAGCAGATTCGGACTGCCGGGGTCGTTCGTGGTCGTGATGATCGTCGTGCCGAGCCTGGGCCCCAGGATCACCGGCTGAAAGGTAAGCTGGATCGAGCATTGCGCGCCCGGTGCGAGTTGCGTTCCACAATTGTTGCTTTGCGCGAAATCTATGCCTGAAACAAGAATGCTGGCAATGGGCAGCGGAGCACTCCCGCTATTGGTTAGAGTTACCGTTTGCGGCTGCGTGCGCGTGCCAACCGGGACGGTGCCGAAATCCACTTTGTCAGGCGCTAATTTCAAGATTCGCTGCGTGCCGGTTGAGTTGGCCAAAAGGTTCTTGGCGGCGGCAGGAAGCAGCAGCGCTCCCACCGCGAACAGCAGCCACATCTTGCGTCCCCGGGGTACATTCATAAAGATGCGTTCATATTGTTGTCAGCATCATTTTAGCCGAACGGCGCGGCTTAGAACGAACTCACCGAAACCCAAGTGCCCCAGACGGCAGTTGCGCGCTCCGTCCAACCTGAGCAGCTCGGGGCCGCTTCGAATGACACTCCATGCTCCTTCATCCGAATCGGGTACCACCCTGTGGAACTCTGAAGTCCATGTCATCTCGAGCTGCTTTTGCGAGAGACCTTACGTCGGATAGAAGCTTGCATGCTCCCGGGGGAGGGTGATATTCCCGCCGACTGCTAAGAAGATTTTGCCGTCGTAAGGTCACTCCGTCTTCGCTTCGCTCAACGTCGGGATGACATGTTTTTGGGGGTGCAGTTTATTCAAGCCGCTGCCATCACCGCGCTGTTCCTGAATTCCTGCAATGTTGTCCCTGAAATTGCCCCAATTGCTTCCCGCAATTAAGATAGCTGTTTGCGTCCGCGACCTTTTATCTCCAAGTAAACTATGAATACCGTGAGTGCTAACGATAAAGACAAAGCCAACGATCAAAAGAAGGCCGATCCTGCCGGAAGCGAGAGCGCGCCTTCGAATTTCATCCGCGAAATCGTCCGCGAAGACCTTAAAACAGGGAAGTATCAGGGCCGCGTGCACACCCGCTTTCCTCCCGAACCCAATGGATATCTCCATCTTGGCCATGCCAAATCCATTTGCCTGAACTTTGGCCTGGCAAAGGAGTTCGGAGGCAAGACCAATCTGCGTTTTGATGACACGAATCCTTCAAAGGAAGAGACCGAATACGTTGAGTCCATCAAGGACAACGTTCGCTGGCTGGGCTTTGACTGGGAAGACCGGATTTTTTACGCCTCGGATTATTTTGGGCAGCTCTACGAATGGGCGGTGCAACTGATCAAAGACGGCAAGGCCTATGTGGATGATCTCACTGCTCACGAAATTCGCCACTACCGCGGGACCCTGACCGAGCCGGGAAAAGAGAGTCCTTACCGGAACCGTCCGGTGGAAGAGAATCTCGATCTGTTCGAACGGATGCGCAAGGGCGAGTTTGCCGATGGCTCGCGGGTCCTGCGGGCGAAGATTGACATGGCTTCGCCGAACCTGAACATGCGCGATCCCGTGATGTACCGCATCGTTCACGCCGAGCATCATCGCACCGGCAACAAATGGTGCATTTATCCCATGTACGATTTTGCTCACGGCCAGTCGGATTCCATTGAGCACATCACGCATTCCATCTGTACTCTGGAGTTTGAGGACCATCGCCCGCTCTACAACTGGTTCGTGGAACAGTTGGGAATCTATCATCCGCAGCAAATTGAATTTGATCGCCTTAACCTCACTTACACACTGCTCAGCAAACGCAAGCTGCTCACGCTGGTGGAAGAACATCACGTGCGCGGCTGGGATGATCCTCGCATGCCGACGATTGCCGGGATCCGCCGCCGTGGTTACACGCCGGAAGCCATCCGCAATTTTTGTTCGGCCATTGGCCTTTCCAAAACCAACGGCACAATCGAGCTGGGAATGCTTGAGCACTTTGTGCGCGAAGATCTGAACAAGCGCGCTCCGCGAGTGATGGCCGTGCTGCGTCCCTTGAAGCTGGTGATTGATAACTATCCCGAAGGCCCGGGCGAAATGATGGAGGCGGTCAACAACCCCGAAGACGCCAATGCCGGAACGCGCAAAGTGCCGTTCTCCCGCGTGCTCTACATCGAACAGGACGATTTCCGCGAAGATCCCCCAAAGCACTACTATCGCCTTTCGCCGGGACGCGAAGTGCGTTTGCGCTACGCCTATTTCGTGACCTGCACCAGCGTGGTGAAAAACGAGCGCGGAGAAGTCACCGAGGTCCATTGCACCTACGACCCGGCCAGCCGGGGCGGCAATTCTCCCGACGGGCGCAAGGTGAAGTCCACCATCCATTGGGTTTCAGCCGCGCACGCGCTCGACGCCGAAGTGCGCGTTTACGAAAATCTTTTTACTGCCGAGGATCCCAACAAAACTGAAGACGGCCAGGAGTTCACCGCGAACCTCAACCCGCATTCACTGGAAGTTGTCAGCCAGGCCAAGATTGAGCCGTCGCTGCAAGACGCGCCCGTCGAGGCCCGCTATCAGTTCGAGCGCCTGGGATATTTCTGCGTGGACTCGGATTCCAGGCCAGGAAAATTAGTCTTGAATCGCACCGTCGCGTTAAAAGACACGTGGACGAAGATCGAGAAGAAGGCAGGGAAGCCGGGGCAAAAGTAGAGAGCTCTTTTTTGTCGCTGTCTCAATCTCCACGCATGAGTTTTGAAGGATCGACGGCGAGCGCGCGCCGCGCGGGAATGGCGGCCGCGGCGATGCCGAGCAAGGCCATCGTGAAGACTGTGCCGCCGAGAACGAGCGGGTCCTGCGGATTTGGCTGGTAAACGATGTGCTGGAGCAGTCCATTCGCGAAGATAGCTGCCAGCAGACCAATCGCTGATCCTCCAGCGAGCAGGACCATGGGGCGGCCAATTGCCGCGGACATTACCTGGGGCTTGCGCGCGCCGACTGCGACGCGGATGCCGAGTTCCTTCATCCTTCGGCTTACGCTGTAGGCGGCCATGCCGAAGATGCCCGTTACGGCCAGCATTGCAGCCAGCAATCCCATAATACCCAGTGCCACCGTGGCGGCGCGGGCGGGAAAGAATATATCTTCGAGCGCATCGGGCCATCTCTCGATCGTCACTGGAACATTTGGAGCGATGTCGCTGAATGTCTGTTTGAGAGCGGCAGTCATTTCATTGGGTGTGCGTTGTGATCGCACGATAAAAACTGCTTCGGTCTGGCCACTTTGCGAATAGGGCACATAGACCACAGCCTGCAGCGATTCTGTTAAGTCATGGTATTTCCCATTCTCTGTAATCCCGACGACTTCGGTGAGCTTGCCCGACAAAATAAATCGCTGGCCGATGGCCGGCGCCGCGCCCCACATCTTCTGCGCGAATGCTTTGTTTACGATTGCTACATAGGGAGTCCTGGCAGTGTCTTGCCATGAGAGGTCGCGTCCGGCGAGCAAGCGCGTGCCGGCGGCTGCGAGGTAACCGGGAGACATGGAAAATACATAAGGGGCAAGCGCGGAATTGTTCAGCGTGAACTCTATTGTGCCCGGTGAAAAAATCGGAATGCCGTGCATGCCGCCGGTCATGGGAGTTCGACTGACCGCGCCTGCCGCAGTTACGCCGGGGATGTTGCCTACCGCTTCAAGGGTCTCCTTTTCTTGCAGGGTCATGTCCGTGCCGGATGCGATTTCACTCAGGTCCATCTCAACGCGCATCGCTCCCTGAGGCTGAAACCCAAGCGGCTCATGAAGCGTGCGCATCAAGCCCTGTACCGCTACCAGCGAAGCGGTTACGAGCAGCGTGCATATTGCAATCTGTGCGCCTAGTAAAAGATCGCGGAAGGCAAAACGGCGCATGTGAAAGGGCACGGGCGCTTCGCCTTTGATGATCTGCAGCGGATTGCTGTGCCATGCTTGCCAGGCCGGGAGCATTCCAAACAGGAGTGCGCTGGCTAGCGTGAATGCCAAACCTGCGAAGTACACTGGTGCATTCCCGGTTACATCCAAATGTCCGCCAAAACGCCACCGGTTTAGCGCGCGCAGCAGCAGGTTCGCAGTTGCAAATCCGGCTGTTCCCCCTGCGAGCGATACCAGAGCCGCTTCAGTGAGCAACTGCCTCGCCAGCCGCGGACCGCTCGATCCAAGAGCCATGCGAAGCGCAAGTTCGGAGCTGCGGTCCGCAGCGCGAGCAGCAAACAAGCTTGCCAGGTTTGCACAAGCTGCAACCAGCACCAGCAGAGCGAGAAAGTTGACGCTCCAAAGAAATCCGCGAATAACATTGCCTGCATCGCCGAAGAGTCCGGGATGCACAAGGCGCAACGATTGTCCGTCATCGGTCTCGGGATATTCCTTTGCGAGGCTGGCGGCAATGGCATTTAGATTATCTGTTGCCTGCTGTTGGGTTACGCCCGGCTTCAGGCGGCCAAGCACCATGACAGATACGTGCGCCCGATCGCGCAGGTAATCCCGGCTACTTAGCTGTTCCTGGTTGATCATCGGGATCCAGTAGTCAGGCCACGCGAAGCGTTCTGTGCCATGAAACTGCGCCGACGCCACACCGATAACGGTAAACGGGTGCTTGTTGAACTCGACGACCGTTCCGATGATGCTGGGATCGGCATGAAATGCGCTGCGCCACAGGCCGTCACTCAAAACGACATATGGCATTGAATTCGGACCGTGTTCAGCTGCTTGATGGAAGAGTTGTCCGGCTTCCGGCTGCACTCCAAGCAAATCGAAATAATTTCCGGTGACCTCGTCGCCGGAAACGTAGGTGGAATTGTTGCCCCAGCTCAGCGAGCCACCGGAGTAGGCGTTGATCGCAACCATCCCGCCGAAGGTGGTGTTACGCTGGCGAAAATCTTCGAATGCCGGATAGGACGTTGTGAGCAGGTGGCCGATGGTCCAACGCCGGTCCCGAAGCTGATAGAGACTCTGCGAATCGCTTACGAGCGGGCGCAGCAGGACCGCATTCAGCACGCCAAAGACGACAACGTTCGCTCCAATGCCCATCATGAGCGTGATGACAGCGACGGTTGTGAACGCGGGAGATTTACGAAGCACGCGCAAAGCGTAGCGAAGGTCGTGTAGAAGGGTGTCCATGGCAGGTTGGGCTCAGGATGCTACTTGATTGCAAACAGGAGGGTACTGCGGTTTTTTGGGGAAAGCAATGCAGGCTGTGCCAGAACACTAACTGAGCCTGCGCGGGCAGGCTGCACATCTTGAAGCCATCCGTTATACTATTTGCAAATGTCAGTGCTAGAGAACATTGCCGCGATTGCCAAGGGGATGAGCATCACCTTCATGGAGATGTTTCAGCCTACGGTGGTGGAAAACTATCCCGATGGTAAAGGCCCACTGCGGGGCGCGAAATTTCAGGAGCGCTTCCGTGGTGTACACGTTTTGCAGCGCGATGAGAATGGCCTCGAAAAGTGCGTGGCCTGCTTCCTGTGCGCGGCGGCGTGCCCTTCCAACTGCATTTACATAGAGGCCGCCGACAACACCGAGGAAAAGCGCGTGAGCGGCGCCGAGCGCTATGCCAAGGTTTACAACATTGATTACAACCGCTGCATCTTTTGCGGATATTGCGTGGAAGCCTGCCCGACCGACGCCATCACGCACGGCCACGGATTTGAGCTGGCTACCTTCAATGCCAGCAATCTGGTATATCGCAAAGAACAAATGCTGTCGCCCATCCCAGCGCACATCGGGGCCAATGCGGTATTCAATCAGGTGGAAGTGCTCGGCGGCGCTCCCGCCAAGGTTGCTCCGGGAGAATAAGAGTTTAGCCAGAGTTTAAAGTTAAAACGCCGGTCCGAACGCGGGATCGGCGTTTGCTTTGGAGTGAAACGGCGAACATAGTCGTTGCAGAAATTCTACGGTCTCGCTTCCAGCACAATATTGAACGGCGTCTCGGCCGCGCGGCGTACCCGCGTGAATCCCGCAGCCTTCAGTATTTTCGTTAAACGCGCTTCTCCGGCTTGCGCTCCCAGGGCTGTGCCTACTTCCTGTGACATGGAGGCTGGAGTGCACAACAAAGTTGAAGCTCCATAGAACACGCGGCC